>JACCDU010430821.1_pt1 | contig 15674 bp, 13 predicted proteins | sample 7446081 | NCBI WGS metagenome assembly JACCDU01 (sample SAMN15323447, study PRJNA562643) | freshwater metagenome | isolation source: river surface water | place: USA:Blue River Watershed | collected 2017-08-17
AGCAGGAAGGCGGCCCAGTCGCCGCGGATCGCGTCGGGCTCGGCGCGCCGGCTCAGCAGCCAGCTGTACCAGGACCAGCCGGCCGTGGCCAGCAGCATGAAGAGGTCGCCCACCACCAGGCGCACGGCGAGCAGCTGCGCCCATTCGCCGCGCGAGAGCACCACCAGCACACCGCTGATCGACAGCAAGGCGCCCAGCAGCTGCGCGCGGCGCACGGGGGCGTGGAAGAACAGGGTGCCCAGTGTGAGCGTCCAGAACGGGCCGCTGGCGGCGACCAGGGTGACGTTGAGTGGGGTGGAGGTTTGCAGCGCCAGGTACTGCAGCGCGTTGTAGGCGCCCACGCCCAGCAGGCCCAAGAGCGCAAAGCGCCGCCAGTGCGACCACAGGCCCGCGCCCCGGCGCAGCACCCAGGCGGCCAGCGGCAGCAGGATCAGGAAGGCGATGGCCCAGCGCAGGAAGTTCAGCGTGATGGGCGGCACCAGGGTGTTGACGAGGCGGCCGACAACCGCGTTGCCGGCCCACAGCAGGGGCGGCACGGTCAGCAGCAGGGCGGTGACCGGCGAGAGCTTTTGAGACATCGCGCGACTGTAACGGCATTGCCCTGCGCTCGCCGACGGGCGCTTGTCGCGCAGGGGTCGCCCCGACTGTCCGAGCGCGCCCCAGGTCAAGCAATTCGTGGCACAGTGCGCAGCATCGTTGATTCCTCTCATCCCGCAGGAGATAAACCATGAGCCTGGCCGTCCAGATCGACCGCAACGGCGGTCCCGAAGTGATGCAACTCGTCGATGTGCCCGTCGGTGACCCCGGCCCCGGCGAGATCCGCATCCGCCACAAGGCCATCGGCCTGAACTTCATCGACGTCTACCAGCGCAGCGGCCTTTACCAGTTGCCCATGCCGCTCAAGCTCGGCATGGAGGCCTCGGGCGTGGTCGAGGCGGTGGGCGAGGGCGTCACACACCTCAAGGTCGGCGACCGCGCGGCCTACGCCAGCCAGCCCCCCGGCAGCTACTGCGAGGTGCGCGTGATGCCCGCCAAATGCGTGTGCAAGCTGCCCGATGCGATCTCCTTCGAGACCGGCGCGGCCATGATGCTCAAGGGCCTGACGGCGCAGTACCTGCTGCGCCGCACCCTGCCCGTCGAAGGCCTGAACCCGGGCGACTTCGTGCTGTTCCACGCCGCCGCCGGTGGCGTGGGCCTGATCGCCTGCCAGTGGGCCAAGGCCCTGGGCCTGCGCCTCATTGGCACGGCCGGCAGCGACGCGAAGTGCCAGCTCGCGCGCGACAACGGCGCCGAGTTCTGCATCAACTACAGCACCGAAGATTTCGCCGCCAAGGTCAAGGAAATCACGGGAGGCCAGGGCGTGAAGGTGGTCTACGACTCGGTCGGCAAGGACACCTGGGACAAATCGCTGGACTGCCTGCGGCCCTTTGGCCTGATGGCGAGCTTTGGCAATGCCTCGGGCGCGGTGGCGCCGTTTGCGCCGGGCATCCTGGGCAACAAGGGCTCGCTGTATGTGACGCGCCAGACCCTCTTCAGCCACATCACCACGCGCGAACGCACGCAGGCCATGGCCGACGAGCTGTTTGACGTGGTGCTCTCGGGCAAGGTGAAGATCCACATTGACCAGACCTTCCCGCTGGCGCAGGTGCAAGAGGCGCACCGCGCTTTGGAGGCCCGCAAGACGACGGGTTGCACGATTTTGACGCTGTGACTTTTTGAGCAGTCCTCGGCGGCGGCTGGGGGTCAGAGAAGGCGCAGACGCTCAATCAACCCGCTGAGTGTGAGGCTCGGGGTGCGCGTGGCGACGATGTGTGACGCGCAGCGGCTTCTGAGGAGCCGCGCGCACCCCGAGCCTCACACTCAGCCTCCAACGAACCCAGAAAGATCAGGCCGCGAGTTTCTGCTTGGGCGCCACCGTCTCCAGCGCCACTCGCAAATGCCCCAGCGTGCGCTCGATGTTGTGCCACTTCTCCAGCCCGAACAGGCCCAAGCGGAAGGTCGAGAAATCGGCCGGCTCGTCGCACTGCAGCGGCACACCGGCGGCGGTCTGCAGGCCCTGCGCCAGGAACTTCTTGCTGTTCTGGATCTCGGGGTCGGTGGTGTAGCTCACCACCACGCCCGGTGCCTCGAAGCCCGGCGCGGCCACGCTCGCAAAGCCGTACTCGCGAAGCAGACTGCGCACCGCACGGCCCAGCGCCATTTGCTCCTCGCGCACCTTGGCAAAACCATAGGCCTCGGTCTCGAGCATGGCCTGCTGCAGGCGCTGCAACGCATCCGTCGGCAAGGTCGTGTGGTACATGTGGGCGCCGCCCTCGTAGGTCTCCATCACCTGCAGCCACTTCTTGAGGTCCATCGCAAAGGTGGTGCTCGTGGTGCCGTCGATCGCTTGGCGCGCGCGCGCGCTCATCATCACCATGGCGCAGCAGGGCGAGCTGCTCCAGCCTTTTTGCGGCGCGGAAATCACGATGTCCACGCCCGTGGCCTGCATGTCCACCCACATCGCGCCCGAGGCGATGCAGTCGAGCATGAACAGGCCGCCCACCGCGTGCACCGCATCGGCCACGGCTTTCAAATAGTCGTCGGGCAGCATCATGCCGGCGGCGGTCTCGACATGGGGCGCGAACACCACGGCCGGCTTTTCCTTGGCGATGGCGGCCGTGACTTCAGCGATGGGGGCCGGCGCCCAGGCCGCTTGCGGGCCTTCGGCGATGCGGCGCGCCTTGAGCACGCTGTGGCTTTGGGGGATCTGGCCCATGTCGAAGATCTGCGTCCAGCGGAAGCTGAACCAGCCGTTGCGGATCACCATCACGTGCTGGCCGGTGGCGAACTGGCGCGCGACCGATTCCATGCCGAAGGTGCCGCTGCCCGGCACCAGGGCCACCGAATGGGCGCCGTAGACAGTTTTGAGCATGCGCGAGATGTCGGTCATGACGCCGGCAAAGCGCTTGGACATGTGGTTGAGCGCGCGGTCGGTGTAGACCACCGAAAATTCGAGCAGGCCGTCGGGGTCGATGTGGGGCAGCAAACCGGGCATGGTGGTCTCCGTGGATTTTCCAATCAGGGGCGTGAGCTTACCTGAGTTGCTGCTGTGTTGCCCACTGGGGTGAGGCTGCGCGGCCGGGGTGGGGCCGCGCTCCTCAGAAGCCGCTGCGCGCCACACATCGTCGCACGGCCCCGCCCCGGCCACGCAGCCTCTGCGGTCCGTCTGTATTTCAGCGGCCGCGCCGCACGCGCAAGAGCTCGTCCAGGATCAAGAGGCCCGCGCCCAGGGTGATCGCGGCGTCGGCCACGTTGAAGGCCGGGAAATGCCAGCGGCCCCAGTAGAAGTCGAGGAAGTCGACCACATAACCGTGCAGCAGACGGTCGATCACATTGCCGACCGCACCGCCCAGGATGAGGCTCAGGGCCGCGCAAAACAGGCGCTGGCCCGCGTGCGCGCTCAGCAGCCAGGCGATGACCAGCGCGGCCACGATGCCCAGGCCGGTGAAAAACCAGCGTTGCCAGCCGCCCGCATCGGCCAGGAAGGAGAAGGCCGCGCCCAGGTTGTGCACCCGCACCAGGTTGAAGAAGCCGGTGATGGGCAGGCTCTCGCCGTACTGGAAACTGCCGAGCACCAGCACCTTGGTGAACTGGTCGAGCAGCACGATCAGCGCGGCGATGCCCAGCCACAGCAGCCAGCCGCTGCCTGCGCGAGAACCTTTGCCTTTGGCCATGCTTTGACACTCCGTTCGGACTGAGCTTGTCGAAGTCCGTGTGATGCGTTTGCGCTTCGACAGGCTCAGCGCGAACGGTTTTAAGCCACGGTGCGGGTTTCGCCCGCGCCGTAGAGGTTGCTGGTGCAGCGGCCGCACAGCGTGGGGTGCGCGCTGTCGTGGCCGACGTCGTCGCGGTAGTGCCAGCAGCGCTCGCATTTGGTCGCTTCGCTGACCGCCACCTGCACTGCCAGTTCTTTGCCCGACTGCAACACGACCTGCGAGGTGATGAACACGAATTTGAGGTCTTCACCCAGGCTGGCCAGGAGCGCGTGGTCGTCGGCTGGGGCCGTGAGCGTGATGTTGGCCTGCAGCGAGGCGCCGACCTTGCCTTCGGCGCGCACGGCTTCGATGTCCTTGTTCACGGTGTCGCGGATGGCGCGGATGCGGCCCCACTTGGCGAGCAGCGCCGCGTCGGGCGTGCCCAGATCGCTGAAGGTCTCAAGGAAGATCGATTCGGAGCTGCCGATGGTCTTCCAGGCCTCCTCGGCCGTGAAGGAGAGGAAGGGCGCCATCCAGCGCAGCATCGCGTGGGTGATGCGGTGCAGCGCGGTTTGCGCGCTGCGGCGCGCCAGGCTCTTGGGCGCGGTGGTGTAGAGGCGGTCCTTGAGCACGTCCAGGTAGAACGCACCCAGGTCTTCGGAACAGTACACCTGCAGCTTGCTGACCACCGGGTGGAACTCGTACACGTCGAAGTGGCGCAGGATCTCGGCCTGCAGCTCGGCCGCGCGCGCCAGCGCGTAGCGGTCGATCTCGAGCAACTCGCTGTCGGCCACCGCGTCTTTCGCCGGGTCGAAGTCGCTCACGTTGGCCAGCAAAAAGCGCAGGGTGTTGCGGATGCGGCGGTAGGCGTCGACCACGCGGGCGAGGATCTTGTCGTCGATGTTGAGGTCGCCCGAGTAGTCGGTGCTCGCGACCCACAGGCGCACGATCTCGGCGCCCATCTTGCTCGTCACGCTTTGCGGATCGACCGTGTTGCCCAGCGACTTGCTCATCTTGCGGCCCTGGCCGTCGGTGGCAAAACCGTGGGTGAGCAGGCCGCGGTAGGGCGCGCGGCCTTCCAAAGCGCAGCCCAGCAAGAGCGAGCTGTGGAACCAGCCGCGGTGCTGGTCGTGGCCTTCGAGGTAGAGGTCGGCCTCCGGGCCTTGCGCGTGGTGCGGTGCACGCGCGTAGGCGTCCTGGTGGCTGCCGCGCAGCACGTGGCGGAAGGTCGAGCCCGAGTCGAACCAGACTTCGAGGATGTCGGTGCTCTTGGTGTAGTGCGGTGCGTCGGCAGCGCCCAGGATCTCTTCGACGGTCACGCGGCTCCAGGCCTCGATGCCGCCTTGTTCGACGATGGCGGCGGCTTGGTCGAGGATCTCCATCGTGCGCGGGTGCAACTCACCACTGTCTTTGTGGATGAAGAAGGGCACAGGCACGCCCCAGCTGCGCTGGCGCGAGATGCACCAGTCGGGGCGGTTCGCGATCATGTCGCGCAGGCGGGCGCGGCCGTTCTCGGGGTAGAACTGGGTCTGCTCGATGGCGTCCAGCGCCAGCTGGCGCAGCGTCTTGGCGGGCTTGAGCGTGGGGTTTTCGAACACGCCCGTGCCCTCGTCCATGCGCACGAACCACTGCGGTGCGGCGCGGTAGATGACGGGCGTCTTGTGGCGCCAGCAGTGCGGGTAGCTGTGGGTGATCCTGGTGGTGGCCATCAGGCGGTCGCTTTGCGCCAGCACTTCGAGCACGCGCGGCACGGCCTTCCAGATGTGCAGACCGCCAAAGAGCGGCAGCTCTTCGGTGTAGACGCCGTTGCCCTGCACCGGGTTGAGGATGTCGTTGTAGGACAGGCCGTGCGCGACACACGAGTTGAAGTCGTCCACGCCGTAAGCGGGGGCCGAGTGCACGATGCCGGTGCCGTCGGTGTCGCTCACATAGTCGGCCAGGTACAGCGGCGACAGGCGCTTGTAGCTGTAGGGGCCGGTGGCGCTGTCGACGTCATACAGCGGGTGGCGGAACACCAGGCCGCGCAGCGCTTCACCCTTGGCGGTGGCGATGACCTGACCTTCGAGCTGGAAACGCTCGAGGCACTTGTCGACCAGGCTCGCGGCCAGCAGGTAGACGCCGCGCGGCGTGTCGACCAGCGCGTACTCGAGCTCGGGGTGGGCGTTCAGGGCCTGGTTGGCCGGGATGGTCCAGGCGGTCGTGGTCCAGATGACGGTGAAGGCTTTCTTGTGGCCCTCGCCAGGAAGCGCGGGCAGACCGAAGGCCTTGGCCAGCGCCGCCGGGTCGTTGGCCTCGAAGGCCACGTCCAGCGTGTCGCTTTGTTTGTCCTGGTACTCGATCTCGAATTCGGCCAGCGAAGAGCCGCAGTCGAAGCACCAGTAGACGGGCTTGAGGCCACGGTACACAAAACCCCGTTCGATGACCTGCTTGAAGGCGCGGATTTCGCCGGCCTCGTTGGCGAAGTCCATGGTGCGGTAGGGCCGCTCCCAGTCGCCGAGCACGCCCAGGCGCTTGAAGTCCTCTCGCTGCTGCTCGATCTGCTCGGTGGCGAAGGCGCGGCTCTTGGCCTGCATGTCGTCGCGGCTGAGGTTGCGGCCGTGCAATTTTTCGATCGCGTTTTCGATCGGCAGGCCATGGCAGTCCCAGCCCGGGATGTACTGCGCGTCCATGCCGCTCAGTTGGCGGCTCTTGACGATCATGTCCTTGAGCACCTTGTTGAGCGCATGGCCGATGTGCAGCTTGCCGTTGGCATACGGCGGGCCGTCGTGCAGCACGAACAGCGGCGCACCTTGGCGCGCCTCGCGCAGCTTTTTGTACAGGCCTTGCTGGTTCCAGTCCTGTACCCAGGCGGGTTCGCGCTTGGGCAGGTCGCCGCGCATGGGGAAGGGCGTGTCCGGCAGGTTCAGGGTGGCGCGGTAGTCGGGGGTTTGGTCAGACATGGTGTGGGTGCAGCAAAAGCACGGAGGGGCTTCGACAGGCTCAGCCCGAACGGGCTGGTGGGGTGTTCGGCTGACGAGAAGGGAGGCTTGTGAACCGTTCGCCCTGAGCCTGTCGAAGGGCGGCAAACGGCAGGCCAAAGCGTCAAATTCGGTCGCGGGTGGTCTGGCGGTGGGTCTCGCCGTGGCGCGAAGCAAACCAGGCGCGCGCCTCGTCGCAGTCCCGGGCGATGCCCCGGGTCAGGGCGTCGAGACTGTCGTAGCGCAGTTCGTCATGGAGTTTGTGCAGCAGATCCACGCAGATGATTTTACCGTAGCCCCCCTCGGCCCCCAGGGCGGCGGGCCAGCCCAGCACATGGGTCTCGAGCAGCACGCGCCCGCCGTTGACATCATGGGGGTCCAGCGAGGGGCGGATGCCCAGATTGGCCACGCCGGGCAGGGGCTCGGGCGTGAGGCCGTGCACCTCGACCACGAAGATGCCGCTGGCGGCCGGTTTCCAGTGCGCGAAGCGCAGGTTGAGGGTGCGAAAACCGTTGCCGGCGCCTTCGCGCGTGGCGCCCAGTTCGCGCCCGAGCTTGCGCCCGTGCAGCACGTGGCCGCTGATGCTGTAGGGTCGGCCCAGCAGGGCGGCCACGTCCTGCATGCGGGCTTCGGCCAGGGCCTGGCGCACGGCCGAGCTCGAGACGCGCAGGCCGTGCACCTCGTAGCTGTTCATGCGCGCCACATCGAAGCCCAGCTGCGCGCCGGCCGCGTCCAGCATGGCGTAGTCGCCGGCGCGCTGGGCGCCAAAGCGGAAATCGTCGCCCACCAGCACATAGCGCGCGCCCAGGCCTTTGACCAGCACCTCTTCGATGAAGGCCTGCGGCGACTGGCTGGCCAGCCGCGCATCAAAGGGCAGCACCACCACCTGGTCGACGCCGCAGCGCTCGAGCTCCTGCAGCTTGTCGCGCAGGGTGGCGATGCGCGCCGGCGCCAGTTCGGGTTTTTGCAGCTTCTCGGCGAAGTGGTCGCGCGGGTGCGGCTCGAAGGTCATGACGCAGCTGGGCACGCCGCGGTGCGCGGCTTCGCTCTTGAGCAGCGCAAGCATGGCCTGGTGGCCGCGGTGCACGCCATCGAAATTGCCGATGGTCAGCGCGCAGGCGGGGGCCAGGTCCGGGTGGTGGAAGCCGCGAAAAACCTTCATCGGGGGTGTCAACTGACTGAGAAATTTAACGGTTATATTGTGACCGAGCCCGGACGGGCCTTCCTGGCGCCTCGCGCAGCCGCCCGCCCTGTGACTCACGAATTCGTGTCAGTGGTTGTGTGACTGTTGATTGGAGGCGTGTGTGAAGGTTCTCAAGCTGTCGGCGCAGGGGCTGCCCCAGTCCTGGATTTCGCTCGAAGACGCGGTGCTGCATTACGCGACGGGCGATGTGCGCTGGGAAGTCGGCCAGCAGGTGGCGGTGTTCCATGGCGGGCACAACGCCATCACCGGCGAGCAGTCGGTCATCACGGTCAACAGCATCATCGGCACCAAGGGCGTGCCCAACATCAACCCCTTCGAGCTGCGCCCCAGCCTGACCAACGCCAAGCTGTTCGCGCGCGACCGCAACATCTGCGCCTACTGCGGCGACCACTTCCACGACAACGAACTCACGCGCGAGCACATCGTGCCCTTCGCGCAGCAGGGCCGAGACCACTGGATGAACGTGGTCACGGCCTGCAAGGCCTGCAACCACCGCAAAAGCGACCGCACGCCCGAGCAGGCGCGCATGCCGCTGCTCTACGCCCCCTATGTCCCCAGCCTCTGGGAAGACTTCATCCTGCGCAACCGCCGCATCCTGGCCGACCAGATGGAGTTTCTGATGGCGCACGTGCCCAAGACCTCGCGCCTGCTGGTGTAGCCACCCTTGCCGCGCCGTCCTTGTCGGCGCATCATGGTCCCCACACAAAGTGCCGCGCCCACGCAGGCGCGCGCCGACATCAGGGGGAGACACATGGACCACGCACCTTGGGCGCTGCGCCCGTTCACCCGTCGCCACGCTCTGGGCTGGCTGGCGGCCTGGCCGTTCTGGCCGCAACAAGCCCAGGCCAAAGCCAGCGGCGTGCAGCTCGCGTCCGACTGGCCTGCGGGCCGCTCACCCCAGGGCTTTCTCGTCAGCGAAAAATTCGACGGTGTGCGCGCGGTCTGGCGCGAGGGGCAACTGCGCTTTCGCAGCGGTCGCCGCATCGCGGCCCCCGACTGGTTGCTGCGCGCCTTGCCCGAGCACCCGCTCGACGGTGAACTCTGGCTGGGCCATGGCCAGTTCGACCGCCTTTCGGGTGTGGTGCGCCAGCAGCGGCCCGACGACGGGGCGTGGCGGTCTGTGCGCTACCTGGTGTTCGATGCGCCGGGCCAGCCCGAGGGGTTTGGCCAGCGCTGGCAGGCCTTGCAGGCGCTGCTCGAACGGCAAAACCTGCCCTGGCTGCTGCCGGTGGTGCAGTCCCGCGTCGACAGCGCCGAAGACCTGCAGCGCCGGCTGCACGATGTGGTGCGCATGGGTGGCGAGGGCCTGGTCTTGCACCGGGCCGACGCACCGTGGCGGGCGGGGCGCAGCGAGGCGCTGTTCAAGCTCAAGCCCGAACCCGACGAGGAAGCCCAGGTGGTCGGGCACCAGCCGGGCCAGGGCCGGCTGGCGGGGATGACGGGCGCCTTGCTGCTGCAAACCCCTCAGGGCCTGCGCTTTGCGCTGGGCTCGGGCCTCACGGACGCCGTTCGGCGCGACCCGCCGCCGGTGGGCAGCTGGGTCACCTACCGCTACCGCGAGCGCACGCCCTCAGGGCTGCCGCGGTTTGCAAGCTTCGTCAGGGTCCGGCCGCCCGAGTGAGGCGCTCAGGCGAACACGCCGGCCGTCTCCTGCATGCGCTCGGAGACCTCGCCCAGGTGGTGCAGGGTGTCGCCAAACGTCATCTCCAGCTGCGTGAGCTTCTTGAAGTAGTGGCTCACGATGTATTCGTCGGTCACGCCGATGCCGCCGTGCAGCTGCACCGCGGACTGGCCCATGAAACGCATCGCATTGCCCAGCTGGTAGCGCGCGCGGGCGATGGCCTGGCGGCGCTCGGCCTCGGGCGTCTTGAGCTTGAGGCTGGCGTAATAGCTCATCGAGCGCGCCAGTTCGAGCTGCATCTTCATGTCGGCCAGGCGGTGGCGCAGGGCCTGGAAGCTGGCGATCGGCACGCCGAACTGCTTGCGCGTGTTCATGTAGTCGGCGGTGATGGCCAGGGTCTTGTCCATCACGCCCACGCCTTCGGCGCAGACGCAGGCCGAGCCGATGTCGGCGGCCTGCTCGAGCGCGCGCTGGCCATCGCGCGTGATCAGCTGCGCGGGACTGTTGCTCAGGCTGACTTCGGCGGCGCGCGCGCCGTCCTGCGTCAGGTAGCCTTCGGTCTTGACGCCGGCCGCGCCGCGCTCGATCAGGAACAGGGCCAGCTGGCCACCGGCCAAGGCGGGCACGATGAAGGCGTCGGCCTGATCGCCCACGGGCACGAGGCTCTTGCTGCCGCTCACGGTCCACTGGCCACCGGCTTCCTTGGCTTCGGCCTGGGTGCGGTTGAGGTGGTGGCGTGCGCCACGCTCCTGGTGCGCCAGCACCACCAGCGCTTCGCCGGCGGCGATGCGCGGCAGCCAGGCCGACTGCAGCGCGGCCGGCGCGTGGGTTTGCAGCGTGGCGCTGGCGATCAGGGTCTGCGCCAGCGGCTCGATCACGATGCCGCGGCCGAGTTCCTCCATGACCACCATGGCCTCGACCGGGCCCATGCCCATGCCGCCGTGTTCCTCGCTGACATACAAGCCGGCGAGGCCGAGTTCGGCGAGCTCGGTGTAGGCCGCGCGGTCGAAGCCGCCCGCCTGAACGATGGCGCGGCGGCGCTCGAAGTCATAGCCTTTGTCGACCCATTTGCGCACCGCGTCGCGCAGCTGTTCCTGGTCTTCAGAAAAATCGAAATCCATGTCTTTCTCCAGTGACCGTTCGCCCTGAGCTTGTCGAAGGGTGGGGCTTCGACAAGCTCAGCCTGAACGGGGGTTTGTCAGGTCTGGTGATGCTCAGCCCAGAACGGTCTGGCTCACGATGTTGCGCTGCACCTCGTTGGAGCCGCCGTAGATCGTGGTCTTGCGCATGTTGAAGTAGTTCGAGGCCAGCGGCGCATTGGCCACGGCCCCGCCGGGGAAGTTGCCTTGCCAACCCGCGTCCATGGCTTCGAAGATGAAGGGCAGGCTGAACGGCCCGGCCGCCTGCATCATGAGTTCGGTGTAGCGCTGCTGGATCTCGCTGCCGCGGATCTTCAGGAGGCCCGCGATGTCCAGCGAGTTCTTGCCCGACTTTTCGGCCGAGAGCACGCGCAGCACCAGCATCTCGAGCGCGACGATGTCGACCTCGAGCTTGGCGATTTCGTCGCGGAAGCGGCCGGCCGAAGGGCCGTCCATAGTGCTGTCCCACACGCCCTCCGCCTTGGCAATCCGCTTGAGGCGCTCGAGTTCGCGCTTGGCGCGGTTCACGTCGGCGATGTTGGTGCGCTCGTGCGCCAGCAGGTGCTTGGCGTAGTTCCAGCCCTTGTTCTCTTCGCCGATCAGGTTCTCGGCGGGCACCTCGACGTTGTCGAACCAGACCTCGTTGACCTCGCACTCGCCGTCGAGCAGCTTGATCGGTCGCACCGTGATGCCGGGCGACTTCATGTCGATCAGCAGGAAGGAAATGCCCGTTTGTGGCTTGCCTTCGGTGCTGGTGCGCACCAGGCAGAAGATCCACTCGCCGTATTGGCCCAGCGTGGTCCAGGTCTTCTGGCCGTTGACGATGTACTTGTCGCCTTGGCGCTCGGCGCGGGTCTTGAGCGAGGCGAGGTCCGAGCCCGAGCCCGGCTCGCTGTAGCCCTGGCTCCACCAGACTTCGCCGCTGGCGATGCCGGGCAGAAAGCGCTGGTGTTGCTCGGCGTTACCGAACGCCATGATGACGGGCGCCACCATCACCGGGCCGAAGGGCACGATGCGCGGCGCGCCGGCCAGCGCGCATTCTTCTTCAAACAGGTGCTTTTGCACGGCGGTCCAGCCCGGGCCACCGAACTGCTGGGGCCAGCCATAGCCGAGCCAGCCTTTTTTGCCGAGGATCTTGGCCCAGCGCTGCATGTCGTCGCGCGTCAGGCGCATGGCCTGGTGGACCTTGTCCGAAATGTCCTTGGGCAGGTTCGCGTGAACCCAGCTGCGGATCTCGTCGCGGAACGCGAGTTCTTCCGGGGTGAATGCCAAATCCATGGGTGGGTCTCCTTGAGATGGGCCATTTTTAGCACGATCGTTCGCGCCAAGCGTGTCCTGACCGGGACAAAAAAGGGGGAGGCGGGGGCAGGGATAATCCCGAGCACATGAAAAACATCGTCATCCTGATTTCCGGCTCGGGCTCGAACATGGCCACCATCGTGCGCCGCGCGCAGGATGAGCGGTGGGACGAGCGCCTGGGCGCCCGGGTGGCGGTGGTCATCAGCAACAAGGCGGACGCCAAAGGGCTGGTGTTCGCGCAGGCGCAGGGCATCGCGACCGCGGTGCTCGACCACAAGGCCTTTGACAGCCGAGAGGCCTTTGACGCGGCGCTGGTGCAGGAAATCGACCGCCACGCGCCCGCCCTGGTGGTGCTGGCGGGCTTCATGCGCATCCTCACGCCCGCTTTTGTGGCGCACTACGCGGGTCGCCTGCTCAACATCCATCCCTCGCTGTTACCCGCTTTCCCGGGGCTGCACACCCACGAGCGCGCCATTCAGGCGGGGTGCAAGTTTGCGGGCGCCACGGTGCATGAAGTCACGGCCGAACTCGACCATGGCCCGATCCTGGCGCAGGCGGTGGTGCCCGTGCTCCCGGACGACACAGCCGATGCCTTGGCCGCGCGCGTGCTCACGCAGGAGCACCGCATCTACCCGCAGGCGGTGGCCGACTTTCTCAAGAAACTGGGCTGATTCAGTCGCCGATGCGTGCAAAGCGCGGCTGCGTGACGCCGTCGATCGTCACCGTCTCGGCGAACATGGCCGCCGGCCGCACCCACAGCCCTTGCTGCCCATAGAGCGCCTGGTACAGCGTCAAAGGCTCCAGCGTTTCGCTGTGCCGCACGGTGCCCAGCACGCGGTACTGGCCGCCCTTGTAGTGGCGGTACAGGCCGGGCGGAGTCTCGATCAGGGGCAGCAGGTCGTCGTCGGTCATGAGAAGGGAATGGGACAATACGGCCATGCATCCTAAAGCCCTTGTCGACAGCTGCGCGGAACTCGTGAAGCTGTGCCTGACCTTTGAACACCCGGCCGATGCCGTGGTCTCCCGTTATTTCCGTGAACACCGCTCGCTGGGCCCGCGCGAGCGCGCCACCCTGGCCGAAACCGCGTTTGCCGTGCTGCGCCAAAAACTGCTGTTCGAGCAGCTCGCGCGCTCGGGCAGCGGCCCCAAGGAGCGCCGCCTGGCCATCCTGGGTTTTCATGGCCACCGCGACTTCCTCAAGAGCGCGCTGAGCGAGCCCGAGAAAACCTGGCTCGACGCCTGCGACCGCGTGAAACCCGAGGACCTGCTGGCCCCGCACCGCCACAACCTGCCCGAGTGGATGGCCAAGGCCTTGCAGGCCCAGCTGGGTGAGGATTTCTGGGCCCTGGCCGACAATCTGCAGCAGAGTGCCCCGCTGGACCTGCGCGTGAACACCCAAGTGGCCAAGCGCGCCGAGGTGCAAAAGGAACTGGCCCAGGCCGGCATCGCGGCTGAGCCCACGCCGTACTCGCCCTGGGGCTTGCGCCTGAAGGACAAACCCGCGCTGCAGCGCACCGAGGCCTTCACGCGCGGCGCCATCGAGGTGCAGGACGAGGGCTCGCAGCTTTTGGCCCTGCTGGTCGACGCGCACCGCGGCGAGATGGTGGTCGACTTTTGCGCGGGCGCCGGCGGCAAGACGCTGGCGCTGGGCGCGGCCATGCGCAACACGGGTCGACTCTATGCCTTTGACGTGTCGGGCCACCGGCTCGAGGCGCTCAAGCCGCGCCTGGCGCGCAGTGGTCTGTCCAATGTGCACCCGACCGCCATCGCGCACGAGCGCGACGAGCGCATCAAGCGCCTGGCCGGCAAGATCGACCGCGTGCTGGTCGATGCCCCCTGCTCGGGCCTGGGCACGCTGCGCCGCAACCCCGACCTCAAGTGGCGGCAAAAAGAGCAGGCGGTGGCCGAGCTGACCGTCAAGCAAGCGGCGATTCTGGCCAGCGCGGCGCGCCTCGTGAAATCGGGTGGCCGCCTGGTCTATGCGACCTGCAGCGTGCTGCCGCAGGAAAACGAGGCGATTGCCCAAGCCTTTAGCCTGGCGCACCCCGATTTCGTGCCGCTGAACGCCGCCCAGGAACTCGCGCGCCTGAAGGTCGATGCCGCCGACAGCCTGTGCACGGCCGGTGGGCAATACCTGCGCCTGTGGCCCCACCGGCATGCCACCGATGGTTTTTTTGCCGCGGTCTGGGTCCGGAAATGAACCGTTTCAACCTCGTTTTGACGGGGTGAAGCCGAAAATCCTGTCTTTTTTCTGACCCCAAACTTAAAATCAGGGGTTGCCTGCTGAGGCGCATTTTGAGAGTTCCAAGACATGTTTTTGACCGATTGGGCGGCTTTTGACGCCCTGATTGACTGGATGGGCCGCGGTCTGTTCGACCTGGCCTGGTGGCAGACCCTGCTGATCACGCTGGCGCTGACCCACATCACCATTGCCAGCGTCACGATCTACCTGCACCGCCACTCGGCGCACCGTGCGTTGGACCTGCACCCGATCCCCGCGCACTTCTTCCGTTTCTGGCTGTGGATGACCACCGGCATGGTGACCAAGGAGTGGACCGCCATCCACCGCAAGCACCACGCCAAGTGCGAGCGCGAAGGCGATCCGCACAGCCCTGTGGTCTATGGCATCGACAAGGTGTTCTGGCAGGGCAGCGAGCTCTACCGCGCCGAGGCCAAGAACCTGGACACGCTCGAGCGTTACGGCCACAACACGCCCAACGACTGGATCGAGCGCCACCTCTACACCAAGCACTCGGCGCTGGGTGTCAGCCTGATGCTGATCATCGATGTGGCGCTGTTCGGCTTTGCCGGCCTGACCGTCTGGGCCGTGCAGATGGCCTGGATCCCGATCACCGCGGCCGGCATCATCAACGGCATCGGCCACTGGTGGGGTTACCGCAATTTCGAGGCGCAGGACGCCAGCACCAACATCTCGCCCTGGGGCATCCTCATTGGCGGTGAAGAGCTGCACAACAACCACCACACCTACCCGACTTCGGCCAAGCTCTCGGTCAAGCCCTACGAGTTCGACATCGGCTGGATGTACATCAGCCTGCTGAGCACGCTCGGCCTGGCCACGGTCAAGAAGACGCCACCGCGTGCCGCCTATGGCGATGTGCGTCCGGTGGCCGATGAGAAGACGCTCGAGGCCCTGATCGCCAACCGCTACGAGGTCATGGCCACCTACGCGCGCGGTCTGCGCAGCGTGGTTGCCGGCGAGGCCGCCAAGCTGGGCGACGCGGCCGCCGTGCGCGCCGCGCGCCGCTGGATGCACCGCGACGCCGAGAAGGTGCCGGCCGATGCCCAGGCCAAGCTCGCGCAGGCCCGCCAGGCCAGCCCGGCCATCGACAAGATGGTGAAGATGCGTCAAGAGCTGCGCCAGATCTGGCTCAACACCTCGCATTCGCGCGAGCAGCTGGCCACCGATTTGCAGGCCTGGTGCAAGCGTGCCGAAGACAGTGGCATTGCCGCACTGCGCGAGTTCTCGATGAAGCTGCGCTCGGTGCGGGCCGCCTGACCCTGCCCCGTTTGCGGCTGGCCCCACGCGCGTGGGGCCATAAAAAAACCGCTGCCTTGGCAGCGGTTTTTTTATGGGGTGGGCCGAATCACTTCAGCTTCACTTCCTTGTACTCGACGTGCTTGCGAGCCTTGGGATCAAACTTCATGATCGCCATTTTCTCGGGCATGGTCTTCTTGTTCTTGCTGGTGGTGTAGAAGTGA
>JACCDU010207468.1_pt1 | contig 15672 bp, 13 predicted proteins | sample 7446081 | NCBI WGS metagenome assembly JACCDU01 (sample SAMN15323447, study PRJNA562643) | freshwater metagenome | isolation source: river surface water | place: USA:Blue River Watershed | collected 2017-08-17
AAAAATCCGATTCCGGCTAGTCGGTACCAACCTATCGATTCACCGTACAATACTTTTGCGGCAATAATTGAAAAAATTAATTGAAACTTTCCGGCAAATATGATTTTGGTAAAATCGGTGAACTGATAGGACAAATGCAAAAAAACAGATCCGCCAATTAGGCATATAGCCAAAAAACGAATAGGTCCCTGTTCGCAAGAACGCAAAGAATCTTTTGACCTCCAGAGTAATACCCCAATCAGCATACTCACGCTAAATTCCAACAAAAAGCTAAATCGAAGAATGCCCAACCAAGCTATGGGGTATTTAAAGAGTGTGTAGGAAACACCCCAAAAAAAAGAAGCCAATAATCCTCCTTTCAGCGCGCGCCAAAATGATTGACTAGAATGAGATTGTAATTCATTTCGATAAATCAAGTAGATGCCAATGAATACACAAATCAAGGCCCAAGTATAAGTTGGTCGCCAAGCTTCCCCCAAGACAAAAACGGCCGTTATCAAACCAAAAATATTCAGGGAAGAAAGTGGGATTACCAAAGAGGCCTCGGAATCCTTGATGGATTTAACAAAAAAATAAAGGCCCAAGGTACTAAAAAGGCATAAAAGTAGGCTTAATCCGAATTCTTGAATGCTAAACGAAGGTGGGATACCTAACCAAGGTTGAAAAAATCCGGTGTAAAAATCAATTAAACAACAGATTAAAAAAAACATACTTGAGTATAGCCCGCGAATAAACAAAATAGGAAGGAAAGGTTTATCGCCGATTGCTTTTTTCCAATAGGAATTGCTGATTCCAAAGAAGCAAGAACTCAAAAAAACAAGCAGGATTCCTAAAGTCATTCCATCAGGTTAGTTTAGAATGGCCAACTGCTTATCCACCCAATCGAATAAACATGCGTACTTGTATAAGGGATTAAATTTCCCAAGTGCTTGAGCCTTTTCCACAGTATATTTTTTTTGTTTAAAATACCTCGCCCGGAGCAGGTAGTAAATGTTTAAATTTTCTTTTTGGGTGAAATGAGAGGAAATCATCCGGTCATCAAAGCTAAATCGTTCAATCAAATCAATTTCTGTAATATCAGCATCAAAATCAACCAATAGTCGATAAAAGAAGACTAGACAGAAAAGTTGGTCCGGAACCGTTTTCAATTCCTCAAACAAGTTCAAGAATAGACTCTTATTGCCTAATAAAAGATAATTCCATGCCGCTAAACGTCCTTTGAGAATGGGATGAAAATCAATCTCATTTGTTGAGAGCAATAAATTACAGCGTTCCAATAGGGATAAGGCAATCCCCGTTTGCTTGTTTAAAATGGCGCGCTGTATTAACATCAAACTCTTAAACATTTCCATATCATCCACCAAGTCGATGGAAGCTAATTCAATCCAATCCCCATAATAGGTATTGAGGGCATCTTCATCAACAAATAATTGCAACAAAACACGTTGAGCTGTTTCATTCGTGCTCATTAAGCCACCGATAAAGGAAATCATCTTGGGGTTACCGAGTTTAGATTGGATAAAGATCGATTGAAAGGAAACATATAATTTCCACACTAAATCTTCATCTTTAAGATTAAACTCAAGGTTAAATATTCCCTCCAAAAGTTCATAATTCTCAATATCGATACATAAATCAATAATGGATTTCAAATGATAGATTTCATCTGAATTTGAAAACTGAAAATCCTGAACAATCCGTAAGATGATTTCGTAATCCTTACGCTTTTTTAATCGATTGAGAATCAATAGTTGGTTAACGTAATCAATTTCTAACTGATTAACCGCTACTTGAAAATGAGAAAAATCGGAATAGCCCAAACTTTTGCTGATGCAATCCAGGGTAAATCGAGAGGCTTGATTAGAACCTTTAATGATCCCAAAAAGTCGGCGAATGGTATTGTAGGAAATTGAGATTTTGGATCGTGATAAAAGCTCTTCACTTAAGCGTTGGCAAGCATAAGAGTCAACGATCTGAAAACCGTATACTTCATGAATTAATTTCAAAAACCACTTTTTCTCATTGGAGGAAATTGGAATGGATGCTGGCATAGAAGTCTAGGAATAACACTTCAATATACGCGAAAATACCTAGTAAAAATATCCATTAAAGCGACAAAGCTTTAAGTCTTTGAAAATCATGACCAAGTAGGACCATTTGAACTCATTTGGACAAGCCTGGACTCATTTGGATTCGGGTTCATCGAGTGCCTTAGGGCATCACAATTTGCTTACTCGAATGTAATTTTTGTATTGAATTAATTCAAAACGAATCAATCCACCGGAAATACTATTGGAAGCGCAGGAAACCGTGTTTATCTCATTAACATTGTAAGAATTCCCATGATTTTCACACTTAAATCGGCCCTTTTCGAATACCCAAGCCGCACGATTTCCTTGATGTGGGCAACAATTACTAAAGGCCTTGAGCGTATTTACATCCGTTCGCAACAGAAGTACCCCAGCATCCAGCAGATTGGCATAACCTAAATTGTTTACTAGTTTTGACAAGTTGGAATTTGACAGGTTCACATAAACCAGATTTCCCTGCATGTAATAACCTTCATCATTGTATCTCGTGGAAACACTTGCAAACTCTTTTATCACAGCTTCCGGTACGTTTTCCACGGGTTCAGCGGAATCCTTACACGAATTAACAGCTGTCGCTAAGTGGACCAGAACGATGGATGGACAAATATGATGAACAAAATCTCTACGCTTCATGGCGGCAATAAACAAATTTTTTAAATACAATGAACCAAATCACTCCTAAAAGCCCATGGGTTCAACCCGACTTAGTTGCTCTTTTTGAAAAAGAGCACGTGTCATTTGAAAGCATAGGAATTTATAAGAATCGAAGCACAAATTCCACCAAAGGGCTCAATGTCTATACAGGGGAATTTGGAGCGATACAAAGGAGGCATTTAATTGACCGAACACAAATAGGTTACAGTCATTCAAACTATCAAAAAATTGAGAAATTGGGACTCGCGGCGTGTATAGATTTAATTTTGAGCCCGGAAAAGCCCTTTGATTTACCTATCAATGATTTTTATTTGGATCTTGATAATCTCGATGAAATCAAAACAGAGGTTCCGAAAGGGGCTGTTTGGGTAAATGCCAAGGAGGAAGTTTCATCCGGTGCTCGGTGGGTATCATTGAAGGCTTGGATCTTAAAACAGATGACCCAACAATCGACATCGATTCAGTGGCGTATGGTGTTGTTTTACAATAACCTATTAGTTAGCTCCATACAAAATTCAGGTATTTCCAAAAATTCATTCCATTACATCGATACGCTTTTTAAAATGGCTCTCGGGAATTTTAAAGAATTGATTTACCAAGTGACCATCGACCCATCCATGTTGATTTACTTGAATGGAAATCAAAACAATAAATATGCTCCCGACGAAAATTATGCCCGTGAGCTACAAGAATTATTTACGGTGGGGAAGGGCCCAAATTCAAAATTCACCGAAAAGGATGTGGCTGAAATGGCTCGCTTATTAACTGGCTGGCAATTCGATTACGAGAAAACAAAAAATACGGAGGGCAGGGCTGTCGTGAAAAACAATTTTAGTGTCCATGATACCGGTGAAAAGCAATTTTCCGAGTTCTACGGCAACCGAAAAATCACCGGGTCAACTAATCCTGATCGCGCGGAGGGCGAACTTCGGGAGGCTATCGATATGCTTTGCGCAACGGATGAAATGTCGAAGTACATTTGTCGGCGCATCTACAGCTTCTTCGTCAATCCAAACATTGATGCATCCACCGAAGAATTAATCATTAACCCCTTAGCCAAGATCTTCAAAGATTCGAAATTCGAAGTATTACCCGTCCTGAAAACGCTCTTATCAAGCGAGCATTTTTTCGACAGCCTTTATTACAAATCCATGATAAAATCTCCACTCGATTTCGCCTGTGGAATTTTAAAGGAATTCGAATTGCCGCTGTTGGATAATCAATATAAGCCATATCCCGTGGGAAATGATGGAATTTATTACGATTTCAAGCGATTAAATGGAATTCAAAATAACATCACGAGCATGGGCATGAATATCGGCGATCCACCGAGTGTATCCGGTTGGCCCGCTTATTATCAAACTCCCGCCTTCGATTTATTTTGGATTAACTCCGAAACAATCATCAAACGAGCTCAATTCTCAGATGCCATTTTCAACTGGGGGCAAGGGGTATATTACAATAGCGCAACGAAAACCTATGGTCAAGTGAGAGCCAATCTACCTAGCTACCTGAAACAATTTAAGAACCCTGGAGATTTGGCAGGATTAGTCGATCAATTGGTCGACCGACATATCGGCATGCCAATTACCCCGGAAAACAGGCAATTGATTATCAATCAGATTATGCAAGGTAATCCCAATTTGGACTATTGGACATCCACATGGAATGCATATGCCTCAAACCCATCCGCCGAAAACAGCTCGATGGTTCAAAACCGTGTCGCACGCGGAATGAGTCTAATCTATCAATTGGGGGAGACCCAACTATTTTAATTATGCGGATGAACAGACGGAATTTTTTACACAACATGGCGCATTTAGCTGCCATCCCATCTTTTTTACCGGGTTTGGGGCAATGGGAACTCAACAATTTACTCGCCCAAACAGCGGAAGCAGATAAGATTTTAGTGATTGTTCGACTTAATGGAGGGAACGATGGCTTGAATACCTTGATGCCACTGGAGCAATATGGCCAACTCAAAACGATTCGCCCCAGCGTCATTCTACCTGAAAACAAATACCTACCTGTAAAAGGCTCTAGTCTTGGTTTTCACCCTTCCTTGGCCGGTTTGAATAGTTTACTTGAGGAAAAAAGATTGGCCGTGGTTCAGTCGGTTGGCTACGCCAAACCCAATTTCTCCCATTTCCGCTCGACCGACATATGGATGTCAGGGACAGATACCGATCAATACGTGAGCTCAGGCTGGATGGCGCGTTATCTCGAAAATCAACATCCTGACTACCCCACTGCATATCCTAATCCCCAAAATCCGCACCCACTTTCCATTGAATTAGGGGGCGAATCAAGTTTATTATTTCAAGGGCAGAAGGGATTTACGAGTTTGATATATTCCAATCCGGATCAATTTTATAATTTGCTGAATCCCTTTGTGAATACTTATCCTACGAGTATTCAAGGGTCACGTTTGGCCTATCTGCAACTGATTGGCAAGCAATCACAGATTTATGGCTCTTTAGTTCAAACCGCTTACCGATCGGGAAAAACACCTTATGCATTTGCTGAAAATGATTTAGGTAATCAATTTAAAATCGTACAGAAACTAATTTCCGGGGGATTGAAGACGCGGGTTTACATGGTTCAATTAACGGGTTTTGATACGCACAGTAAACAGGTAGATACCACGGATCCAACGAAGGGTCAGCATACTTACTTATTGAAACAAGTAAACGATGCCATTGTGACCTTCATGAAAAACTTGGACGCCGAAAATTTAGGAGACCGCGTAGTAGGGGTTACACTCTCCGAATTTGGTCGGACAGTTCATTCCAATGGGAGTACGGGTACCGATCATGGAACAGTGGCTCCCATGTTTGTATTTGGAAATTCTGTCAAAGGGGGGATTATAGGTGCTAATCCCAAAATTCCGTTGGATTATAAAACGAGTGATGAGTTGCCGGCGAGCTATGATTACCGACAAGTATATGGATCACTTTTGAATCAATGGATGGGTAATGATGCTAAGATTACGAATGATATTTTATATCGCGAATTCCCAAAGATTCAATTAATCAAGTTGTTCAATGATGCGGACGGTGATGGGGTCAGTGATGAGTTGGATAAATGTCCCGCTACGCCCTTGGGAGCGGTGGTTGACCTAAATGGGTGTGAAATATTTGGCTTACCTGCAGCTAACTATACCTTAAAAATGACTGCGGCTACCTGCCCGGGTATGAGCAATGGGGGGATGAGTTTGGAGTTTGGAGACAAAAAATATACCTATTTAGTGGATGTCAAAGGCCCTTTGAATTATGCCAAAACACTCAAGGCCATCGGAGGCGCGAATCAATCCTTGGAAAAATTGGCCTTGGGGACTTACCAGCTGAGCATCTCGATTGAAGGGCAAAAAGACTATTTGCAACGCTTTGATTTTCAGATAACAGAACCCGCGAGTTTGCTGGTGCAATCGAACATCAAAAGCGATACGTCGATGTTAGAGTTGAATTTAAGCGGAGCGAAACTTTATTACATTCAATTCAATCAAAAAATTCACGAAGTCCGTGAATCAAGCTGGTCGGCGGAATTAACCAAAGGTCCCAATTTAATCAAAGTATGGACCGATCATAGCTGTCAGGGAAGTTTTAATCGTGAAATTTTCCAATCGGAAAACATCCGATGTTACCCGAATCCTTGTGAAGATGAACTGCAAGTATATGTCGCTGGGCAGGATGACTATGTGGAAATCCAGCTGATGAATTTACAAGGGGGGATCGTGTACAAAGCGCATAAGCAACTGGATGTTAATCGGGTTGTTCAACTCGTCGTTAGCGATTTAAAATCAGGCATTTACCTCGTACAGGTAAAAGGAAATACAGTGAACCAACAAGCTAAAATTGTCAAAAAATGATCCGATCTATTTACGCAATCGTTATCTGTTACGTACTTTTTTCGTGTGGCTCTGCACCGGCTGAGGCCCCGACGCCCATGACACCGGCTGTGCCTGAGAAGGCTCCGGATGCTGTGGATTTAGGCAAACCCTTAAATAATACAAGCTGTTTGGAGGCGCTTAATTCCAATCAAGTGGAATTTTCTTGGACACCGGTGGCGACGGCAACGAGCTATGAGCTGAAGATCACAAATCTGAAGACGAATGTAACCGAAACGAAAGCCGCAAATACAAGTCCTGCGCTAATTAGTTTGTCGGTCGGGGAGACCTATGCCTGGTCGGTCGTTTCAAAATCCACCAAAACAAGCTTAACGGCCACCTCGCCGGTATGGAAATTTTACTTTGCGGGCCCGGGTGAGTTAAATTTGGCTCCCAATCCGGCCCAACTCATTTCCCCCAAATCAGGGGAGGCTGTGGATCCGGAAAATGGACAGTTTAAATTGAGCTGGAAAGCGACGGATAACGATACGCCGAGCGCGACTTTGTCCTACGAGGTCTATTTTGGAGAGGATTTTGGCAAAGTATCTCTGCTGAATATTCCAGCAATTAAAACAAACAATACGAGCGTCGGAGTCCCGGTACAATCAGGAAAGGTATATTATTGGCAGGTTAAAACGATGGATGAGAAATCGGCGAGTTATTCAGCTGTCTATGGGTTTCGGGTGAATTAGGAGATTTTCACAAGCATAAAAAAAATACTGAGGAAAGTCAGCAAAATCAAAGCAGCTTTCCAATGTATGGTTACATAAGCTCGATTCACATAGGCAAAAAAAGCAATTGCTAATAGAGCCACGGCATGGACATACAATTTGGGTGCTTCGAATACATGACCTCGGGGAAATGTAAGACATATAAGTTGGTCAATAATAACGCAGCTCGTAAGGCTGTATTTTCGGAGGAATAGCATCAGAAATCTTATATGAGTGTTGGCCCACAAGTTAGTCTGATTATAGCTACGTTCTTATTCGAATAGTGACTAATTCAACCAATAGATTCATTTACTTGAGTGTAAAGTCAGAATAATTCAAGGACACAAACTATCTGTTTCCATTATCTAAATAACTTTCTAGGAAGATCTTCGTTAAATACAGATGAAGGAAAACGAAGAACGCATTAGTATTAATGATATCAGTTACAATTTATCGGATTTGGAGAAGGATTGTTGGAGCCGTTTAGTAACAGGAGCATCAAAAAGTAAAGATTCGTTTCATACACCGAGTGTTGCGAGTTTCTCCACAGAGGGCATCAGTTTGCGAACAGTCGTGTTACGTAAGCAATAGCAGAAACGCATGAATTACGATTTCATACGGACATTCGCAGTCCCAAATGGGAAGAATTAGACTTAAATCCATCCATCAGCGCGTTATTTTATGGTGCATCCGCACGAATTCAATTACGGATAAAAAGCAAAGCAAAACTTCATGTTAATAATGAGCTAACTCGTGAAGCTTGGGAAAAAACGACTTTATCCAGTCGGCGATGCTATTTAACCGAATTTAGCCCATCAAGTTTTACTGATCAGCCTACGAGTGGACTAAGCGAAGCGGTCGAACAAGAAAACCTAAGTTTAGAGGAAAGTGAATCAGGGTACCAAAATTTTGGAATCGTAGCAATACAAGTCCAATCCATCGATTGGTTGTGGCTGAATCATGCGGGACACCGCAGGGCATTCTTTGATTATGAAACAATGCAGTTTCAATGGATGATACCATAAGTTCTACAATAATAGTTTCTAGTATAAACCGTTAGATAAATTTATCTATCTAGAATCAGGTTAAAGTGATAAATTGATTTGGTAAAATCTACCATTCATTTTCAATATATCCTAATGAAAAATTCAAGCTATTACTACGTCATTATTTTTCTATTTGCACTGAGCAGTTGCACAACGAAATACTACGAAGGCAATCACATTGATGTAAAAGATGACCTCATTACCTACGACGGAGAAATTATAAATAAAGGTACCGTAGTAGGATTATATGAGCGAAAATTATGGAGGACCCGATTTGGAGTTCCCAGAGATGGTTTTTTAACGCCATTAAATATTGAATTAGATGTAGACAATGGGCAAATCGTAGCCGTTCGTGTTTTTGGTAAAAAGGAAACTGAAAAAGTGAGAATTGAGACGGTTAATAAAGAAAAATATTGGAGGTATACCACTCTTGAAGGAGAATTTAAGGATGGATATTTTTACCATTATTTCCCAGAAGGGGGAATCGAAGAAAAATTTGAAGGTTATTTTAAAGGAGGTACCTTTTATATCAATGGAAAATATTTCAAGTATGAGAAGGATGGGAAAGTAATAGAGGAGGAGACCTATAAAGACAAATATCTAATGGGTATTAAATAACAATATTCAAACTTTAAACATTTCATACTATCATGCAAAAAGTCACAAAGCAATCATTGGGTTTAATCACATTACTAACACTTTTGTTGGGTTATTTCAATTTATCAGCCCAGAACGAGCCGGTTCCCATGCTTTTGAAAAATGGTCGTTTTGCATTTGTTGGAAGAAAAACAAAAACTAGAATTCTTGAACAAGAATTTGATGATGCTCGACCCTTTCATCATGGATTTGCATTTGTTAAAACTCGATCAAAATGGGGAATCATTGACCTGCAAGGGAATTTTGTTTTGGCTCCAAAATCCTTATTTATAACTGAATTATCTAAAAAGATATATGGCGCGACCGAAAATGAGCGTATTGCCGAAGATAATTTTTGGGAAAAAAGTAAAGACTATACATTCGAAAAATCATTTTTAATAAATGAGAAAAATGAAGTTATTAATTTTTGTAATGAAGATAATGGCTGCGAATTTATAACCAATATGTATGATAGTGATTTCTACATGATACATAAAGAAAATGACAAATTTGATAAGTACACGATATTAAAAAAACCAATGTTTTTGGTTTCAGAAATAGTTAAATCGAAAGAAGATCCCGCTGAATCATTTTTTGATAATCTAATAAAAACAAGTAAGTACTATACGGATTCACAAAAATCAAAAGAAGAAAAATTTGGCATTAGTAATTTTAACAATGGTTTTTTCAAAGTATACCTAAAAAATAAAAATGAACTGAGTATTGAGGGAATCGATTATATGTCGATTACATTCAAACCTTTAATCGGAGAAAAATATTATGAATATATTGAATCAAATTTAGAAAATGGTGATTTTAAAGATAGCCTAGCCCTAGTAAAAAAGAATGAAAAATACGGATTCATTAACAGCAAAGGGGTTGAGGTCGTTCCAACTAAGTATGACGATTTAGGTAGTTTTCATGAAGGATTTGCAATCGCTAAATTGAATGGTGCAATAGGTTACATCAACAAAAAGGGGGAGTTTTTATTTAAACCAAGTGAAAATTTTGAATTAACAAACTTTCAGGAGGGACGAGCCATTGTGGAAGATAAAGAAAATGAAAGTGTTTATGCGATTAACACAAAAGGAGAAAAAGTATTTTCATTCCCACATAAATTCTATTCTGAACATTTGCAATTCAGCAATGGTAAAATCATTTTTGATACCCAAAATGATAAAATATTCAATCACTTTGTCTATGACTTATCAGGTAATATAGTCTATAAATTAAAAGATGAATATGTGTCAAAATTTAGCAAAGATGGTTTTGCATTCGTTTCTTCAGATAATTATTCGGACAAAGGAAAAAATTTAATTAATCATTCTAATGGCCAGAAATTATATACATCGGATTTTGATAAAATTTTTTCAATCAGTACCGACAGCAAGGAATTGAAGTTAAATACTAATGAATTTGAAGAATTAAATAGTACTACCAATGAAAGTGTTTACGATGCTATTTTGAATTCAAATTTATTTTGGAATAATCTATTATTCGTTCAAAGATCCGGGTTTAAGTTTTATGTAGAAAAGGATGGATTTGAATATGTTGAATAAAATTCGGAATACCCCTAAATCAAAAAATCCTGCAACATAAATGTTACAGGATTTTTTTTGAGTGATCCCGCTGGGGCGTTTCAATTTATACTAACATACACATAGACAAGAATTTACAACATTATTTAGTTCCCTTGACTCAAAGTCGAGCCACAAATTTTAGCAAATTATTGCTGGTATAAATTTTATTTCTGACATTTGTGTCAAACATAAATGTCAGCATGAATACTCCTGAAGAGGAAATCCTGGTATCAGCATTTCAAGTCTTTGTAGAAAAAGGATTTGAGAATGCTACCATGCAAGAAATTGCGGAAAGGGCAGGCATAAAACGGACCGTTTTAAATTACTATTTTAGGTCAAAAAAACTTTTATACCATCAAATCGCGAAAACATTAATGCGGCAGGCTCTTCCGCAAATGTTAAAAGTCTTAAATGGTGATCTTCCTTTCGAGGAAAAAATATCATCATTCGTTAATAATTACATTGAGTTAGGATTAAAAAATCCATTTATGCCGCTCTTCATCATCAACGAGTTGAATAGCCTTGGAATAAAATTTGTTGAAAATTTGTTAGATGGAGAGAAACCTACCATTGAACCTTTTATTACTCAAGTTAACACTGAAATTAAAGAAGGACGAATTAGTCCGATTGAACCCATCCAATTATTCATGCACATCATTTCTCTGTGTGCATTTCCTGTATTAGCAAAACCCATGATCATGTTGGTTACACAGAAAAACGAAAATGAATTTAAAGAGCTCTTAATTTCTCGTAAAATGGAGGTTACAAGGATGATATTAAAAAGCATTAAACCCTAAAAAAATTTACCTATAAACTGACATTAATGTCAGACACAAAAGTCAAAAAAAATATGAATATAAAAATTTATACTGCTTGGTTTATTTTACTAGTTGTGGCACCTGCATTTAGTCAACATATCACACTGGGAACTTGTCTTGATGCTGCTCAAAAAACAGCAGCAAGTATTAAAAAAGAAGAGATCGAACATGAGTTAGGAAAGCTTAATGCTCAAATCATTCAAACAGGATGGCTACCCCAAATTTCTCTCAATGGACATTCAACCTATCAATCAGATGTAACTGGATTAGTAGTTGAAATACCTAATCTTCGAATGAATCCAATTAATAAAGATCAATACAAAACTTTTGTAGATATAAATCAACTGATCTACGATGGTGGGGCAAGTAAGATCAAAGCATCAATTCAAGAGATTAATACAAAAAACGCGCTAACTAGAATCCAATTAGCAAATCGAAATATTCTCCAAGAAACTCAGAAAATTTACTTCAGTGCATTGTTAGCTCAAGAAAATCGAATGATTTGGGAAACGGCAAGAGAAGAAATTCTGACAAGAAAAAATGTCATAGAAACGGGTATTCGATTCGGAGCTGGTACAAAAAACCAATTAGATATATTAACTGTTGAACTGCTAAAAATCGAGCAACAAATTACAGACATCAGTGCTGCAAAAAAAATCGCTGTCGAAATGCTAAATCTAATCACAGGCTTGAATTTGAAGAGCTCAACTTCATTTCAAATCCCTGATGATAGACAAAATATGATTCCCCTTTCATTTGAAACCTATGAAATGAAGCTTCTTCATAACCAACAATTATTGGTAGCAAAAAATGAAGACCTCAATCAATCAAAATTACGTCCTAAAGCATTACTTTTTGGTCAAAGTGGATATGGAAATCCTGCTTTAAATATGTTAAAAAACGAATTTGAAACTTACTATTTGATGGGAATTCGCTTGAATTGGGATCTTTCTTCTTTATATACAAGAAAAATAAACCAAAAAAGCCAACAGATGCAAAATGAACTTATCAATCAACAACAAAATGATTTAAAGATAAATCTATCTATGCAACACAAAAGAATGTCTGAAGAGGTTGAACGATTTGAACAGTTAATCCTACAAGACCAAGCGATGATCTCAATCAGAGAACGCATTAGCAAAACCGCAGAATCCGAGTTAGATCAGGGGACGATCACCGCTACCCAATTTATAACGGAAAAAAATGCTGAAAAATTAGCTAAACAAGCTTTTCTAATCCACAAAATCCAAAAACTCGCATTCCTTCAAGATGCTAATCTATTATTTGAATCTAATTCATCCCTATAAAATCAACCAATGAAATCAACTATCTACCTATCCATCTTTGTTAGTACCTTTTTGGTGAGTTGTAATCAGCAAAAAGAAGCTGATGCATACGGAAATTTCGAAGCCACAGAAACCATTGTCTCTGCTGAATCTAATGGAAAAATCAAATCTCTTTTACTTTCTGAAGGAGATTTAATTGAAGCAAATAAAATCGTGGCAGAAATTGACCCGACCATTTTAACTCAACAAAAAAATATAATTGAAGCGAATATACGTACGGTTAAAAGCAAATCCCCGGCAATAGAGGCCCAATTAAATGTATTATACAACCAGATTTCTAGCTCTGAAAGCCAGCGAAAAAACTTGGCTATTGAATTAAGCCGAGTAACTAATTTATTGGCAAGTGGTGCAGCTACCGCTAAACAAGTAGATGACATCCAAGCGCAAATCACGTTGATAGATAAACAAATTATCACTCAAAAAAGCCAATTAAAAGCTCAAGAAATTGCTCTAAAAAGTCAAACACAAACGATAAACAATGAGGCGAATGGTTTGAAAGAACAAATCAATCAAATTCAACTTCAATTAAATCTGACAAAGGTTATAAATCCAATAAAGGGTACAGTCACGGCAAAATTTGTAGAAGAAAGTGAAATCGTAGCCTATGGAAAACCATTATACAAAATCGCAGATTTGTCCAACCTGATTTTACGTGCTTATTTTTCAGGCGAACAATTAAGTCAACTAAAACTCAATCAAAAGGTTAATGTCCGCATTGATGCTGCTGAAGGAAAATATAAATCCTACCAAGGTCGCATTATATGGGTGAGCCCAAAATCTGAATTTACACCCAAGATTATTCAAACGAAACAGGATCGTGTCAACTTTGTGTATGCCGTAAAAATAAAAGTAGCGAATGACGGTGGATTAAAAATGGGAATGCCTGCTGAAGTTATTTTAAATTGATAGTAGATTGAAAAAGAAGGCCATACATATTGAATTGATTTCCAAAAAAATTAAAGAAACTCAAGCTTTGGATTCTGTAAGTCTCCAAATTAATGAAGGTGAGTTATTTGGATTAATCGGACCCGATGGTGCAGGGAAGACAACTTTAATTAAAATTTTAGTAACTCTGTTGGATTCAGATGTGGGACAAGCTACCATTTTAGGGATGGATACCCTTCATTCGAAGGATGCTATTCGACAAATCATCGGATATATGCCTGGTCGATTCTCATTATATCCAGACCTCACAGTTGAAGAAAACTTATCCTTTTTTGCTCGTGCTTTTGATACGACTATAGAAGAAAACTATTCGTTAATCCAATCCATTTATGACCAAATAAAGCCATTTAAAAATCGTAAATCGGGAGCTCTTTCTGGAGGGATGAAACAAAAGTTAGCATTATGTTGCGCTTTAGTACACCGACCAAAAATCTTAATTCTTGACGAACCTACCACTGGAGTCGATGCTGTTTCTAGAAAGGAGTTTTGGAAAATGCTACAAGAGATTAAATCCCAAGGGATTACTATTTTAGTGTCAACACCTTATATGGATGAAGCAAATTTATGTGATCGAATAGCATTCATACAAAATGGAAAAATTTTGTCAATTGATATGCCGAATAATATTACAGATCAATTTCCATGGCAACTATTTGCCTTAAAAAGTAAACGGAAGTATGATTTAATTGAATGGCTAAGAAAGTGGTCAAAAATAAGTTATTGCTATGCATTTGGTGAATACCTACATGTTGCCTTTAGTGATCAAAACATTCAAACCAGTCAAATTAATAAGTACTTGTCTGAAGGAGCAATTTCAGATGCAGAAATTAAACTAATTCCTCCGACTATCGAAGACACCTTTATATACCTCATGGAGAATGGAAGCAGTCGTTAAAGTAGAACAGCTTACAAAGCAATTTGGCTCATTCATTGCCACAAATTCAATTAGTTTCGAAGTCAAACGAGGAGAAATTTTTGGATTTCTAGGAGCGAATGGGGCAGGGAAGACTACAGCCATGCGCATGTTGAGTGGACTTTTAACTCCTACATCTGGAAAGGCTAGTGTCGCTGGATTTGATGTGGCTAAACAAGCAGAACTTGTAAAGAAAAACATAGGTTACATGAGTCAAAAATTCTCGCTCTATGAGGATTTGACCATTCAAGAAAATATTAATTTTTATGGAGGTATTTATGGTTTAAATCGCCAAGAATTAATCGTTCGTTCTAAAGGAATCATTACCAAGTTTAACTTAGAATCTGTACAGGATAAATTAGTTAAATCGATTCCATTAGGTTGGAAACAAAAATTAGCTTTCGCTTTGGCACTTATCCATAATCCGAAAGTCGTTTTTTTAGATGAACCTACAGGTGGAGTAGACCCCATTACCCGAAGACAATTCTGGGACTTGATTTATGAGGCGGCGAATGAAGGAGTAACTATTTTTATTACCACACACTATATGGATGAAGCTGAATATTGCGACCGCGTATCCATCATGGTTGATGGCCTTATAAAGGCATTGGGGACACCAAATGAACTTAAGAAATCCTTTGATGTAGAAAGTATGGATGATGTTTTTCAACTTCTTGCCCGAGGAACAGCCAATAAATTATAAGACCCATGAAAAAATTCTATGCTTTTGTCCAAAAGGAATTTTATCATATTTTCCGTGATACTCGGACAATGATGATACTTTTTGCATTACCCATCGCATTAGTCATCATTTTTGGCTACGCACTTAATAATGACTTTAAGAATATCCCCATTGGAGTTTTAAATCAATCAAAAGATCAAACTTCACAAAAACTAATTCATAGGATTATAGGTTCAGGATATTTTGTTGTAGAAAAAACGATTGATAAACCCCAAGAAATTTCAAAAGCCTTTAAATCTGGGAAAATCAAACTTTTCCTGTTCATACCATCTTACTTCCAACAAGATTTGTATCATTTAAAAAAAG
>JACCDU011272869.1_pt1 | contig 15672 bp, 15 predicted proteins | sample 7446081 | NCBI WGS metagenome assembly JACCDU01 (sample SAMN15323447, study PRJNA562643) | freshwater metagenome | isolation source: river surface water | place: USA:Blue River Watershed | collected 2017-08-17
CCACATGAAGTTTAGTTAGACTTCTCTAACAATGAGTAGCGAAAAACCCGAGACAAACCACCAAGCTTGGTATGTGGTGCACACCAAGCCCCGTCAAGAAGCCCGAGCCCTTGAAAACTTGCAAAACCAAGGTTTCAATTGCTTCTTGCCCACCATGCAGGTGCAAAAACTGCGCAACCAAAAAGTGCAGACCATCACCGAGCCCATGTTCAGCCGTTACCTGTTCATTCAGCTCGATGACCAAACGCAAAACTGGGGTCCCATTCGCTCCACTCTGGGGGTCAGCAAGCTCGTGAGCTTTGGCCCGCAACCCGCCAAAGTGCCGCAAGCATTCATCACCTTTTTGCAAGAAGCACCCCTTGAAACCATTGAGCGCATGTTCAACCCTGGCGATACCGTGCAAGTCGCCAGCGGCCCTTTCAAAGGGCTAGAGGGCCAATACATGGGGCACGACGGCGAAACGCGTGCTTTTGTATTGGTTGATTTGTTGGGGCAGCCGCAAAGGCTGCGCATAGCAGTTGAGAGTCTGCGCGTAACGTAGTTAGTTGAATTTGTTTAGCGCAAATCTTAACTAATGCATTTATTTTATAGATAATCATGAGCTTTGCTACTGAGCAAAAAGGCGGTAGCGTGCCCGTCGTGCTTTTAAATTTATGACTGTACCTACTTCGCTTATATTGCCGCAGCACATCGCCATCATTATGGATGGCAATGGTCGTTGGGCTGAAAAGCGCTATCTGCCGCGTACCTTGGGTCATGCCAAAGGTGCTGCGGGTGTCAAAGCCTTGGTTGAGTGTTGCGCCAAGCTGGGTGTTAAATACCTCACCCTGTTTGCCTTTAGCACCGAAAACTGGAGCCGTCCTGCCGACGAGGTATCTGCCCTCATGGGCCTCTTTGTGCAGTACCTCGAAAAAGAAATGGCGGCACTGGCTGATGCAGGCGTGCGTCTGAGGGTGATCGGCGATGTGGCTGATTTTACGCCAGAGCTGCAAGCCCGCATCCAGCTTGCTGAAACAGCTACCCAGCATAACCAAGCCATTACGCTAGTGGTGGCGGCGAATTACGGCGGCCAGTGGGATGTGGTGCAAGCCGTTAAAAAATGGCAAGCTGCCCACCCAAATGCAAATGTTAGTCAGCTCAACCAGGCGCAACTGGCGCAATATCTCAGTACTACTGGCATGCCCGATGTGGACCTGCTAATTCGCACTGGTGGCGAGCAGCGCATCAGTAACTTTTTGCTTTGGCAAGCAGCCTACGCAGAGCTGTACTTCACGGATGTGCTTTGGCCAGACTTTAATCAGCTACAGCTGGAAAAAGCAGTGTATTGGTATGGCCACCGTGAGCGTCGATTTGGTTTGACAAGTGATCAATTCTTAAAAAAAGTAGCAGTTTGAGTATGAAAAAAATAGCCATTATTGGTCTTGGGTACGTTGGTCTTCCGCTTGCAGTTGAGTTCGGAAAGTGCCGCCCCGTTTTGGGCTTTGATATTAATCAGCAGCGTATTGCGGAGCTTCGATCTGGGCTAGACCATACGCTTGAATGCAGCCCTTCGCAGCTGCAAGAGGCTGCTCATCTCGTGTACAGCAATCTATTGGATGATTTGCGTACCTGTCAAATATACATTGTCACTGTTCCAACGCCTGTGGATCAAGCTAATCGGCCCGACATGACCCCCTTGGTTAAGGCCAGCGAAGCAGTTGGCAAAGTACTGAAGGCTGGCGACATCGTCATTTATGAATCTACCGTATACCCTGGTGCTACAGAAGAAGTCTGCGTGCCGATGCTTGAAAAACTCAGCGGACTCAAATTCAACCAAGATTTTTATTGCGGGTACAGCCCTGAGCGCATAAACCCGGGTGACAAAGTTAATACGCTCACGACGATTAAAAAGATCACCAGCGGTAGTACGCCTGAAATAGCTGATGAAGTGGATGAGTTGTATCGGCAAATCATCAAAGCAGGCACATGGAAGGCTAGTAGCTTGAAGGTGGCAGAGGCGGCTAAAGTCATTGAAAATAGCCAGCGCGATCTTAATATCGCATTTGTCAACGAGCTGTCTGTCATCTTTGAGCGCATTGGCATTGACACGCTTGAAGTTTTAGAGGCTGCTGGCAGTAAATGGAATTTTTTACCCTTTCGACCTGGCATGGTGGGTGGCCATTGCATCGGTGTGGATCCTTACTACCTCACGCACAAAGCAGAAGAGCTGGGCTATCACCCGCAAGTTATCTTGGCGGGGCGTCGTATCAATGACGACATGGCGCGCTATGCCGCCAGCAGCGTTGTCAAGCGAATGCTACAAAACGGCATTGACGTCGCGCGCAGCACCGTAGGTGTGATGGGCATCACTTTCAAAGAAAACTGTCCAGATATTCGTAACAGCAAAGTAGTCGATTTGATTAAAGAGCTGAAGCAATGGGGTGTCAATGTTGTGGTGGCTGATCCTTGGGCTGAAGCTGATGAGGTTAGTCATGAGTATGGCATTCAGCTAGGTGTCATTGATGCGCAAAACCAAGTGGATGCCTTAGTTGTAGCTGTCGGTCATCACGAGTACCGCGAAATGACAGCAGTCCAGCTTCGTGTGTTGTGCAAATCGGAAAAGCCTGTTTTGGCCGACATCAAATCTCTTTATAACCGCCACGAAGCTGCAAGCGCAGGCTTTACGGTCTTTCGTTTTTAAGCGTCATTTACATGCAAAACTACACGCCCATTACAGGTCGAAAACTGCGCCTTGCCTTAGTTGGCTGTGGCCGCATTGCGGCAAATCACTTTGGTGCAATAGAGGGTCACGCAGACAATATTGAGTTGGTTGATGTTTGCGACATTGACCCCTCTGCATTGAAGTCTGCTGTCAAGCGCACGGGTGCTAAAGGTCACCTACAAATCACAGACATGATCAAAACCACTACTGCGGATTTGGTGGTGCTTACAACCCCTAGTGGGCTGCATCCTCAGCAAGCGATTGACGTAGCAAAAGCAGGCAAGCATGTGATGACCGAAAAGCCTATGGCCACTCGTTGGCAAGATGGTTTGCGCATGGTCAAAGCTTGCGATGATGCTGGTGTTCGGCTATTTGTTGTGAAGCAAAACCGTCGTAATGCCACCTTGCAGTTGCTCAAGCAAGCTGTAGAGCAGGGGCGCTTTGGGCGCATTTATAACGTCGCACTCAATGTGTTTTGGACACGTCCCCAAGACTACTATGACCAAGGTAACGGCTGGCGCGGCACTTGGGAGTTTGATGGCGGCGCATTCATGAACCAAGCCAGCCACTATATTGACTTGTTGGATTGGGTCATTGGACCAGTTGAGAGTGTCATGAGCTACACGGCCACTCAAGCGCGCAACATTGAGGCAGAAGACAGTGGTGTAGCAGTTATTAAATGGCGCAGTGGTGCCATGGGTACGCTCAACGTCAGCATGTTGACCTACCCCAAAAACTTGGAAGGCTCAATCACCATCTTGGGAGAAAAGGGCACTGTCCGCGTGGGCGGAGTCGCTGTGAACGAAATTCAAGAATGGCAATTTGCTGACGCAAGGTCAGACGATGAAGAAATCAAAAAGGCTAGCTACGCCACCACCAGCGTATACGGCTTTGGGCACCCCCTGTATTACGACAATGTAATCAAAACCTTGCGTGGTCAAGCTGAAGCTGAGACTGATGGTCGTTCTGGGTTGAAGAGCTTGGAACTGCTTGTTGCCATGTACCGTTCTGCTAAGGATGGTGTCAAAGTTGCATTGCCGTTGGAGTGTTAATTTGACCAGTCAGAACTACACCGTTCACCCTAGCGCTATCGTTGACGAAGGTGCTCAAATAGGCGAAGGTAGCCGCGTATGGCACTTTGCACATGTTTGCGGCGGCGCTCAAATAGGTAAAGGTGTTTCATTGGGACAAAACGTTTTTGTCGGTAATAAAGTCATCATTGGCGATAACTGCAAAATTCAAAACAACGTTAGTGTGTACGACAACGTCACGCTGGAAGATGGCGTGTTTTGTGGGCCCAGCGTGGTGTTCACCAACGTCTACAACCCGCGCTCGCTCATCGAGCGTAAAAGTGAATATCGCAATACCCTTGTCAAAAAAGGCGCCACGTTAGGGGCTAATTGCACCATTGTCTGCGGCTCCACGATCGGCGAATTTGCCTTCATTGGGGCCGGTGCGGTGGTTAATAAGGATGTCAAGCCTTACGCCCTGATGGTTGGCGTGCCTGCCAAGCAAGTGGGCTGGATGAGTGAATACGGCGAGCAAATACCTTTGCCTAGCCAAGGTGAAGGCCAACACACCTGCCCGCACACGAGTCAGGTTTACACCCTCAGCCACGATCAATTGAAGCGCCAATAAAGACGATAGTAGCCATGACCATCCCCTTCATCGACCTCAAAACCCAATACCAAGCGCTCAAGCCGCAGATCCAAGCCCGCATCGACGTGGTGCTGGATCACGGCCAATACATCATGGGCCCTGAGGTCAAGGAGCTGGAAGATAAGCTAGCAGCCTTTACGGGCGCCAAGCACTGCATCACCTGTGCCAGTGGTACTGAGGCCTTGCTCATGAGCCTGATGGCGCTGGGCATTGGCCCTGGTGATGAAATCGTCACCACGCCATTCACCTTTGTGGCTACGGCCGAGGTGATCGTGCTCTTAGGTGCCAAACCAGTGTTCGTGGACGTGGAGCCCGACACTTGCAACATGAACGCTGCGTTGATTGAAGCGGCCATCACACCCCGAACCAAAGCCATCATGCCTGTGAGCTTGTACGGCCAAACCGCCGACATGGACGCCATCAACGCCATCGCGGCCAAGCGCGGCGACCTGCCCGTCATTGAAGACGCAGCCCAAAGTTTCGGTGCCACCTACAAAGGCCGCCAGAGCTGTAACCTCAGCACCATTGGGTGCACCAGCTTTTTCCCTAGCAAGCCACTGGGTTGCTACGGCGACGGCGGTGCCATCTTCACCAACGACGACGCTTTGGCCCAAGCCATGCGCGAAATCCGCGTGCACGGCCAGAGTCAGCGCTACGTGCACACCCGCGTGGGCGTAGGCGGTCGCATGGACACGCTGCAGTGTGCCGTCGTCTTGGCCAAGCTTGAGCGCTTTAAATGGGAAGTGCAGCAGAGGTTCGAAATTGGCGAGCGCTACAACCAGTTGCTAGACCAAGCTGGCATAACTCGAACCCAGCAACGCCCCGACCGCACAAGCGTATACGCCCAATACACGGTCATGGTGCCCAACCGCGAAGGGTTGCAAAAGCGCTTGGCTGAAGCAGGTATTCCCACCGCTGTGCACTACCCCGTGCCGCTGAACGAGCAACCAGCGTACAAAGACCTGTGTTGCCCAGACTGCACACCCGTGGCGCAACAATTGGCCAAGCGGGTCATGAGTTTGCCGATGTCGCCAGACCTTGACGATGATGTTGCGGCAAAGGTCGTCAAGGCAGTTGAATTGGCGATGGGGTAATTTCGATATGAAGATCATTACCGTGGTTGGCGCGAGGCCACAATTTATCAAAGCAGCTGCTGTTTCCAGAGCCATTGCCACAAATTACGTTGGCCAAATAGAAGAGCAGATCGTTCATACAGGACAGCACTTTGATGACAACATGTCCAAGGTGTTCTTCAACGATCTCGGTATCCCTGAGCCTCATCACCACTTTGCTATTTCAGGTGGTCATCATGGGGCTATGACGGGAAAAATGCTCGAGGCAGTTGAAGGCGTGCTCATGAAAGAAAAACCAGACTGGGTTTTGGTTTACGGAGACACCAATTCCACTTTGGCTGGTGCACTGGCTGCAGCCAAGTTGCATATTCCAATTGCACATGTTGAGGCTGGTTTACGGTCATTCAATATGCGAATGCCTGAGGAAATCAACCGCATTCTTTCTGATCGAATTGCCAGTCAATTATTTTGTCCAACTCAAACGGCCGTTGAAAACCTTGCTTCTGAGGGAATCAGAAAGGGTGTGCATAACGTGGGTGATGTCATGTACGACGTTGCGCTTCACTACCAAGATAAGGCGAAATCTACCAGTACTATCATCAAGGAACTAAACGTCTCATCCCAAAGCTTTGCATTGGCTACATGCCATCGAGCTGAGAATACAGATAACCCTAAACGGCTTAAAGAAATCCTCAATGGATTGGCATATGTGGCAACAAAAATGCCTGTGATCTTGCCTTTGCATCCAAGGACCAAAAAACTCATTCAATCTTTTGAACTTCAGTCATTGCTCTCTCAATTGATCATCACAGAACCCTTGCCGTTTTTGGATATGGTTGCGCTAGAGCAAGATGCTCGTTTCATATTGACCGACTCTGGTGGCGTTCAAAAAGAAGCGTATTTCTACGGTGTCCCGTGTATTACCATGCGTGATGAAACTGAGTGGGTGGAGACGGTTCAGCTTGGGTGGAATAAATTAACAGGTGCCAATTCTGAGGTGATCATTTCCTCAGTAGACCAGTACCTGAACCAAGGCCCAACCCCTTCGGCAAGCCAGCCATACGGCGATGGTCGCGCTTCAAGCCAAATTTTGGCGCACATTCTTCAAAATCAACGTTAAGTCACAAGGAAATATTTATGAAAAAAGTTATCGTCACAGGCGGCTTGGGTCAAATCGGCTCTCACGTTGTGGAAATGCTGCTAGAAAGGGGTGATAAAGTTATTGCTATTGATAACCTTGCAACGGGCCGTCGTGAGCACCTCGAAGACCACCCAAACCTTCAGGTGGTGATTGACACGATTGCTAATCGTGAGTTGGTCGATAAGCTAGTCGGCGACTTCCAGCCTGATGCGATTGTTCATACGGCTGCCTCATACAAAGACCCTGACGATTGGTACAACGATACGTTGACCAATTGTGTGGGCGGGTCCAATATTGTCGATGCCGCTAAAAAGCACGGCGTTGGTCGATTTGTGTATTTTCAGACAGCACTTTGCTACGGTCTTAAACCCTTGCAGCAGCCCATCAAACTGGATCACCCACGTTTGCCAGGCAGCAGCAGCTATTCCATTACCAAGACGACCAATGAGTTTTATTTGGAGCTCTCTGGCATCGACTATGTGACCTTCCGTTTGGCCAACGTCGTAGGGCCGCGTAACGTCGCTGGGCCGTTGCCCATCTTCTATCAGCGTCTCAAAGACGGCAAGCAATGCTTTGTCAGCAACGCGCGCCGCGATTTTGTGTTTGTGAAAGACCTCGCCCGCGTGGTCCTCAAAGCCATTGATGGCACAGGATACGGGGCCTATCACTTCTCGTCTGGCAAAGATGTGGCCATTCAAGAGCTTTACGATGCCGTGGTTAATGCGTTAGATGTTCCTGGAAAACCCAAAGCCGAAGTCAAAGAGCTGGCCGCTGATGATGTGTTTTCCATCTTGCTGGATCCGTCTCGCACATTCCAAGATTTCGGTCAAATTGAATTTACTTCCTTGCAGGAAACAGTGTCGGCGGCCATGGCTTATTACAAGCAGCACGGCACACTGGGTGAGTACACCCACCTGCGTTTGCAAGATAAAAAGTAAGAGGTTGCTTTATGCGTATTCTGATCACTGGCGGTGCAGGCTGCCTTGGCTCCAATTTGCTTGAACACTGGCTACCTCAAGGCCACCAAATTTTGGTGATTGACAACTTCGCCACTGGCAAACGTGAAGTGGTTCCAACTGTGGATGGTCTGACCGTCATTGACGGCGATATAGCCAACGCACAACTGGTGAACGACACATTTGAGAAGTTCAAGCCTGATGTTGTTGTTCATGCGGCGGCAGCCTATAAAGATCCAGATAACTGGGTCGAAGATGCAAGCACCAACGTGATCGGTAGTGCCCATGTGGCCAAGGCTGCCAATGCCTGCGGCGCTCAGCGTTTGATTAACTTTCAAACGGCACTTTGCTACGGACGACCGAAGCAACTGCCCATTCCCGCAGACCATCCGACAGCACCCTTCACCAGTTACGGCATCACCAAAACAGCGGGTGAGCAGTTCATGCTGATGTCGGGTTTGCCCACGTTGAGTCTGCGAATTGCCAATGTCACGGGCCCTCGCTTAGCCATTGGCCCTATACCAACTTTTTACAAACGCCTTAAAGCTGGGCAGGGGTGCTTTTGCTCAGACTCGTCACGCGACTTTCTAGACATGTCTGACTTTCTGAAGTTCATGGACATCGCCATTCAGCCACAAGCTGCTACAGGGGTCTTCAACATCGCTAGCGGCGAAGCCCACTCGATCAAAGAAATTTTTGATCTGGTCACTGAGTATCTTGGAATGGGGCAGCAAGAAGTACCTGTTAATCCCGTGGGGGATGACGATGTTCCCGTTGTTTCGCTCGACCCGAGTGAAACGACTAAAGCGTTTGGCTGGGTAGCCCAGGTGAGTTTCAAGGAAACCATTCATCGCCAATTGGCCTGGTATGACCAGTATGGAATTTCAGATGTTTTCTCGCATCTGAAAAGCCATGTAACCAAATAATTTCAAACATGACACAAGCTAATTTTTCCGGATGTAAAGTACTTGTTGTGGGCGGCGCAGGTTTTGTGGGCAGCAACTTGGTTTACCAAATACTGCAGCAAGACGTCAAACAAATCGTTGTTGTCGACAACCTCTTGTCATCCGATGTCAGCAATATTCCAGCAGATCCACGGGTTGAATTCGTGTTCGGCAGCATCACAGACGACCGGATCCTGCGCAACTTGCCTGAAGACTTGGATTACGCTTTCCATCTGGCCTGCTTTCACGGCAATCAGTCTTCGATTGCCGATCCATTTGCAGACCATGACAACAACACTTACACCTCCCTCAAGCTTTTCGATCGTTTGAAAGACATCAAACACCTGAAGAAGGTAGTTTACGCCGCGGCTGCATGCGCTGTTGCTGAAAAAACTTACGATGCCCCTACAGCTACCACTGAAGACCAACCCGTGACGCTGTACCACGATAGTCCGTATTCCATCTCTAAGATCATTGGAGAGCTATACGGCAACTATTACTTCAAGCAACACAAATTGCCGTTTGTAAAAGCACGCTTTTCAAATGTATTTGGCCCTCGCGAGATTTTAGGTGCGGGTCAGTGGCGCGGCACTGTGCATACTGTCTGGCGCAACGTCACGCCCACATTTATTTGGCGTTCGCTTAATGGTGAAGCGTTGCCATTGGACAATGGTGGCAACGCCAGTAGAGACTTCATCTTTGTAGAAGACATGGCCCGTGGCCTGATGGCTTGTGCGCTCAAAGGCGAGGTGGGCGGCGTATACAACTTGGCCACAGGCCGCGAAACCAGCATCCTTGAATTGGCCACACTCATCAATGAATTCACTGGTAACAAAATTCCCTTAGATTTGCGCCCCGCTCGAGATTGGGATCGATCAGGTAAGCGATTTGCATCCACAGAGAAATCGGAGCGTGAACTCGGCTTCACGGCCCAAGTGGATGTCCGTGAAGGCATTCGTCGTACCGTTGAATGGACGAAGGCTAATCAGGACGCTATCAAGAGATCAATTGAAAAGCACAGTAAGCTGTTAACTCAAACGTTAAGTCAGCAGTGAACTTTACTTTTGATGTCGTTGTTATTGGTGCGGGAGTGGTAGGCCTTGCATGTGCCAAATATTTGGTTGAGCAGGGCTGCTCAACATTGGTTGTGGAGTCAGAGACTAGCTTTGGTACTGGAACCAGTTCGCGCAACAGCGAAGTCATTCACGCGGGCATTTATTATGAACGAGGCACACACAAAGCGCGCTTGTGTGTGCGCGGCAAGCGTTTGCTTTATGAGTATTGCCTAAGCCGCGGTATTGCACACAAAAAAATGGGTAAGTGGATTGTTGCGCAAAACGAAACTCAAGCTGAAAGACTCTATCAGCTGCAACAAGCGGGTAAAAGTAATGGGGTGGAAGACTTGCGGTTTCTGTCCCCTAACACTATTTCTATCGCTGAGCCAAGCTTAAAAGCAATCGAAGTGCTCTATTCACCATCCACAGGCATTTTGGATTCTCATGCCTACATGCAAAGCTTGGTGAACGATATTGAATCGGGCGGGGGCGTGATTGTTTACAAAACTCCTTTTGAGCAGGCGCATCTCATGCCTTATGGTTTTGAAATCCACCTTGGAGGTGTAGACCCGTCAAAAGTGAGTACTCAGCACCTCATCAATGCGGCAGGCCTTCAAGCAGTAGGAGTCGCCAAATGCATTGATGGTTTAGTATCAAGCCACATTCCACAAGCGTGCTTTGCAAAAGGCAACTACTACACCTATTTAGGTCACGTGCCATTTAAGCGTCTTATCTACCCTGTGCCAGAAACAGGTGGCCTAGGCATACACCTGACCCTTGATATGGGAGGCCAAGCTCGGTTTGGCCCCGACGTTGAGTGGATCGATAAAATCGATTATCAAGTTAACGAACAATCTAGGCAAAAATTTGCCCAAGCCATACAGACATACTGGCCTGAGTGTGATCCAAAGAAACTGGCACCAACGTATAGTGGTATTCGTCCAAAACTAGGGATCTCACAACAATTTTCTAGCGACTTTGTTATTCAAACAGAACAAGACCATGGCATATCTGGCTTGATTAACTTGTTTGGCATAGAGTCGCCCGGTTTAACAGCCAGCTTGGCTATTGCCGAGCAGGTCTCTTCAATCGTTCAATAAGTGAGTAATTAATATGGATGTCAAAGGTAAAAAGTTCGTGGTTGTGGGTGGTGCAGGCCTGATTGGCTCGCACACTGTGGATACGCTTTTGAAAGACGATGTCAAAGAAGTCTTGATTTACGACAACTTTGTTCGTGGTACCCGAGAAAATTTGAACAATGCGCTCAAAGATCCTCGCGTCAAGATTTATGACGTTGGTGGTGATGTCATGCAAACCGACATCTTGCAGTCCGCCTTTGAAGGTGCAGATGGGGTATTTCATTTGGCAGCCTTGTGGCTCCTTCAGTGCCACGAATATCCCCGCACCGCTTTTGATGTGAATGTGCGCGGAACCTTCAACGTGATGGAGGCTTGTGTTGCCAAAGGCGTCAAGCGATTGGTTTACTCGTCATCTGCCTCTGTTTATGGTGATGCGGTTGAAGAGCCTATGACCGAAGATCACCCCTTCAATAACAAAAACTTCTACGGCGCCACCAAGATTGCAGGTGAAGCCATGATGCGCTCTTTCCATCACCGTTATGGCTTGAACTTTGTTGGTCTGCGATACATGAACGTATACGGCCCTCGTCAGGACTATCACGGTGCCTATATCGCCGTGATTATGAAAATGCTCGATGCAATTGACAAAGGTGAAAGTCCCACCATCATGGGTGACGGCTCTGAGGCGTTTGACTTTGTGGCTGTTGAAGACTGTGCATTGGCCAATGTTTGCGCGATGAAGTCCGACGCAGTGGATTCTTTCTATAACGTGGGCACAGGCAAACGCACTTCACTCAAAGAATTGGCAGAGAAACTGTTGGTTCTAACGGGGTGCCCAAACCCCATTCAATATGCTCCGCGCAGCCAAGCCACTTTGGTTCGTAACCGTGTTGGTTCAGCTAAAAAAGCTTCTGCAGAAATCGGTTTTACTTCTCAAATCGACCTCAATGAGGGCCTGCAGCGCTTGATCGATTGGCGCGCATCACACAAAGCAGAAGTGGCTGCACGCCGTCATGCCGTGGGATTGCCTTTATGAGCTCGACCACACACATGAATGTCCCCATTGCCAGAACCTCACTACTGGAGAGTGAGATTCAGAGTGTCATGGATCCATTGCGCTCTGGTTGGTTGGTTCAGGGGCCCAAGGTGCGCGAATTTGAAGACAAATGGTCTGCATTTACTGGGGTCAAGCACTCGATTGCCGTCACTTCCTGTACGACAGGTTTGCACCTATCCCTCGCAGCCATGGGTATCCAACCTGGTGATGAAGTTATCGTGCCAGCATTCACTTGGATTGCTACGGCCAACGTGGTGGAGCATTTGGGAGCCAAGGTCGTTTTTTGTGACATCGATCTTGAAACCTTTAATTTGGATATTCAGCAGCTCGCCTCATTAGTAACCGCCAAAACAAAAGCCATCTTGCCCGTGCATTTGTTTGGTATGGCCGCTGATATGGGGCCCATCAATGCATTCGCCAAGCTGCACCAGTTGTGGGTAGTGGAGGATGCGGCATGTGGTTTTGGTAGCCGTTACAAAGGGCAACACGTCGGCACGTTAGGCCATACGGGCGTTTTCAGCTTTCATCCGCGTAAAGCTATTACTACCGGTGAGGGCGGCATGATCACCACGCAAGATGACGAGTTAGCCGCCAAGTTGCGCCGATTGCGTGACCATGGGGCCGCCATGTCTGACTTGCAGCGACATCTTGGAGCTAGACCTTATTTGTTGGCCGATCATCCAGATGCTGGATACAACCAACGTATGACAGATTTGCAGGCAGCCCTTGGTTCTGCACAGATGGACAGAGCATCCGACATCGTTCTGGAAAGGCAACACTTGGCGCAGCGTTACGACGAGGCATTTGCAAAGCTAGCTTGGCTTCGTACGCCTGTCCATCGCACCGGCTATGAGCATGGCTATCAAAGTTATCCCTGCTTGTTCCAGCCCGAGAGCGTCAAGCCTGATGCGTTGTCGCGTATGAATGCGCGCCGCAATGCTTGGATGGACAAATTGCAAAAAGTGGGCATTTCCACGAGGCCTGCCACTCACGCTGTCCACATGCTCACCTTCTATCGAGAGAAGTACAAGCTGAAGCCCCAAGACTTTCCTAATGCCTATGCGGCCAACGACTGCAGCATTTCCCTGCCTTTGTTCCACGGCATGACTGTCGAAGAGCAAGACTATGTGATTGAGCAAGTGCTGGAGAGCGCAATCTAATGTGCGGTGTCGCTGGGTTAATCCATTTGAACGGTGCGCCAGTCTCGCCGGTCATCCTTAAAAAAATGACTGATGCCATTGCCCATCGAGGCCCAGATGGCGAAGGCCAATGGATCGAGGGCAATGTGGGCATTGGGCATCGGCGCTTGGCTATCATCGACCTCAGCCCTGCTGGACACCAGCCTATGATCACGAGCGACCATCGCTATGTGTTGAGCTATAACGGTGAGGTTTACAACTACCGCGAAATCCGCACGGAGCTGGAGGCACTAGGTTATTGGTTCAGGAGCCAAACGGACACCGAAGTCGTGCTGTGTGCGCTGGCGCATTGGGGCTCAGATGCGTTGCTAAAGTTCAACGGCATGTTTGGCCTAGCCTTGTGGGATCGAAAAGAACAAACTTTGTTGTTGGCGCGTGACCGCTATGGTGTCAAGCCACTTTATTACGCAAGGCAAGGGCAAAGTTTTGCATTTGGTTCAGAACAAAAGGCGATCACCGCTCAACCCACATTCAAGCGGGATTTGAATAAAAAGGCGTTGCTCGAATATTTCACATTCCAAAACATATTTACCGATCAAACCTTGCTGGAAGATGTGCATTTGTTACCGGCAGGCCATTTCGCCAAGTTGCGTGTTGCTACCGGTCAATGGAGTCAGCACCAGTATTGGGACTACCGGTTCCGCGAGCCAGACCAAAAGGCTGAAAAACAAGAATACGTAGAAGAGCTGGACCGTCTTTTTAAACAAGCGGTGAGTCGTCAACTGATGAGTGATGTCGAGCTGGGTGCTTACCTGAGTGGCGGCATGGACTCAGGCTCCATCACAGCCATCGCGGCGCAACAGTTCCCGTACATCAAAACATTCACATGTGGTTTTGACCTCAGCTCGGCTTCTGGCATCGAGCTGGGCTTTGACGAGCGCACCAAAGCCGAAGCCATGTCCGCCCGCTTTAAAACCGAGCATTACGAAATGGTTCTCAAGGCGGGCGACATGGAGCGCTGCTTGCCCAAACTTGCCTGGCACCTTGAAGAGCCCCGAGTCGGCCAAAGCTACCCCAATTTTTATGCCGCCAAACTGGCTAGCAAATTTGTGAAGGTTGTGCTTTCAGGCAGCGGAGGCGATGAGCTGTTTGGTGGCTACCCTTGGCGCTACTACCGAGGCGCTAAGAGTCAAAGCTTTGAACAGTACATCGACGAATACTACCTCTACTGGCAACGCTTAGCCAGTAATAGCGAACTGAAAAGAATGTTTCAACCTATTTGGGCAGATGTTAACTCGGTATGGACACAAGATATTTTTAGAAATGTTTTTGCTACGCATGACAACGAACTTGGGAGACCCGAGGATTATATTAATCACTCGTTGTACTTTGAGGCAAAAACGTTTCTGCACGGCTTGTTTGTAGTTGAAGACAAGCTTTCGATGGCTCATGGTTTGGAAAGTCGAGTTCCTTTTATGGATAACGACTTAGTTGATTTTGCAATGCAGTGTCCTGTTGGTTTGAAATTGAACAATCTGACAAAGGTTTTGAGACTGAATGAGAATGAAGCTGGCAGTAAAAAAGGGCGATATTTTCAAAAAACAAATGACGGCAAACAACTGTTGCGTGACGTTATGGCCCGTTATATTCCTGAAGATGTGACTCAAGCTGAAAAGCAGGGCTTTTCTTCTCCTGATGCAAGCTGGTTTAAAGGAGAGAGTATCGATTATGTAAGGAGGAAACTGTTAGATGAAAATTCTCCTATATATTCCTTCTTTGATAAAAAAGCAACTTCTGATTTGATTGCCGATCATTTGTCAGGCGTTAAAAACCGTAGGCTACTTATTTGGTCCATGCTAAATATTGAAGCTTGGATCAATCAAAATTTATAAAGGATTAACTATGTCAATATCAACTCGACCAAATTTCATAATTGGAGGTACTGCCGCCGGCGGCACAAGTTTTTTATCATCGATATTAGTCCAACACCCACAAATATATCTCCCCAAGGAAATGCGCCCTGAGCCGCATTTTTTTTATAAATCATGGGAATTTGAGAGGGGGGTTGGTTACTATCTTCAGCGATGGTTTTCCGATGTCCCGGTCTCTTCAATTGCAATAGGTGAGCGATCCTCCTCTTATTTGTTTGGTGGTCGCGCTGTAGCAGAGAAAATATTTAATGAATTTCCGAAGATGAAATTTATTTTTACGTTAAGAAACCCGATAGAAAGAACTTGGGCCAATTATAGGTATACTGTTCTACAGGGCTTGGAGGATTTATCATTTGAAGATGCTTTAAAAAACGAAGAATCTAGAATCCATCAACAAACTGGGATTTGGGCCGAAATTCAGCCGCACAACTACACAGGAAGAGGATTTTATGCATCACAACTTAATCAATATCTGAATTTTTTTCAACCAGAATCAATTCTTCCTGTTAAAGCGGAATTGCTCTCTATCCAAACTGATTTAGAGTTGTCAAAAATAATAAAATTCCTAGGATTGAGTGTAATTGATTTTGATTATGTTCGCGCCCCAGACCATACTAGTGTTAATGTTTTGGATCCCAAACTTCAAAAGGATCTCAGGGGCTATTTCGGTGACAGATTTGATAAAGTAATAGAAGCCACTCGCAGAAATGAAGGGATTGAAATATTCATCACTTCTCCGGCTGATGAGGTTAAAATAAATCTCTTAAAAAATAATATGACTGGTGGAAAAGAGTCGATGCCAAAAGCTGCCCGTGAATATCTTCGTCAACTATTTTCTGAAGATATTAAATCCCTTGGTAAATTCGTAGATTTTGATCTTTCTGATTGGAAATAAATGGTTCAAAGGGTTGGTGCAGTTATTTGGATCACCGGACTC
>JACCDU011420643.1_pt1 | contig 15671 bp, 10 predicted proteins | sample 7446081 | NCBI WGS metagenome assembly JACCDU01 (sample SAMN15323447, study PRJNA562643) | freshwater metagenome | isolation source: river surface water | place: USA:Blue River Watershed | collected 2017-08-17
CCCGCCAGCGCAGCCGCACCCAGCGCACCCGCGCCCAGCAACATCGGGCTGAAGGCGCCGACCACAGGTGCCAGCAGACCCACGGCAGCGCCGCTGCCTGCGACCAGCTCCTGGCCGCCCAGCGCCATGCCATAGGCGTAACCCGTGTCGCCCAGGTGTGCGACGACGGCGCTGGGGGCTGCGCTTTCGGGGATGTATTCGTAGAGCTTGCCCTGCTCAGTGGTTCCTACCAGCGTGGCTTGTTCGTCGGTATGGGCCTGGTAGAAGTCTTCGATCACCGCGCCAGGTTCGGTTTGGCCGTCAAAGAAGATCTGCAGGTTGCTGCCCTTGCGCATCACGCGGATGTTGTCGGGAGCCGCTTTGGTGCTGGCGTCGATCAGTTCGTAGCGAGCGCCCGCTGCTGCGGTCAACTTGACTGGGGCTTTGCCCACGGCAGGCTTCACGTCGAGGACTTTTTGCTCGCCCTGGATGGCGTTGCTCTTGAGCTGGTAGGTCTTGTTCATGGTGTGCTCCGATGGCTTTGGGCAATGAGGGTCACTTGCGGGTGCCGGTGATCGAGATCACGACACGGCGATTGGGGGCATGGCATGCCTTGTTTTCGGGGGTAGGTTGGTTTTTGCAGCCGATCTTGGCCAGGTCGGCGGAGCCACGGCCGTCGGTGCTGTAGCCGCTCGACGGGTTCAGACCGTACTGGTCGAGCAGGCGTGTGACGGTGCGTGCGCGCTCGAGCGAGAGCTTGTCGTTGAGCGCTTTGGGACCGATGGCGTCGGTGTAGCCGGTGATGTGCACACGGTCGATGCGGCTGTATTCGCTGAGTACCTGTTTCGACAGGGATTCGATGGCTTCTTCACCGACGGGCAGTAGTGTGGATTTGCCGAACGCGAACAGCGCGTCCGAAGCCAGCGTGAAGTCCCGGCGGGGCATTGGTTTGGTGGCTTCCGGTGCTGCGCAGGGCTGCACCTCAGGGGCGCGCGAGACGGTGTGCTGCTGGCGGCGCGTGCGACGGATCTCGGGCAGGGCCTGCGCTTCGTTGGCGGTCTGGACCTGGGTCTGGCGTCCAGTTCCTTCCGTCACCCGCAGAAAGATCACCCGGCCTGCCTGTGCGTCCAGCGGTTGACCCGGCAGGGTTTTGCCCTGGTGCAGCTGGCTGGCGTCGTCCAGAGCGGATTGCACCATCGGGCGCCCGGGGTTCAGGCAGAACTCGGTGTAGCCGCCACGCAGCAAGGAGGCGTGGTAGCGACCGTTGAGGTACAGGTTGATGGGCGCCGGGTTCAGTGATTCGGCAGCCCGGTAGGCATAAACCCGGGCCTGGTTCTGTGCCGGTAAGTCTGTCTGGCTGAAGGCCGCACCGAAAGCTTCAATGCGGGCTTCCTGGGCCTGCGCCATTGTCAGGATGAAGCAGGAGCCCAGAATCAGGGCCCGTGCCCAGGTGCGGGTTGGAAGGGATTGGAGCAGGCGATCAATCTTCATGCGCTGTACTCTTTGTATTGCTTGATTTGAAGAAAACTCTTAAAAAGAGGCTCTAAGTACGACAAATAATACATGCGAAGAATAAAAATGCAAACTAAATATTCAAATTATTCCGTAAGTTGTTGATTTTTAAAGAAAGCGTGGGTCAAGCGCCACGCTAAAGCGGGCACCTGAAGGTGGTGACTGGGACTTTTCAGCCGAGGATGTTGCGCAGCGCGGCTTCGATGGCGGCGGCTGTCGCCAGAGGCTTTTCCATCGGGAAAAGATGCGAGCCGTCGAGCATCATGGTGCGGCCCTTGGTGACCTGCTGGGTGAACTCCATGCCGACCTGGCGCATTTCGACCGAATGCGTGCCGCCGATGAATGCCACCGGACATTTGGGTGCATGGCGGCGCAGCAGGCCGCCCAAGTGGTCGGGCAGGGTGTTGTAGATGCGGGTTTCGATGTCGCGGTCAAAGGCCAGCCAGCGTTGACCATCGCGTTCGACGCTGCCGCAGTCCACATAATCGGCCAGCACGCCCGGGTCCCATTTCGCAAAGGCACGTTTGTGGCGCAGGTGCTCCAGCATGGCCTCGCGATCGGGCCAGTGGTTGCGGCGTTTGCTGCTCACGCGGCCAGGCGAGAGTGATCCGACCAGCTGGGTGCGTTTGACCAATCCCAGTGTGGTGGCTTTCCAGCCACCCAGAATGGGCGAGTCCAGCAGCAGCACACCCCGGGCCAGCTCGGGGTGCAGTGCTGCGCACATCAGGCTCAGGATACCCCCCAGCGAATGCCCGACCAGAAAGGCCGGTGGGCCACCGTTGTCGTGCGCCACGGCAAAGTCTGCCAACTGTTGGACCAGGTGGGGCCAATTGTTGGTCACCGGGTAAGCGGGGTCGTGGCCGAACTTGTCGACGGCATGCACCTCGAAGCCGCGCTGGCGCAGGCTCTCGAACACCAGGCGGTAGGTCCCACCCGGAAAGCTGTTGCCGTGCGAGAAAATGATGCGGGCAAGCATCAGATCAGCTTCTCATCGGGAGTGGTGATTTTCTTGAGCGTGGCGTTGCGCTGCGCGGGCACCATGATGGGTACGGCGGTGTGCTGGCCGTCCCAGGCGGGGTGCTCGATGCTGTCAAACATCTGGCGCAGTTTCTCGCCCCAGCTGCTGCGCACCATCTGAAAGTAGGGGTTGTGCTCGTCGATGCAAACGATGCGGTCGCTGTGCAGCCGACCGGCCTCGTACACCACCATGTCCAGCGGCAAGCCCACCGACAGATTGGACTTGAGGGTTGAATCCATCGACACCAGAGCGCATTTGGCAGCATCCTCCAGTGGCGTGTCGGGCGTGATGACGCGATCGAGCACCGGCTTGCCGTATTTGGATTCGCCAATCTGGAAGTAGGGCGTTTCGTCGGTGGCTTCGATGAAGTTGCCCGGCGAGTAAATCTGGAACAGGCGCATACCTTCGTTGCCGATCTGGCCACCGAAGATCATCGACACATTGAAGTCCACACCCGAGGCGCGCAGTGCGGCAGCGTCGCGCTCGTAAACACGGCGCACGGCGGCGCCCAGCACGCGGGTGGCGTCGAACATGCTGGTAGCGTTCCAGATGGTCAACGGTTCGTCTTGACCGGGTTCAACCAGTTTTTCGACCTGCAGCACTTCGCGCACCGACTGCGAAATGCTCAGGTTGCCTGCCGACAGCAGCACCATGAAGCGGTCGCCCGCCTTCTCGTAGATGATCATCTTGCGGAAAGAACTGATCTGGTCGAGCCCAGCGTTGGTGCGGGAGTCGGACAGGAAGACGAGACCAGCGCGGGTCTTGATGGCACAGCAGTAAGTCATGGTTTTGAGGGCAGCAGTCGCTGCAAAGCATACAGGGCGTCGAGCGCTTCACGCGGGCTCAATGCATCCGGGTTGATCCTGGCCAAAGCCGCCTCGACGGGCGTGGGGCCTGCCATGTCGGCTTCGGGCGGTGGCGCGAAGAGGTCCACCTGGGCGCGGGCATCCTGCGCGCCCGATTCGAGCGCCAGCAAGGCATGACGCGCGTGGCTCAGCACAGCGGCGGGCATGCCCGCCAGACGCGCCACCTGCACGCCATAGCTGCGGCTGGCAGGACCGGGCTGGATTTCGTGCAGAAACACGATGTCGCTGCCCGACTCTGCAGCGCTCACATGCATGTTGACCGCCGCGGTGTGGGTGGCCGGGAATTCGGTGAGTTCAAAGTAGTGCGTCGCGAACAGGCCAAAGCACTGCACCTTGTTGTGCAGTTGCGTGGCAATGCCGCTGGCCAGCGCCAGGCCATCGAAGGTGGAGGTGCCGCGCCCGATCTCGTCCATCAGCACCAGGCTGTGCGGCGTGGCACTGTGCAGAATTTGCGCGGCTTCGGTCATCTCCAGCATGAAGGTCGATTGGGCATTGGCCAGGTCGTCGGCCGCACCGATGCGGGTGTGGATCGCGTCGATGGGGCCCAGGCGGCAGCGACTGGCGGGCACATGGCTGCCGATGCTGGCCAGTAGCACGATCAGTGCCACCTGACGCATGTAGGTCGATTTACCGCCCATGTTGGGGCCGGTGATGATTTGCAGACGCTGGCGCGGACCCATCACCGTGTCGTTGGCGATGAAGCTGCCGCCTGACAGCTCGGCCAGCCGCGCTTCCACCACCGGGTGGCGGCCGGCACGGATCTCGATGCAGGGCTCGCGGCTGAACTCGGGCGCGCACCAGTTCAGGGTGATGGCGCGCTCGGACAGTGCGCACAGTGCGTCCAGTCCGGCCATGGCCTGCGCCAGGGCGGTGAGGGCGGGCACAAAGCTCTGCAGCTGGTCCAGCAGACCTTCGTACAGCCATTTTTCGCGGGCGAGCGCGCGCTCCTGCGCCGACAGGGCCTTGTCTTCAAAGGCCTTGAGTTCGGGGGTGATGAAACGCTCGGCGTTTTTCAGGGTCTGGCGGCGGCGGTAGTCGTCGGGCACCTTGTCCAGCTGCCCCTGCGTGACCTCGATGTAAAAACCGTGCACCTTGTTGAACTGCACGCGCAGGTTGGCAATGCCCGTGCGGGCTTTCTCGCGGATTTCCAGGTCGAGCAAAAAGCTGTCGCAGTTGGTCTGGATGGCGCGCAACTCGTCGAGCTCCGCATCCAGCCCCGGGGCGATCACGCCACCGTCGCGCACCAGCGCAGCCGGCTCTTCGAGCAGTGACTGACGCAGCAGGTCGGCGCAGCCGGCGGGTGGCGTGAGCCAGCGCGCCAGGCGGGCCAGCAGCGTGCCCTCGGTCGGTGCGAGGCTTTGCACCGTGTGGGCCAGACCGTCGGCACGTTCGAGCGCATGGCGCAGGGCCACCAGTTCGCGCGGGCGCACCTGGCGCAGCGCGGTGCGGGCGGTGATGCGCTCCACATCGCTCGCGCCCTTGAACTGTTCGCGCAGGGTGTTCCAGGCGCCGCTGGACTGCAGCAGTGCAATCGCGGCCAACCGTTCCTGTGCCTGCGCGCGTTCTCGCTGGGGGCTGAGCAGCCAGCCCTTGAGCATGCGGCTGCCCATGCCGGTCATGCAGGTGTCCAGCAGCGAGAACAGCGTGGGCGAATCCTCGCCGCGCAATGTCTGCACTAGCTCCAGATTGCGGCGGGTCGCAGGTGGCAAATCGATCAGCGTGTCCGAGCGCTGCACGCGGATGCTCTGCACATGCGGCAGATTGCGCCCCTGGGTGTGCTCGGCGTAGGTCAAAAGCGCACTGGCGGCTGCGTGTGCGTCGTGCAGGGTGTCGGCGTTCCAGGCAGCCAGGCTGGCGGCCTGCATCTGTTCGAGCAGTTTGCGCTGGCCCAGACCGGCGTCGAACTGGAAGTCCGGTCGCAAGGCCAGCGACAGTCCTGCTCCGCGATGCTGGGCGCGGATCTGGCGCAGACGCTCCTCAAAAGTCTGCGTCATGCCGGCGCTGGCCAGCAGTTCGGCCGGGCCGATGCGGTCGATCCAGTCGGCCAGTTCGTCGTGCGCACATTCGGCAAGATGCACCACACCTTGCGTGACGCTCAGCCAGGCCAGACCGCAGCGGGCCTTTTTGCCCTGGTGCACGGCCAGCAGCAGCGCCTCACTCTTTTCGTTTAGCAGTTCGGTGTCGGTCAGCGTGCCGGGGGTGACCACGCGCACCACCTTGCGCTCCACCGGGCCTTTGGAGGTGGCCACATCACCCACCTGTTCGCAAATCGCCACCGACTCGCCCAGCTTGATCAGGCGCGCCAGATAGCCTTCGACCGAGTGGAAGGGCACGCCCGCCATGACCACCGGTTGACCGGCGGACTGGCCACGTTTGGTGATGGTGATGTCGAGCAGACGACCTGCTTTTTCGGCGTCTTCAAAAAACAGCTCGTAGAAGTCGCCCATTCGGTAGAAGACGAGCGTGTCGGGAAACTCCGCCTTGATGGCCAGGTACTGCGCCATCATGGGGGTGTGTTCGGAGAGCTTTGTGGCCGGCAGCTTGCCGGGGGCCATGTCGTGTTGCATCAATCGGTCGGCGCGTTCCGGAAAGTGGTGAGGAGATTTCCGGGGGTCAGAATTCCCAAATTATCCGGAAAATCAGTTGCTTAGAATGGGTGACTGTTATTTATTTGCAGATCATGCCGCCCGTAGCTGGTCCTGCAAAGCGATGACCCGATCTTCACAAGGTGCTTGACCCGTGCGTGTCTCTCAGGGCATTTCTGTTGCTGCACTGTACGCCCTGCTGGGTGCGGCGGGCTTGACCTTGGCGATTCCGCCGGGTTATGCCAGCCCGATCTTCCCGGCGGCGGGTCTGGCGCTGGCGGCGTTTTTGTTTCATGGACGGGCTGCCTTGCCCTGGATCTGGCTGGGTTCGTTTGTGTTGAACGTCGGGCATGCGGCCTGGTTCAACCACTTGTCGGGTACCGCGGTATTGGCTGCCGCCTGCATTGCGTTGGGGGCCAGTCTGCAGGCCTGGTCGGGGCAGTGGTGGGTGACCAGGCGACAAGGCCAGACCTGGCAGCATCTGGAGAGCGAAGGCCAGATTGTGGCCTTCCTGCTTTGGGGGGGGGTGCTGTCCTGTCTGGTATCGGCCAGTGTCGCCGTGACGGTGCTTTGGGGTCTTAAGGTCATCAGCCTGGAGTCCATGCCTTTCAGCTGGTGGACTTGGTACACCGGGGATTTGCTGGGGGTCGCGATTTTTGCGCCTTTGGCCATGCTGTTCTTTTCGGGGAAAAACGAGCTGTCGCAGGAGAGGCGCCGCAGAATCGTGATCCCGATCTGCATTGCGCTGGCTCTGTCCATGTTCATCTATGCTGGTGCAACCCACATGGAGCGCCGCCAGGTGCATGCAAGGGTGGCCGATGAGGGCAGCACATTAGTCAAACTGATCCAGGATCGCCTGATCACCCACCAAGCGGTTTTGTCCTCGCTGGCGCATTTTGTCGAGGCCAATCCGGACTTTAGCTACCGCCAGTTCGAGGTGTTCACACAGGCAGTGATTGCGGAGAGTCCGGATCTTTTCGCCTTGAGCTTCAATGATGTGGTGCCACGCCACAGGTTGCAGGAGCACGAGGCCTCTGTCAGCAAAAACTCACCCTTCGGAGATTTCCAGGCCACCGAGCGCGATGCACAGCAAAGGCTGGTGCGTGTTACAGACCGGCAAAGCTATGTCATTGTGCGGTACATCGTTCCGCTCAAGGGTAATGAGCCCGCGGTGGGGTTTGACATCCTGTCCGAGCCAATGCGCAGGGATGCGATTGGTCGCAGTCGCAATTCAGGCAAATCTGCGGCCACAGGGCCGATCCGGCTGGTGCAGGAGGATGCTGTACGCCTGGGGGTGCTGATGCTCGATCCCGTGTATTTGCCAGCCAAAACGATGGATGGGGTGCGCGGTGAACTCGCTGGTTATGCGGTTGCAGTCCTCAAGGTGGATGAACTGATCGACATTGCCACGCGCGCAAAGATTCCCGCGGGCCTGAGTTTTCGCGTCCGTGATCAGCAGGTTGCTGACGAGGCGCTGAGGTTCTATGGACCCGATGTTGGCGCAGATGTGGTCGACTATCGCCGTTGGAGCGGTGTCTTGTCGATCGCGGATCGGCAATGGACGCTGGATTTGTCGGCCGACGAGGCCTTCGTCAACCAGGGCCACCACTGGATTTCCTGGGCGGTCGGTGTGGTGGCGCTCTTGTTCACCGGTTTGCTCCAAATTTACCTGCACGGCATGACAGGGCGGGCGTTTGCCATCCGCCAGCAAAACGCACAGTTGCTTGAAAAGCAGGCCGAGCTGCAACTCGCCGAAACGGTGTTTGACAACACGGCAGAAGCCATTGTGGTCACTGACGCTGCGGGCGTCATCATCTCGGTCAATCCCACCTTCTCGCGCATCACCGGCTACCAGCCGACAGAAGTGCGGGGCCGCAAAATGAGCATCCTCAGTTCCGGGCAGCACACTCCTGGCTTTTATCGGGAGCTCTGGAGCCGCCTGCTCCTGGAGAGGCGCTGGCAGGGCGAAATGGTCAACCGCCGCAAGGATGGGGAGCTGTTTACGCAGTTTCTCACCATCACGGCGGTGGCCGACAGCCACGGTGCGGTGGTCCAGTATGTGGGCACTTTCTCGGACATCACCGAGAAAAAGGCGGTGCAGCGGCAAATCGAATTCATGGCTTACCACGATGCGCTGACCGAGTTGCCCAACCGTGTATTGGGAAAACAGTGCGCGCAGGAGGCGATGGTGCGTGCGCACCGCTACGGCTACCAGGTCGGCATCCTGTTCATGGATCTGGACCACTTCAAACTGGTCAACGATACCTGGGGGCACAGCGTGGGTGACAAACTGCTGCAGGCGGTGGCCCAGCGCCTGCGTGCCCATGTGCGCCAGGAGGACACCCTGTGCCGCCTCTCGGGGGACGAATTCATGCTGATCCTGGAGCACATCCGGGAGGTCAAACACATCGCGTCTGCCTGTGAGCATGTGCTTGCCAAGCTGAGCCAGCCCTACGCGATTGACGGTCGCCTGATTCAGACTTCCTTGTCGGTGGGGATTTCTGTATATCCTGGTGACGGCGACAGCGAGGAGGATTTGTTGCGCAAGGCCGACACGGCCATGTTCGAGGCCAAGCAGGGGGGGCGCAACACTTACCGCTTTTTTGATCCGGCCATGAACCGCAGCGTGGTGGAGTTTGTCGAGACCCGCGATGCACTCGCCCGTGCCATCCAGAATGGCGAGTTTGAGCTCTATTACCAGCCGCAGATCAGACTGGCGGACCGGTCTGTGGAGGGGGTCGAGGCGCTGATCCGCTGGAACCATCCCGAAAAGGGATTGATCGGGCCGGCACACATCATCTCTGTGGCTGAGCAAAGCGGGTTGATCGTCCCGATCGGGGCATGGGTGCTGCAACAGGCTTGCCGAGAGATGAAAACGTGGCTGGATCAGGATCTGCCATTGAAAACCGTCGCCGTGAACCTGTCGGCCATCCAGTTCAGGACGGGAGACATCGAGAGAACGATCCGTGATGCGCTGATTCAGTCAGGGCTTCCCCCCGGACATCTGGAACTGGAGCTCACCGAGTCCATCCTCATCAGTGACAAGGACAAAGCCCTGAGTGTGGTGCGCCGGCTCAAAGACAGCGGTGTACACCTTGCGATCGATGATTTCGGTACCGGCTATTCAAGCATGGCCTACCTGAAACGCTTCAATGCGGACAAGATCAAGATCGATTCGTCTTTTGCATCAGGCGTCGGCGGGGATGCGGAAGACACGGCCATCGTGCGCTCGATCATCCAGATGGCCCAGGCACTGGGGCTGCAGACCACCGCCGAAGGCATTGACCGGCCAGAGGTCGTGCAGATGCTGCAAGACATGGGCTGCACCCAGATTCAGGGTTATGTGTACGCGCGCCCCATGCCAGCGGCTGAATTCACAGCCTGGTTGCAGGATTACATGCAGCGCAGGGGCTGACCGGCCAGCCAGCCCTGCCCTCAAATGGGCGCGTCTTCGCTGGTGTCGGTGCTGTCGCCTGCTTCGCGCTTTAGCATGGTCAGTTTGCGCGAGGCTTCGCGCACCTCTGCCTTTTCACCAGCACCGGCGAATTTGCTGTACTTGTGCAGGATAGGCACCAGCTGGCCGTAGATGCGGGGGGTGCCGGCCAGTATTTCGCGCTGCTCCAGAAAGTCCGACTCGCCAGTGAAGTTGCCTACCAGGCCGCCGGCTTCTGCCACCAGCAGTGAGCCCGCAGCCACGTCCCAGGGGGACAGGCCAGTTTCAAAGAAGGCTTCGGTGAAGCCGGCGGCCACATAGGCCAGATCCAGCGCAGCAGAGCCGGGACGGCGCAGACCGGCGGTCTTTTGCATCACGTCGCCCATCATCAGCAGGTAATTGTTGAAGTTGTCTCCCGGGCGGAAGGGGAAGCCGGTGGAAATCAGGCATTCCTTGAGCTGGGTGCGCTTGCTCACGCGGATGCGGCGATCGTTGAGGAAGGCGCCGCGGCCACGGGTGGCGGTGAACAGGTCGTTGCGGCTGGGGTCGTAAACCACAGCCTGCTCGATGCGGCCGCGTACCTGCAAGGCAATGCTCACACAGTAAACCGGAAAGCCGTGGATGAAGTTGGTGGTGCCGTCCAGCGGATCGATGATCCAGATGTGGTCGGCGTTGGGGTTGCCGTGCTCGCTGCCCGATTCTTCGGCCAGGATGCCATGGTCGGGGTAGGCGGTCAGCAGGGTCTCGATGATGGCTGCCTCACTCGCATGGTCCACCTCGGTCACGAAATCGTTGACCTGCTTTTGCGAAATGCGCACGGCTTCGACGTCGAGCGCCGCACGGTTGATGATGCTGCCTGCAGCACGAGCGGCCTTGATGGCCACGTTGAGCATGGGGTGGAGTGAGGTGGACATGGATTGTTAAGAACCGGTTCAGGCCGGCGCACGATCACGCTGGCGAAGCCGCTATTTTCCCACGAAATGCCCAAAAGGACTTTTCGAGGGCTCCAGCCGGCCGGTGAATGGGACAATTGCCCCATGCGTACCCGATTCATCCTGATTGAAACCAGCCATGCCGGAAATGTGGGTGCTGCCGCCCGTGCCATGAAGGTGATGGGCTTTGATGACCTTGTGCTGGTCAAGCCGCGCTGGCCCAATGTGCTGCGCAAGGAAGAAACCATCCAGCGTGCCAGTGGTGCCGTCGACGTTCTCGCCAATGCAAGAGTGGTCGACACGCTCGATGAAGCCCTGGATGGCGTGACCCACCTGTGCGCCACGGCCATGACGCCGCGCGATTTCGGCCCCCCTACGCGTGCCCCCCGCGCTCACTTTGCAGAGTTGGCCCAAGGTGACCACTCGGTCGCATTCCTCTTTGGCTCCGAGCGCTTTGGCATGAAAAACGAGGACGTCTACCGCTGCCATGTGGCGCTGTCGATCCCGACCGCGCCCGATTTCGGTTCGCTCAACCTCGGGGCCGCCATTCAGGTGCTGGCCTACGAATGGCGACAAGCGCTGGGTGGTTTTCCGGTTCAGAGCGCCACTTCGCCGGCTGAAAAAGCCGACGCACAGCAGGTTGCCGGCATGCTCACCCATTGGGAGCAGGCTTTGATTGACATCGGCTTTCTGGATCCGGCTTCCCCCAAGAAGCTCATGCCAAGGCTCAACCAGCTCTTTAACCGGGCTGGACTTCAACAGGAGGAAATCCACATCCTGCGCGGGGTGGCCAAGGCCATGAGCGAAGCGGCCAAGAGCAAAAGGTAGACTCTGGGGCATGTTCTCCCGCATTCGCTCCGACATCCAGTGCATCCTCGAGCGCGACCCTGCCGCGCGCAGCACCTGGGAGGTGTTGACCTGCTACCCGGGGCTGCACGCGCTGATCCTGCACCGGTGGGCTCATGGGTGTTGGAGCCGCGGCTTCAAGTGGCTGGGTCGTTTCATCTCGCACCTGTCGCGCTGGCTGACCGGCATCGAAATTCATCCCGGCGCAAAAATCGGCAACGGCGTGTTTTTCGACCACGGCATGGGCATTGTGATCGGTGAAACCGCCGAAGTGGGCGATGGCTGCACCATCTACCACGGGGTCACGCTGGGCGGCACCTCGCTTTACAAGGGCGCCAAGCGCCACCCGACTCTGGGCCGCGATGTCGTGGTCGGCGCTGGCGCCAAAGTGCTGGGGGGCTTTGTGGTTGGCGACGGGGCCAAGGTGGGCTCAAACGCGGTTGTGACCAAGCCGGTCCCGGCGGGTGCCACGGCCGTGGGCAACCCGGCGCGGATCATCCAGGCCGAGCAGGACGCCAGACGCGAAGAGACGGCCTCCAGGATGGGTTTCTCTGCTTATGGTGTGACGCAAAATGACGATCCACTCAGCCAGGCCATGCGTGGCCTGATCGACAGTGCCTCAGGGCAGGAGCACCAGATCGCCCTGCTGTGGAAAGCGATCGAACAGTTGTCCGCCCAGCAGCAGGTGCAGATGCCGGGCGATGCACACAAGACAGAGGCTTTCGAGGCCGACAAGCTCAACCAGTTGGTGGGCAAGTGATCGTCTGAGGCTTCAGATGCGCAGGTTTTGCTGCGCGATCAGTTCCCGGCGCCGCTCGTACAGGCTCTTGTAGCGCTGCAGGGCATCCGGGTCTTCACCGGTTTGGGCCTGCGCCAGTGCCTCGGTTTCGAGTTGCTTGAGCTGGTCGATCAGCATCAGGTTGAGCAGCCGGCGCAATTCCTGACGGGATTCGAGCACATCGGGCGCACTGGCTTCGGCGTTGGCGTGAAGAGACTGCTGCTGCATCCAGCGCGCCGCATCTTCCGCAAAAGGCTGACCCCGCATCTCGCCTTGCAGGGCAGACCAGCCCAGTGGCCCGTGTTCGTGGAACTGCGACTCCATCCAGACAAACAAAGGGCCGTGCGGCGCAGGCAGGGCGCACAGCATGGCCTGGTCTTCGCCGGCCAGGTTTTCCCACAGCGCCATGTTTGACAACAGCAACCTGGCTGCGTGGTCAGCGCGGCTGGCGGGCATCGTGCGCGGGCCGGTGCTCCAGGCCGGCGCCGAATCCTTTTTCCAGCGCTCCGACCAGCGCCCGTTCTTGCCGCTGCCCTTTTGGAATGGCTTGTCCCACTGGCGCGCCACTTGTGCCCCGTAGCCGGGAGCGGATTCGACGGGCGCCGCAGAATGCATGGCCCCGGCGGGTGCGGCGCCAGCAGGCGCATGCCGGTGGTCGCCTGCGGCCTGCTGTCCCCACAGGCGCTCCAGTTGTGCGGCATCGAGCGCGATCAGCTGGGCCAGTTCGGCCAGCAATTGCTGCTTGAACGCCCCTTCGGGCAGCAGCTGCCACAGCGGGCGGGCCTGGCTCGACAGCCGGGCGCGGCCTTCGGCGCTTTGCAGGTCGCAGTCCACGCTGGCAGCTTCGACCAGAAAGCGTGAGAGCGGCGTGGCCTGCCGGATCTGTTCGGCAAAGGCCTCCTGGCCAAATTCGCGCACATAGCTGTCGGGGTCGTGCTCGGCGGGCAGGAACAAAAACTTGATGCTGCGCGTGTCGGTGGCGTAGGGCAGGGCGCCGTCCAGGGCCTTGCGGGCGGCACGCCGGCCGGCGGCGTCACCGTCAAAGCTGAACACCACCGAATCGGTGAAGCGGAACAGCTTTTGCACATGGTCCGGGGTGCAGGCCGTGCCCAGCGTGGCCACAGCGTTGGCAAAGCCCAGCTGGGCCAGGGCGACCACGTCCATATAGCCTTCGGTCACCAGCACGTAACCTGCGCTGTGCAGGGCCTCGCGGGCTTCGTACAGGCCGTACAGCTCACGGCCTTTGTGAAAGACCGGGGTTTCGGGCGAGTTCAGGTACTTGGGGGTGCCGTCGCCGATCACGCGCCCGCCAAAGCCGATGCACTCGCCCTTGATGTTGCGGATCGGGAACATGATGCGGTCACGGAAGCGGTCGTAGCGTTTGTCGTCCTCTTCGTTGACGATCACCAAGCCCGATTCGGCCAGTAACGGGTTATCGTATTCCGGAAAGACGCTGGCCAGCGAGCGCCAGCCCTCGGGCGCGTAGCCCAGACCGAAGCGTTTGGCGATCTGGCCCGACAGGCCGCGGCCCTTGAGGTAAGCGATCGCCCGTGGGCTGGTTTTCAGATGCTCCCGGTACGACTCGCCGGCTTTTTCCAGCACATCGGTCAGGCTGTCGGACTTGGCTTTGGCCGCCTGCGCCCGGGCCCGTTCTTCGGGTGACTGCGGTTCTTCGGGGACCTGCATCCCGATCTGCTGGGCCAGGTCCTTGACGGCTTCGATGAAGCTCATGCCGGTGTGGTCCATCAGAAAGCCGATGGCATTGCCGTTCTTGCCGCAGCCAAAGCAGTGGTAAAACTGCTTGGTCGGACTGACGCTGAAGCTGGGCGACTTTTCACCGTGGAAGGGGCACAGCCCCATGTAGTTGGCGCCGCCCTTCTTGAGCTGGACGTACTTGCCCACCACCTCGACCACGTCGACGCGCGCTAGCAGTTCGCTCAAAAAGGACTGGGGAATGGCCATGCAGGGATTGTCCACCATCCGCTTTCAGCCCCTTGTCAGACGGCCGTTGTCCAATCAAGGATTGAATACCCTAGGAGTACAGCATGACCAGCATCTACGACCAGGACCTGCCCCAGACCCCGGCCAACTTCGCGCCGATGTCGCCCCTGTCCTTCATCGAACGCACCGCCGAGGTCTACCCGACACGGCTGGCCGTCGTACACGGCAGCCTGCGCCAGGACTGGGCCACGACGTATCGCCGCTGCAGGCAGCTGGCCAGTGCGCTGTCTCAGGCGGGCGTTGGCAAGAACGACACCGTGGCCGTGATGCTGCCCAACACCCCGCCCATGGTCGAGGCGCATTTCGGCATCCCGATGGCCGGCGCGGTACTCAACACGCTCAACACCCGTCTGGACCCGGAAACGATTGCCTTCATGCTCGACCACGGTGAAGCCAAGGCCGTGATCGTGGACCCGGAATTTGCCGGCGTGATGAAAAGGGCGATCGCCCTGCGCCAGTCCAAATCACCGTTGCTGGTGATCGACGTGGAAGATGCCCTGTTCAGCGGCACCGCAGACAAGATCGGCTCCACCACCTACGAGGCCTTTGTGGCCCAAGGTGACCCGGCCTTTGTCTGGAGCCTGCCCGCCAACGAGTGGGACGCGATTGCGCTGAACTACACCAGCGGTACCACCGGCAACCCCAAGGGCGTGGTCTACCACCACCGGGGTGCGGCCACCAATGCCATCTCCAACGTGCTCGAGTGGGACATGCCCAAGCACTCGGTGTATTTGTGGACGCTGCCGATGTTTCACTGCAACGGCTGGTGCTTCCCGTGGACGCTGGCGGCGCGTGCCGCCGTCAACGTGTGTTTGCGCCGTGTCGAGCCGCAGGCCATTTTTGACGCCATCCGCCAGCACGGCGTGACGCATTACTGCGGCGCCCCCATCGTGCATGGCCTGCTGGTCAATGCGCCGGCCGAGATGAAAGCCGGTGTGCCGGCAGGCGTCAAGGCCATGGTGGCTGGCGCTGCGCCGCCGGCTTCCATGATTGAAGGCATGGAGCAGATGGGCTTTGACCTGACCCATGTGTACGGTTTGACCGAGGTGTACGGCCCGGCCACCGTCTGCGCCAAGCATGAAGACTGGAATGCGCTGGACATTGGCGAGCGGGCTCGCCTGAATGCCCGCCAGGGCGTGCGTTACCACCTGGAGCGCGATGTGCGCGTGCTCGACCCCGAGACCATGCTGCCGGTGCCGCAGGACGGCGAAACCATGGGCGAGATAATGTTCCGCGGCAACATCGCCATGAAGGGTTACCTCAAGAACCCCAAGGCTACGCAGGAAGCTTTTGCCGGCGGCTGGTTCCACAGTGGCGACCTGGCAGTGCAGTACCCCGACGGCTACATCAAGATCAAGGACCGCAGCAAAGACATCATCATCTCGGGCGGCGAGAACATCTCGTCCATCGAGGTGGAAGATGTGCTCTACCGCCACCCCGCTGTGCTGGCCGCAGCCGTGGTGGCCAAGCCCGATGCCCGCTGGGGCGAAACGCCCTGCGCTTTTGTCGAACTGAAAGCCGGCGCGCAGGTCACGCCCGAGGACATCGTGGCGCATTGCAAGCAGCATCTGGCCGGTTTCAAGGTGCCGCGCGCGGTGGTGTTTGGCGAGTTGCCCAAGACCAGCACAGGCAAGATCCAGAAGTTCGAGCTGCGCAAGCAGGCCGGGTCGGCGGCAGCGATCGATGTCTGACAGCACAAAAAACAGGAGGCCCCTCGCGAG
>JACCDU010753452.1_pt1 | contig 15661 bp, 21 predicted proteins | sample 7446081 | NCBI WGS metagenome assembly JACCDU01 (sample SAMN15323447, study PRJNA562643) | freshwater metagenome | isolation source: river surface water | place: USA:Blue River Watershed | collected 2017-08-17
CTAGTCTGTGTTGCAGCCTTAAGAGTGATTACCCCGGCAGCGCTTGTAGTCGCAGCTGTAACCAAAGCTCCATTTACCGATAAGGGAAAGGTTGCGCCTACGGCTGGCGCGTTTAAAGCATAATTTATATTTGCAGCCGAAAACCCTGTCACGCTCGGCATCGTGTATTGAATAACGCCAGCAGCCGTGATCGAAAGCGAAAACCCGCTTGGAGGTGTATCGCCTACATAGCTAGGAGAAATGTTCCAGTTGTTCGCAGCACCGTTTTTAGCAAAAGGCGCTGACACATAAAACTTAAGCGGTGTTGTTGCAGTAATGGAAATCCATCCTGTCAACTCTCCCGCGTCGTATGCGCTTACATCTTGCACATTGCCTGTAGTGTTATTTGCAAGCGGTATCGAAGTCCGAGCGTTTGTTCCGCCTATTACGTTCCCCCGTTTGAGAGCCACATAGAAAGTCGTGGTCGAACTTGCCACACCAAGCGGGACTGAGACTTGTCCGATAACGCTTGGCTCTGTCACAGTTATCGCGCCCGCTGTAGCTGCAGATAAGAAATAAGCTTCCCCAGCTGTCAGTCCTGTCAGCCCTGAAACTTCGCCTGAGAGCGTAAGTTCAAAAGTGCTACTATCGACTACGCGAGAGACCATACCGACTACTTCGGCTGTATTTGCGGCTGTCGCAATGGCCTTTGTGTAGGTAGTGCCTGATAGGTAAAGAACATCTCCGACTACAAAACCATGAGAGCTCTGAGTAATCCTATCGACTGTCCCGCCACCGCCAAGGCTTGACCAAGCACCTGAGGCATAACCCTCGAAAGCTGACGTATCGGAGTTGTATCTGACATAACCTTCTACAGCTGTAGGACGCTCGGCTGTAGTTCCAGCTGGGACTTTTAGAGCTCCTGTCAGAGCTGCAGTGGAGCTAATAAGTTTATTAGTAAGGTTTTGGCTATCTGTAAGCGTTACAACATCGGTGCCAATATTAAAGGTAGGATTACCTGAAGCGCCATCGCCATTAGTGACAACGATTTTGTTTGCTGTCCCTGTCAGCGTGCGCTGATAAACAGTTTCATCATTTTTCCAGGCTATAAGCCCGTTAGTAGTCGTCAAAGCCGCTATGTTCGTCAGCGTAGTATCAAGCGGTTGATATGAACCAACACCGCTAAACTGCGAAAATGTGACAGCGGTTACACCTAAGCTGCCCCCTGAGTTTACTGTACAAACCCAGCCGGTATCAGCAAGTGTCGAGCCTTGTTCTACAAAGCAAAAGGCTCCGACAAGCTCATCCCAGGTCGAGGCATCGTCTGTTCTTACCCAAGTCGAGCTTTTAACCAGATAAAGGCCGTTGTCAGCTTGTGTGCCTTGGTTTTTTACCAAGACTCTGTCATCGACTGATAGCGAGACACCATCAATCGTCTGCGTGCCTGAGAGCGTTATGTTTGCAGTCGTGGCCGCTTTTACGGACTGTTTAACATCTAAGCCTTGAGCGACTGAGTCAACGTAAGCTTTATTGGCTGCATGGTTTGCAATAGTTGGAGCGTTAGTGATCGAAACATCAGCAAACGTAGGGCTTGATGTCGTCGCTATATCTTGCGGCAAACTTAAAACGGGAGTTGAGCCCTCTCCCGTTCCGCCTGTCACTGTTACTTGATTCGCTGTCCCGCTTAGGCTTTGGACATAATCGCCTGTCGTATCTGTCCCAAGTGCCACGGAGTTAGCAGCAATTGTCGCGTTAAGCGTTACGTCTGCAGAGCCGTCTATGGACACAGAGCCAGTAAGGTCTGTTCCTAAAGTGATAGTTCTCGCTGTTTGCCATTTAGAAGCCGTGGCAGCGTTGCCAGTAATCGGCCCGTTAAAGCTGGTAGCTGTAATTGTCCCAGCGCTAAAATCACCGTTAGAATCTCTTAAAACAAGCTTAGAAACCGTATTAGCAGAGTCCGCATCAGCTGGCTGATAAAGATTAGTGCCAGCAAATTGCAGCCTGTCTGAGCCTGAAACAGAAAGACTCAAGTCTGTGCTTGAGCCTTTCCACTGAATTGTTGACGTATTTGCAAGTCTCAAAAAACCAGCAGCTGGAAGACTTGCGTCTGCCACAGCTGCCTTTAAGTAAGGGAGTTTCACTCCATAAGTGCCAACAAAACCAGAGCCAGAAAAATTCATTTCAGCAGTCAGCTGATTATCACCGCCCGTCCTAGGCAACGCATAATCAGCTACAGCCTGTAGAAAGTTACTTACATTCGTTCCCCAGTTTGTAGATTTTGGATCTTTGTTTTGGGGAATGGAATAAGTTATTCCTGCAAAGGTTTTATTGACAGCCATGGCTAGTCCTTTTTAAACAATTTGTTCTGTCACAGAGCCAGCTCCGCCTGTTCCGCCTGAAAGTGCAGCACCGGAAACAGTGATAGGAGAGCCTACTTTAGCAAGCGTTATGTAGTTTCCGATCACGCCTGCTTGCAACGCTGTAAGTGTAACCACATTTGTTGCAGATGTCGCGTACACGATTTTGTTTAGAGTCGTATTTGCGTTAATTGCAACAGCCAGGGCAGCCGCGTCTTGCGTATCAGTTCCAGCCACAGACCAGTCCGTTCCAGCTGTCAAAGTTACGCCACCTATCGTCACTGTGTTACTGGCAACCGCACTTACTTGCGTGATAGTGCCGGTAGCCGCCACAGGATTTGCGCTTGAGCCTTGGACAAACACTTTGCCAAGCAAAGCGCCTGAGTTTAGCCCGCGTAGCAAATCAATTAGACGGTTTCCGTTAGCGGTTTTTTGACCAGCCTTATTATATTCATTCGGATCTTTTGCGGTTTCTATAGTTACTACGACCGTAGCCATATCCTACCTTTCTAGAAAAAAAGGGGACGAGCATACACTCATCCCCCCACGTTTATGCTTAGACTTACGCGCTCAATGCTTTGCCGTCAGAACGTGATCCATATACCAAATAGCCTGGGCGTTCGCACATGATCTGTACGTCGCTGTATAAACGTAGTTCTTTCGCTGAAGTAGATTCAAGATCAAAGATCATGTCACCATCTTTCGCAAGTGCCATGGTCATCTCGCTAGAGCCGAGGATATAAGTCCAACGTTCTGGGAAGATAAGGAACTCGCCAGCTTTCATGAAATGATAAGGAACTACTTCGATCTCACCGCTTGCGCCATAGAACGAGATCTTTTTAAAGCCGTTTTCCGCTTTTTCAGTATAAGCTTGGTAGACCCTCAAACTAGCTTCATCTGAAACTAGGGATTGAAATGCAGAGATTGGAATCAAAGCTTTTAATTTTTCATTGCAACCTTTGTTTGCAGCAAGAGCAGCTGCTTGCAAAAGTTTGCCAAGAGTCAATGCAGAAGTACCTACATCGTAGGAGTTGCCTTTCCACAAATCATAAACCGCTGCGTCGATGCCAAAAAGTGTTGAAACATTTTTTGCAATTGCCATAAGACCGTAATGGCCAGCGTTGTAGGTTCCTTTAAAAAACAAGTGATCATTACTTGTAAGTGTGTTTACTGAGCTTTCTACAACTACAGTACGAGTACTTACATCAACACTTTTAACTTCTAGGTCTGTCCCGTGAGCAGTTCCACCTGAAGTGTTGTTTGTGTATGCAGCAAGAACAGCGCCTTTAAGTCCAAGCCAAAGAGTTGGACAAAAAGAAGCTTCTGTGAGCACAGCTGAAATTGTATAAGGTCCGCTACCAGTACTAGTAACGCTGGAAACTTTGCCAAGACCTTCCCGTCCCCAGCAATGAAGAATCTCTTGCCTTCTTTGAAACGACTCCGCCATTGGAATGAATTTAGAATCAACAAACTTTGCGAACGCTTTTTTCTCAGAACTAGCTCTCGAAATTAGATCGTATGAGCACCTGCTCTGCAAAACTAAGGAATAGGCATCAATGGTCGCACGCGCTGCGCTCTGGTTGATGTTGCCATTCAAAGTGATATCGCCTTGGCCAACACTGAAGCCAAGTTCATCACTCAACTGGACATCAAACACGGCACTTTTACCGAGTTCTATGTCTCTGCGAAACTTAAGCTTCACAAGCTCGGCTGCGCCTGGGACTAACTGAGAAATTTCACCGTTAAACTGTTCCTTTAGACGAGACGCAAGATTGGTCGGTGTTAATGCACCCATTTTCTATACTCCAAATTTATGATTTTGATTTTTAAACGAACAAAAAAACTTTCGCTTGCAGATCGCCTAAGGGTAGATCGCTGCGTAGATTCGCCAGTTGGTAGAATCTGATTTGATACTACGTCAATTAAATGATCTAATCAATATAAGGCTGGAAAGTGGGAAACAGGTTTTGAGGGTAGGGGGTGGTCCCCCCCCCGGGGGGATCACTCCATGTTTCTTAGTGCAAAGCGAAAGTCTGATGGGTTTATAAACTTAGACTTTTGCTTATCTACCGCTGGCTGCTCAGTCTTCCAGCTTTGAGTGCTTGCGGTTTTCTTTCCTCGCCATCGTTCAAGATCTGCCTTTCTGATCTTATTGACGATGTCCTTTCCTAAAAACTCGATAAGCTGCTCACCCTCAAATTGGTTTGCGAGCATGTGATACTGCTTAAACCGATTATTCTCGACAAACTGCGCGAGCTCCTGAGGGCTGACATCCTCGCCATTTTCTTTGGCCGTTCTCATGTACATAGCCATTTCGCGCAAAAGTGCCGCTGAGGTTTCAGGATGTTTTGAGAGCAGCGTACTTTCCATCGCTTCAGCTAAAGTTTTAGACAAGGCTTCCTTGCGAGACTCCACAAACTTCTCGCGAGCTGTCATCTCTTGCTCTTCTTTAGCCTTTTGCTCTCTTGACTCATAATCAGCTAGCCGCTTTTGAAGTTCTCTCATCTCTTTATCGCGTGGGTCAAAGTCGAGCTCTTCCTCTAGCTTTTTTCTAAGCCAGTTTTCAGAAAGCTCGGACGGATCAAGACCAAGCTCAGAAAGCACACTATAAGGATCGTCTTTAAGCTTAGCCATGCGCTCTTCAGCTTCTTGCCGAAGCTTAGCCGCTTCTTGTAAACGCTTCTCACCGGCTCTATATTTTTGGTAATCTCTCCAAACGCTGTCCTCATCTACAAACTCTTCTTTGCCGTCGACTTTGACCTTACGCATCTTAGGCGGCTGTTTTGGTTTTGTTTCTTTTTTAGGCTCCGATCGCTCAGCGCTTTCTTCTTTTTCATTACTCTCGTCAGTTTCACGTGAAACATCCGAGCTTGTGTCAGCTGACTCGGCTGGCGCTGATGGTGCTGCTATTCCTTCACTCATACTAAGGGCTCTCCTGTTTCAGGGGGAAGTGCTTGTAGGCTTTGTTGATAGTTTTCTGCAACTGTAGGCGGTGTTCCAGGCGGCACATTAGGGACGTTCACACCTTGAACTTCAGGCAGCATGTCTTGACTTGGTGGCGCTCCTGCTGGCATTTCAGGCGGCAAAGGTTGGCCAGATATTACAGCAGCAAGATCGGGAGGTGTTGTGCGCATAAAGTCTATGTGTTCATAAATGTGAGCAAGTCCGACTTCTGTTATCGTTTTATCAAGCCGAGCTTCTGGAGAACTAAAGATCTTTTTGTGCTCCAAAATGTGCTCCTGATGGTTATCCAAGATGAGACAGATAGGCTTCTCGCCTTTTTTAATTTGCTCGTTTTCTTCTTTGATCAGCATGGCATCAGAAAACATGGAATCAGTTGTCTGATCGAGTTCTCCTGTTCTTAAAAAGGCAATAATTTGCTTTGGATCTGTAATGATTTGATACTGAAGAAATTGCTGTATTAGCTCATGGCGGCCAGCCAATGTCTGAGTAATTGGACTACCAAGGTCAACCGTCACGCGCTCAATATTCATCACATCTTGAGCCGTAAAGGTTTTTATAGAACCTTTCCGGTTTGTGCCTGTAATATAAGCGATCATTTCTTCACTGCCAAAACGTTGAATATTGTTTATCAAACATGTTGATACATCTGAGGCAAATTGTGCGTAGTTTTTTTGTAGATCATTCACAAACTGAATAGACTGAGCAAGCATCAGGGCAAGTGAATTACCACTTTTTAGGTTTGCCTCTGGTCGACCCCGACTTGTGTCATTAACTCCTGATATCAATTGTTGGTGCTGTACATACATGTCCACAAGCTTATATGAGTCAGAAGCATTCGCAGATAGGTTAATACCCACAGGCGGTGCTGAGCCTGTAATTACAGCTTGGCCGTTGTCGGATATCTTTATGTCGATGTTTGGATCAGGGCAATAGATCATTTGCCGCGCGTTGTTAATCGCGTTTGTAGTAAGCGCACTAAATAAAGCGTCAAGTCCTTGCTGTAAAGGAAGCAGATCAGTAGCAGGGGAATCAGAGAAAGAACTATCCAATACACTCCCCGCCTGAAGTCGGAAAACAGGTACTTTATCGTAGACCAAAGGTCCGTCGCTAAGTACTTGATTCGCACAGATAACGGTATGCCTTCCTTGCTCAAGCGATGGTGTCCTTGCATGGTAAAGGTGATACTTATAGACAAAGTCCTCATCATCAATCATGCGTAGGTTATTAAACTGGTCGTTAGGCCGAATCCAATTTAAGTCCCAAAAATCTCTTTGAATAGAATCGTTTTTTATCTCTTCCGCAAACTCCGGATATAGTGCAGCTAGGTCAAACTTATTAACTTTTTCTCTTACGATATACCAGTTTGTGCGGTCCTGTGAAGTGTTCCGCGCACAATCGAACGGTGTATAAAGCTGAAAGCACTGATCGCCTGACTTTATTACCTGATCACCGTCTACAGAAAGCTCGTATCCCTCGGCCTTGTCCCAAGGAGCATGAATATAAACTTCCATCATTATCAAAGCGCCTAAAACAGCGTGCGAGAAGAGCTCGTTCATGCGTTTTTCGTCGCCATAATATTCGACAATACCGCGAGCAAGATCGGCTTCCATAAGGCTTTTGGTATCGCTATTCTTTGCTCGAGGCTGGAAAGCTAGCTTATTTTCAGTTACGAGGATATGCAGGCGTTTAACAAGGCTTCGATAATGGTTCACAGAGATTCTGTCAATCTCGTTATAGTCGCGTTCTATACGAGTGACGCCCATTTTATTGAAACCGTAATAGGTTTCATAGGCGGTCCTAATCCTGTGCGCAAAGCCTGACGTTCTAAGCCAAGTTTTATAGTCGTCATACTTACCAAGAATTTCATTTGCAATTTTGTCGATGGGCACCGATGCCCAATATTCGTTGCTCATCTAACTACTCCTGCAAGTTTTCTAATATTTGACATGTGCTTTGGCTCTCGATTCAAACTAAAGACTTCTATGCCGCTCGGCCTTGGTCTTAGGTCTTTTGTCTTATCGACTGATCTTAAAAGATACACTAAAGCCATAATCGCATCTAAGTGTCCCAAAGTCGAACTACGTTCAAAATCAGTCTTGTTCCGATTAAACATGCCATTCTCACAGGTTTCGATCAAGAGCTTACAGCGAGGATGAATTAAAAGCTGATCTTGGTAGAAGGCGTTTCTGATAAACGTAACAGTTGACTCAAACTTGTCTTTGACCGGCTCGCAAGTCGGAAGCCCAAGTGCAGCCATATCTATACGAGTGTTGCCTTGAATATCTGCGATAATTGTAGGCTTATAAACAAACCATTCCTCTAAAGACCTTACAATTTCTGAACTTGGCGTTTGAGGCGGAAAGACTTTCTCATGAGTGACAAGGACCTTGCCGACATTGTGATCATACCCAGCCAAAATGAACACTGAAAGATCGTTGGTGTAGCCTAAGTCACCGCCCACAGCATAAACAAGCGGATGTGAAGGCTCGTAGTCAGACACATGCCGATCTTTATCAAAAGTTGTCACGACTGTTATGCTTTCGTCCCTTATAATCTCACAGAAGAGCTCCCTACGAACCGTGACTGACTGTCGGCCTCCAAGCATATCGACCTCCTTCTCTATTTCTTCAGGAGAGAGAAGGGGGTTTTTTTCTATATCAAAGCTGTAAAGCGTGCCTGCAAGTTTACACTTTCGCATCGTTTCAATTACAAGCGGATGCCCAAGGATTCGAGGCGGTGTCGTTAAGTGAATAATCCTGCCTCTGCTGTGCATAAGCGTTGGGAAGATTACACTGTATAGTAAATAATAGTATTCGTCCGGATCTGCAGGAGCTAGTCCGCTCTCCTCTAAATAGACGGTATAAAGGTCTAACCCTCTGAGCGATTCTAAAACGGTATCAAAGCCGCCTAAAATGATGGATGAGCCGTTAGCAAACTCCCAAGTGCTCGTTCCCCTTTTGTGCGTGATAAGCCCAGCAGGAGCGTCTTCTGTGATCTTTTTGATGAGAGGCGTGACAATGCTTTTAGTCTGTTTATGAGTCGGACCAACAATCGCTATCTGTTTGTCGGGGTTTTGTAGGGCATCCTCTAAAGCCATTATGCAGCCAAGATAACTTTTACCAAACCGCCTCGCACATAAAATAAGAGCTTCTCGACTATCTGTCGGAAGCCCTCGTATTAAATCGTAGATGAGTATCTGTGCTTTGTGCAGTTTATACTTTAACCAGCCCTGATTCCAAGCCCATCTTTTATATCGGTTAATGTCCTGCGAGGAGTGCTTCTTTTGCTGTTTCTGCATTCACGTCCTCAAAGGTCTCAATTTCTTTTACTTCAGTTTCTTGAGCGGGCATTGAATAGCTATATCTTGTCAAAGTCTCATCAATACGCTGTTTAATATCTACTGGAACGTCCGCTTCTTTTGCCCTTGCTATCATGCTAGCGATTGGGCAATAATCGTACTCAAGAAGCTTGAGATATACAGAACTTCTTTTATTTAAAGTCCCTTTTGCTCTCCCACCTGTTTTTGCTTGCCCTTTAGGTCTACCCACTGCCATAATTTCTACCTTTTTCTAAACTAGAAATTAGCGTATGATTCCTTGAAATTTAAGTGCATTTATGCTTTTGCGATAATCGTCTTCTAAGTCTAAAAGCTTTTTATTTAGCTGATGAATCTTCACGTCAGCGTTCTCGACTTCCTGTTTTTGCAAATGTTTGAACAGCTTTCTGAGATTTATGTTTGCGAGAAACAGCGCCAAAGCCACAAGATACTCATAGCTTGGCGCATAAGCTAAACGACCGATACACACTGCGATGCCTGCAAATGTCACAATCAAATTAGGATTTAACTTTGACATTTGGCACCTCGCGATTACTTCGATACTGATTCCATAGCTCCCTTTGCGCGAGTCCGATAGCTACCGCTGGAAGATCTTCAGCCCTTGTGAGTTGTCTCACTCCGATAAGTTTTCCAGCCTCAAGCTCAAGCTCGTAAGTTTGAGCGAGCATTTCGTCGATTTTGACTATTGTCACAGCTTTCAAACGCTGTTTTGACTCGCTCATCTAGGGACTCCCTGGGTGGGTTATGATCCCAATTTAACTGAAATTGTGCATAAGTCAATATTTTTACAGATACGCAATTGTGATAAAGCATATAGACATATCTTACTATAGATATCTATGTAGGCAAGATGGTTTGCTGCAATAGAGGTTAAATATGGACAAAAATATTTATTACGACACAGTCAATGGGGAATCTATTCCGTACACCTGGGAAGATGTTTTAGACAAAGTCCGTGAAAATCCTTTTTGCACTGATCCAGATGAGATTTGTTTTTTTGATCAAAAAGGAGAGACTTTCACTGCAGCAGAGCTGGCTGATTATGCTAATGTTGAGCTTGAAATTTTGGAAAGTGAAACAATGAAAGACACAAGTATTTTTGAAAACATTAAAGAACTATACGACATTCAATTTCATTCTGATGGCGATTTTTGGAAACTTTTTAAATTAACAGACAATGCATGGATTTTTTTCGGAGCTATTCCAAAACTTAAAAACGAAACAAACAAAGATTTGTACGATAGGGCTTTAAGTTGGTACACAGAAGATTAAAACGAGCCGGATCACTTCCGGCTTTTTTATTTTATTTTCAAATTATCATAGATTTGTTTTGCTATCTTTCTTGCCTTACTTGGATCTATTCCCTCAAGCAACATCGCTTTGCATTCGCATCTTAGCTCATAAGCGTCTTCATAACTTACGTTTGGATATAGTCCTAAGCTCATAAGTTTTTCTTTTTTGTTATGCCTATATTTATATCGCCATCTTTTAGAGTTTTTTGGAGTTACTTCTAAGTAGATCCCATCTCCAAACCAAACTTTGATAGTTTTGTCAGGGTTAGGTTTTATGTTTTTTATGAAAATATCGTTCATACGTCAAAACCAAGTTAGTTTTTTTTCATCTTCATTGTAAATAGCAATCGGTTTTTTTGTGACGCTGTCCTTAAAATGAAGTCTGTCACTATCGCCTGTAATTACAATTTCAAAGATGTTTTCTAATTTTTTTAATTCATTAAAAAACGTTTCTATTCTCCATTTTTCTTCAGCTGTCATACATCGCCTCATCTTTTACAATACTTCTTTTTGCACACCTAAATCGTTCTACGCTGTAGTCAGCTTTTTGCACAATATAACCTGGATTCTTTGTCAGCTGCTTATCTTCAGGCACAAGCGTAGGATGATCCCAGACAAGACTATTATTCGGCATAGCAGCCAAGTCTCCTGTCTCGATCAGTTCAATTATATGCATAGCCTTATGTTCTTCCGGTATTTCAACATCGCTCCCTGGATCGACTTCCATCCCTGGCGCAAAATCGACTGTAAACATATATTGGAACGCCATTCTGTCGCCACATATCCATGCAAAACCTGACTGCAACGGAAGTTTTGTTACGGTCAAATAAAAGCTAGGGCAACACCAACGCTGCAAATCTTCTTGATCTAAAACCGTTTCATGTATGCGAGTCTTAAGCGCTTCAATCGGAAGCTTATCTCTAAGAACACCGCGCTCTGTCAGTACTTGAAACTCCAAATCATAGCCAGTTTTTGCTTTCACAGAGACAAGTAAACATCTCTCCCAAGGTGGGTAATCAGCTGGCCTATTATGATCAAAAAGGTAGTTCGTGTTGAGGTATAGATAAACGCTTGGAGTTGGATGTACAAGATACACTAATCACGACCTTTCGGTGCAGTTTTTAAAATCTTCTGAAGCTCTTCTAGCGCCTCACGAAACTCTTTGCTAGCAAGTTTATACCGCACTATTATTTTTCTAGTTTCTTGATCATCAGGTAATTTTACCCAGTCTCTCATCTCGGTCTTATCGTGCCTAAACTCAAAGCCCCAAGTATTCTGGTCATCTTTGAACCGTATAATGGGGTAAAGCATTTCTTTCCTGCAATAAATCTTCATAGATCTATTCCCGAAAAAGTCAGCCAGATAAAACGATTGCAGCGCTTACACTGATAGCCTCGTCCATTGTCTTTGCAATGCGAGAATTTCTCCCACCTTTGACCGCACGGACACCGACCACGATTCCATTTCTTTTTCTCAGTTCGCTTTAGAGATCTCAGCGAGAGCCAAATGAAAATAGAGAGCACAATGCCAGCAACGCTTACGTTTAATATCAAATCGCTCACGGACATGTTTTAAATCCTTCTATGAGCATGATAACAAGAAAGGCTATATTCATGGCTATCCCAGCCACCGTTAAAAGTATAAGCCATGCCATTATTTTAAGCAGGTAGTCATTCTGGTTCATATTCTACCTCCGGTCTGCCAAGCCCGCTGCATGCACGGCAATTTGTGTCAGGTCCGTAGCCTTGGCCGCTTCCATCGCACCAATAGCACCAAAAGCAATAGTCGGGTTCTTTATCGACGAACCCATCCGGTAAATCGTAATACTGTGGCATTGTGGCTCCTAATTTCTATGTCATGTTTTATGTCACGCTTTACGTCATGATTCTGACATCATGTCAGAGGATTTTCTGAAAGTCTTGCACAGAAAGGGTTTCGTAATATTATCGTAGCCTAATATTCATGTCATAACTTATTAGCCTTATCAATTTTAATTATTAAAAAGGCATGTCGTCTTTTACCGTAGCTTTCCATGCGTCAAAAGCTTCCTGACTTTCAAATGCAGGTTTGAGCTCTAAATTTGGCTCTGGTTCGTTTTTAGGTTCAATGATGAGTCTTAGCTTGTGCAAATTGTTTGGAAGTGTTCCAGGGTGGTTTTTGAGCTTCTGAAGCTCATTATTGATTTGCTTGTCAGTCTTTCCTGTCCAAAGCTCTTTAGCTATTTGATTCCAGCCATCAAGATCGTCAATCCATCCTCGTTTATCTCTCGGTAATTTCTGAGCTGCTTTGAGAGAATTGATAAAGTTCCATGGCATTTTCTTAGATAGCCATTTTAGCTCATTCACATGTGTTGTTGTTGCCTGCTCTTCCAAGACAACAACATTAGGTTCGTTTGGTTCATTTTGTTTAATTAAGATTGTTTGATTTGTAGATTCAATTTGAATCTGGGTCCTAGATTCATTTTGAATGCAGGTGCTAGATTCAATTTGAATCTGGGTGCTAGATTCAATTTGAATGCAGGTTAATCTGACATTGTTGAATCTATTGCCTAAAATCCTAAAAGCGCCTTTGCCATTATCTGTTTTGACCATAAGCCAGCCGTCAGCAATCCACTTACGTTCATAACGCGATAAATTGTTCCCGCTCATTTTCATGATTTCAACAATTGAGCCGCGACTATGCCATTGAGGTCTATTTATCTGTCCGGCTGAAACTTTGAGAATATGCGTCACATAGGAGAGAAAAAAAGCTAGGCCATCTATTTCATGCGCGTGTTCGCCTATGATTCGGAGAACAGCGCCATCCGTTACTTGCAAATCAAAAGGACCAGCGATGGATTTTGAAAATTCTTTTTCAAAAACTGTCTGGGCTTGACTTTGTAGAGAATTATCAGGCATAACAGAACTCACAGTTTTTTGATCTTTGGCCGTTCGAGTTAGCAGCTCTGCGGCCTTAACTTTTTGTAGGAGTTGAGCTACCTTGCCTTTGTGCAAAAGTTTTGTCAATGCGCTAAAGTTTCCGCAAGCTTGCGATTGTGTTCAATAGCAAAGCGTTTTAATCTCGCCTCATCTTCCTCATTTGCTTCCCTCAAAACACTGACATCAAATTCACGACACAGAAAACGCTGTATTTTTGGCTCGTAAAAGTTAACCGACCTCCGGTTTTCAGTGAGGACTTTCTGAACTCGTCCGACAAGATTTCCTTGAGTCACAACGACAACACCGCGTGGTAAGTGCATTTGAGAGCTCCTTGCATTTTTCGATTGAGTGAAATAGAGGTAACAGCTCACACACAATTTCACAAGGAGCCAAACTGTGACACTATGGGAAGCATTGCAAAAACTGCAAGAGTACGATGAAGCAGACGAGATTGATTTACTTGCACACCTTGAAGCAATTGAAGCGACGAAAGATAAGGTTGATGCGTATAAAACTGTGATCGACCAGCTGGGTTTACAAGCAGAGTTTTGGCGAGAGAAAGCTAATGAAGCAGTTAAACAAGCTCGGAGATCTGAAGCTACAATAGATCGCATCAAAGCTCGGATGATTTCAATCTTACAAGAATTTGACACGCCAGAACTCGTCGGCAATGAATATCGCGTCAAACTTAATTTTGCGCCAAAGATTGAGATTAAACGAGAACCAAATGCCGACGACATTCTTGAAAGAGAAGAGTTGTTGCGTGCAAAATTTGAATGGGATAAAAAAGCAATCTTAGAAGCTGCAAAAGCAGATTCATCAAACGTAGAAGACTTTGCCAGTTTAGTGTCTTCTCCAAGTCTAAGGTTTAGTTATGCAAGAACTCCTAAAAGCGCTCGTTCGAGCTCGAAAGAACTTCACAGCAATTAATAAAAACATGCAAGGATTCGGTTATAAATACGCCGACCTTGGCGAATTATTTAAAGCAACCTTGCCAGCATTAGCTGCCGAAGGCGTTGTTGTAATTCAATTTCCTATTTGTCCAGCCCCTCAAACGATGGGTATCAGAACAGAACTGTGGCATGAATCAGGCGAGCATTTTAGCTATGAATTTATTCCTGAGTTGAATCTGCAAAATGTCGGCACACAAAAAGGCGTACAGGCTTTAGGTTCACTTATAAGCTATCTCAAGCGATATCATTTTGCTGCAATTATGGGCCTTGCAGCCGAAGACGACGATGGCGCTACTGCTGTGCAAGAATTAAGTGCCAAAGAAAAAGAGCCGCTAACTAAATCGGAAAATACTATAGTTTTAAAACCTAAAGAACCAAAAGAAGAACAAGCGTCAGTTAAATCAGAAAACGCAAAAGCTTTTAAAGCCAATGAAGCTGATGAAGAGAAAAAGCAAAAGCTAAAAGTAGGGATTAGAGAGCTTTTAAATAAGCGTTGGCCTGATGTTGCTGCAAGGGCTCTAAAAATGGCTGAGCTTGGAATAGATCTAAATGACGTTAAAGACTACGATGTAAGCCAGCTCACAAAAGTCTTGGAGGCTCTGACTAATGCTAAATAAGGTGCTATTGATTGGTAATGTCGGCAAAGACGCAGAGCTTCGAGCGACTCCAAGCGGAACGCAGGTGCTTACATTCTCCCTTGCGACATCAAAGTCTTGGACTAGCAATGGCGAGAAGAAAGAAAAAACAGAATGGCATAACATTGTCTTTTACGGCAAAACAGCCGCCACAATCCAAAAATGGGTGACGAAAGGTCGTAAGCTATGGATCGAAGGCGAGATACAAGGACGTTCTTGGGACGATAAAAAGACCGGCGAAAAAAAGTACTCAACACACATACACGCAGACTCAATTCAGTTTTTAGACAAGGGCAAAGAAGCTCCACAAGTAGAACTTCCACAAATACCCACGTTTGACAGTCCTAACCTGTCAAGTTTTGCAAGCATGGATGACATTCCTTTTTGAGATTGATTGACAGACTTATGCCTGCTAGGGTTGGCAAAACCTTGGCAGGCAAATTAAATGCAAGAAATAGTAATATCCTCAATCGAGGAAGCAGTTCAATTTTGCACTCGCGAACGACCACGCGACTGTATCTGTTTTGTGCGTCCAAGCGGAAAGCCCATAGCGGCTTGGATTGTGCTCGCTGGCATCGGAGAGCTTTACACTGAAAGCTCCTTAAAAACGAAAGTACGCAAAAGGTTCGTAGTCGCGTACAATTTCTGGGAATCCATTTTCTCAGGAGTAGCGTATGCCCAGAAAAAAAGCTGATGGTACAAAGCCAAAAGTCACCGAAAAACAAATAGAGACCGCTATCCTACAGTTTTTAAGCACGATTCGCGGCTGTAAAGCCTGGAAGAATCAGACTACAGGCATCTTTGATCCAAAGACAAAAGTCTACAGATCGCTTAAAGGCCGATATTCCGGCAAAGGATCAGCTGACATCCTCGCTTGCATCGGCGGGCACTTTGTAGCTATCGAAGTTAAAAAACCGACTGGCTCAGTTGTGAGCCTACATCAATACAAATTTTTGGAGGAAATTAGAAATGCAGGAGGTATTGCTTTCATCGCGAGAAGCGTCGATGATGTCAAGAGGACGCTTTTTGAGCTCAATATCATTGAGTGAGGAAGACATGAGGAGCGTAGACGTTCTTCGGTCGTGGTTTGGAAAGTTTTATCTCTGGCAATCGCAAGCGTATACGTTTTTTGGATTTGTGCATAAAGGCTTATATTATGTTATCTGGACTTCTAAACGCTCAGAATATAGGCCGCGAATAAAATTGCAAAAACAAATGGGTTTAGC
>JACCDU010366356.1_pt1 | contig 15657 bp, 14 predicted proteins | sample 7446081 | NCBI WGS metagenome assembly JACCDU01 (sample SAMN15323447, study PRJNA562643) | freshwater metagenome | isolation source: river surface water | place: USA:Blue River Watershed | collected 2017-08-17
CTACAAACGGTACAGTTCTGGCACGTGTTGCTGGTGCTTTGTACAACACACAAATGAGCAATGCGACTTACTCTGAAGTCAAAACGCTCGACCCAGCTTCTTTGACAGATGCTTTGTACGCACGTGATTTCGCAAACGCGACTGACACAGCTGTTGCTACAACATTGGTGACTAACCTCGGTTTGTCTACAGTTGCTGGCTTGGTGAACTGGGTTGCTGCTCAATTGACAGCTGCTGGTTCACACAAAGGTGCCAAGATTGTTGACTTGCTCAACGGTTTTGCTCAAATGACTGCTGATGCAACTTACGGCGCATACGCTACTGCTTTCAATGCAAGCGTAGATGCTGCTTTGGTCTTGTCGCAAACAACAGGCAATGCTGGTGGTACTTTTGCTGCAGCCGGTACGACTGGTGCAACTTTCACACTCACTACTGGTACGGACACTGGTGCTGGCTTTACTGGCGGCTCTGGCAACGACGCATTCATTGCTGGTGATATCGCTGGTAACGCTGCATGGACAACAGGTGACGCCATCAATGGCGGTGCTGGTACTGACACTTTCTCCGTTATCTCTAACGGCAACATCACAAAGCCTACGGCCGCAACTGTGACTGGTGTTGAGACAATCAACCTGACCAGCGGTGGCACTGTGGTGGTTGATGCATCTGGCTTCACTGGCTTGACCGCTTTGAACACCAGCTCAACAGGTGGTACTGGTGCTGGTGTTACTGCTGCTGCTACAACAGCAGTTTCAGCTACCAACGCTGGCGCCGGTACTGTGACATTGATCGGTGGTTTGTCACAAACCGTCTCCACAGTTCTTGGTGCGACAGTAAGCGGCTCCGCCGGTGCAGTGAACGTAACTAGTTCCGCATTGGCTGCTGGTGTTGTAACAGTTGACGGTGGTTCAACAGTTACCGTCAATGCAACAGGACAAACAACGGGTACTATCGGAATTGGTGCCACTACTCGTGCTACTGGAGCCGTTTCTGTCACTACATCTGGCGTCTATGCCGATGGCGCTGACAACACAATGGGTGCTATCACTGTGACTGGCGGCTCGACAGTGAATGTGACAGTTAACTCTGGTATCACAGCAGCACAAAATACAGCAGCTACAACTGATGCTTCTAACTTTACTGAAACATTGAGCGCTGTAACGGTTACAGGCAATGCATCGACAACCGCAGTTACTGTTACTCAATCTGCTGCTGTTGTGGAAGTTGACACTGCAACGGTTGGTAAGATCGGTGTCACCAACGGCGGCGTTGTAATCGCTGACGTTAACGCAGCATCCACAACTGCCGCCAGCACCATCACAACTGTGACACTGAATAACTTTGGTAACGTTGGTGCTGCTGTTTCGACTGTCAACTCAGGGGCATTGACAACACTGAACTTGTCTGGAACTGCATTCGGCGCTGGCTTGACCGTTACAAACGGTGCTTTGACAACTCCAACAGTGACAACTCAGGCACTCAACCTGAATGGTCTTACTTCTGGTGCAGGTGCTGGTGTCATTACGCTCGATACTGACATCACTACGCTGAATATCAACTCCTCCACTGCTGCGTCAACAATTACCTCATTGGTTGCTGCTGGTGCGACAACAGTTAACGTGGCTGGTGATGCTGCATTGACATTGACAGGCAATACATTGACTGCTGCCACTGCAATCAATGTGACCAACACAGCAGGTGCTTCATTTGGAACAGCAATCGGTACTGGTGTCACATTTACTGGCGGTGCTGGTGCTGACGCCGTTGCACTGACTGCTGCGTTCACTAAAGCAATCACGATGGGCGAAGGTAACGACACCGTGACTTATGCCCTACAAGGTACTGGTGGTTCTGTTGCTGCTGGCGGTGGTACTGCCGACAAGATCATCATGACAGACGCGCAAGCAGATACGGCCGACGCTGATGCTGTTTTCAACACCAAATTTACTGGTTTTGAAGTTTTGCAGTTGTCTACTCTTGCAGGCGCTGCAACAATTGATTTGTTGGGTATAAATAGCATCAGCAATGTCCGCGTAGGAACTGGTGGTACCGTCACATTGAACAACATGGCTACTGGCGGTACTTACACGCTGACAGCGACCAGCACAGCGGCCACTATTGGTGTAACAGCTGCTGCGTTCAATGCTGCTGACGTATTGAATGTGGCCTTGGCCGGTAACGTTGGTGCTGTGGTTGCATACGGAACAATTACCGCTGCAAACGTCGAAACAGTGAACATTGCTGCTACTGACAGTGCTACTGCTGGCAGCGCTTCTGCAATCAACACACTGACATTGGCTGCAACGAGTGCGACTTCTGTTGTTGTGACTGGTAACAACGGTTTGAACTTGACCAACACAGGCAACGTCGCTATCACCAACTTCGACGCTTCAGGTGTTATCGGTAACGGTACTGCTGCTGTTGATACTGCTGCTAACTTGGCTGTGACTTTCTTGTCGGCAAACGTAGCAGGAGCCGTCACCATCAAAGGCGGTGCTGGTAACGACACGCTGACAGGTGTTGGTGGTATCGATACGATCATCGGTGGTGCAGGTGCTGACATTATTGGCGGCGCTGGCGGTGCAGACATTTTGACTGGCGGCGAAGGTGCTGACGTCATTACCGGTGGTGCAGGTAACGACACTATCGATTTGACTGAAACGACTGCTGCAATTGATACAGTTCAATTTGCTGCGACTGCTGCTGCTGCTAACGGCATCGATACTATTTCTGGCTTTGCTGCTGGAACTGGTATTGACATCGTACGCTTGGGCGTTGCTACAACGGCTAACACAGCTACCGGAACAGCTGCCGTTGTGGGTACTTCGACCAATACAACCTTGACGTCAGGTGCAACAGCGTTCGCACTGACTGGTGCCAGCTCGACCACAAGCGATGTGATCGAAATCACTGCAACTTTGTCTTCTTTTGGCAATTTGGCAGCTGTCGGAATTGTTGACGGTACAGAACTCTTGAAGGGCCTGAGCTCAACTAACGTTGCAGCCACTTCAATTACAGCAACGACAGCGGATGATGATTTCTACATCGTGGCTTACCAAGGTGGTAATGCTTACTTGTACGAAGTAACAAACACTGGTGCTCCCGTACTTGCTAACGAAATCGCTCTTGTCGGCGTGTTCAATGGCGTAGCAGCTGGTGCATTTGCATCTGGTGACTTCGTAACACTGTAAGCTTCACAGTATTGAACAACCCCTTGGTTAATCCTTGAGGTTTTAAACCTCCAAACCCCATCCCTCACAAGGGGGTGGGGTTTTTTAATGAAAGGACTCTTTTTATGCCCACCATCAAAATCGACAACGTCGACTACGACACCAACAAACTCTCAGAAGAAGCCAAGGCCCAGTTGCTCAGCCTTCATTTCTGCGACCAAGAACTGGCCCGTTTACAAGCCCAAGCCGCTGCCATCCAAACTGCCCGTATGGCCTACGCCAAAGCCTTACAAGCTGCACTGCCTGTGGCTCCTGATGGCGATACGCTCAAATTTAGTTGATGTACGAAAACGACTTCCAGCTTGAACTTGCCGCCATAGAGGCGGAGTCCATCGGCTGGATTCCTTTAGAGGCAGGTGCTTACATTCATGTGAGCGATGAGAACGCTACCGAGGTGCTGGTGGTGGGTGTGCCGCAAGTAGGGGATGCGGTGTTGTTGGTGGGTTAGGCCACGCCCAGACACTCTCTATTTGTATCTACTTTGGTAACCTGCTCAGGCTCTGAGATAAATTGAAAAGTGACTTTCGGCCCATCGTCGATCTTGATCTCAGTGGCCTTGCGCTTAGGGAATAGAAAGCTATCAAGCTCGGCGTACATGCGTCCACGTAATTCAGGTGGGTTGGCTTCATCCATCGCGAGTTGAGCCATGCCCTCAATAGGATCGCACCCAAGGGTCTCCAAACGCGCTGTGAGCTCGACAGTGCGTTTGTTGGGTGTTCCGGCATGACGCCCACCTGTTTTCTTTCCAATTGCCATAACGCCCTCCTGCTTAAAATTTAAGCAATCAAGCTGAAGAGAGCAAGGGACTGTGTGAAAGCATTGGACGTAAAGAGAACATCAATGCACTGCAACCCAGAACCATGCCAGTCTGGTTAACGGGTAAGTTGATCAAACGGCATTGCGAAGATCACGTTCCCAATCGGCCTCAAATGGCTTGCGCGGCTTGCTGCGCTTTCTTTTCTCTCTCTTTAGGGATTGATCCGGATTGATAGGATATTGACAGTTATTGATGGGTACGAGGGCAACTGGTTCCACAACACTACGACTCTCTCCAACAGTAGTTGCTTCAGCAGATGGAGCCGGATCAAGATTTAAAGCGGCCCTGACACGTTGCACCATGTCCATTGCATCTGCTTGTGATTGCCGGATTCGGTCCCAAGCATCAGTGACCCCTGCATTTCGATGGTTACGAACCCTGAATCGAGGCCGCAAGATGCCGATCACCGCAAATGGTTGGCCAATCAAACTGAGAACTCCATACGTGTGGTCAAACTGGCCGTTCTTGTTCCAGAGCGGATGGCCCAGTGCTTGTGCGATTTCGGCTGTACTGCGTGCAAGACCTTCTTCGCCAACGGGCGGGTTCCCGTTACTGGTGCAGGTGTGCAGCTCATAAAGGGGCTGTGAGTCTGGGTCGATTTCTGGGCGCTTATCTAATGATCGTTCGTTATAAGTCGCATCAGTGAGATGCCGATTGATGACCGTCACCACTTCATAAACCAACCCGGATGAAATCAGTCCAGCTATGGAAAATGCCAAACTTTCACCAGATGGATCAACCCTTGGGTCAAGGGCTTCAGTTCTCCAATCGCCCGATTTCGACGCTTTGGAAAACGAAATTGACGAATCAACGTTACTGACCTTTGCGGTTTTGTAAGGTTGCCAAGGCGCTGACATTTCCCCCACAGGGCACGCACCGCCCCAGCACTGCATGTCACTTTGAGCGTAAATGACCAACAACAAGCGTGCAGCAGAATCCCCAAGATCACGCAGCACCTTCAATGGACGTTTAAATGCGCCGTACCCTCCAACCAAGTTGCTACTGAACCAAACGCGGTCAAAGTGCGGTTCACCAAAACTGGGTAAGACGTAGAACGTCGGGTGACCGAGGTCATCAGGAATTGGGCCACCAAAACGAGATAACCAATCCTCCCGTGTCCAGAGGATGGGGCCAAGGTCTTCAGTTTCAATTATCTCGATACCATCGCGGATGACAACTACTTTGCGTGAGGCGCGAATCTGAGTAAGTCTGGCAAGACAAGATTTGATCTTGTCTTTATTTGCTCCATTGGCCTCATTGACCGAATGCACAGATGCTCTGGAGTAACAGCCGGTTTTGTCTGTGGCACGGGCAAGTGTAAGCATGATGCACACCTCATGGGTTGTAGCCTGTGCTTCCAAAAGTGCATCAATGGTGGCCCGTGGCAGGCAAAAAGAGGGTTCGCCTGGGAAGGGTTGCTTATCTGTGGTCATGTGTGCTCCTCGTGTAGGTCAGGAAGTTAGGCCTGTGGTAGTTGAAGCCAATGCGCCTGTCTCTATGGGTTGAGAGGAAGCCGCCAAAGTTGACAGACGCACAAGCTCGGCAATGTCTGAGCGATAGCTGGCTTCGTGCGACAAGTGCTGACACGCAGCGAGGATCGCTTGCTGCATGGCCTTGTTTTTGTGGGTTTGTGGTTGTCTGATCTGAGCTTGCGCCATACGCATCGTGAGCTTGACCAATTGGTCAATTGATAGTTTCTTTGTGGTCACTGGGTTTTCCTTTCGGTAGGCTGAGTTGTCTGAAATCAGAAGCCGGACTAAGCCAAAACGGCTAGAGAGGGCAATGGCAAGGTTGGTGTGCTGGTCATGACCAAAGGCATGACATCCAGAGGCGTTGTGGCGCAAGCTGCTCCTAACCCCCAGATGCCAGCGAACCGATTGCCAGCAACACTTGCAGATACCTGGAGTCGCTCAGGGGCCAAGTGGGCATAGCGCTCTGTGGTCCGGATGTGCTGGTGGCCCAAGATCTTCTGTACCTCGTAGATCGGCACGCCGCTGTTGACCAGCGTGCTGGCAAAGGTATGGCGCAAATCGTGAATGCGGACCTCGGGCAAACCTGCCTTGATGCGTGCCGTATCCCATGCATAGAAGATCGACACAAAGGGGCTGCCTGTCTTGGGGTTCGGGAATATCCAAGGGCATTTAGTCGCCTTGGCTGACCCCATGACCTCCGAGAGTCGATGCTTTGCAAGATTGAGGACACGCCGCACTGGGTCTGTCAGTGGGATATGGCGAGCCTTTCCTGACTTAGAGGTGGGGATACGCCAGATCGCATTGAGGACATCGATGTCTTCCCACCGTGCATCTAGCACCTCACGTTTACGCGCTCCGGTCACCAAGAGCATGGCGACAATCACGGCCAACATGGGATTGATACTGACTGTCAGTGACTCCTTAAGGCGCATGGCCTCTTCGTCAGACAGATAGCGCTCGATCTTGTTGTTCTCACGCAGAGGTCGAACACCGCTTGCAGGGTTTGCTTCGATTCCGGGCGTTTCCCACTCAATGGCCAAATTGAAGGAGTAACGGATCAACACCACCAAACGATTGATCGTTCCGGGCGCCAGGCCCTCTTCAACCCTCTTGCGAACGAACTCGTTGATATCCAACTTCTTGATATCGGACATCCGCAAATGACCCATCGCAGGGACGATGTGGTTACGGATAACACTCAGGTCGGTGTCATGGCTTCGCTTGTAGCTCCTGACATGGGGCATGTACTGGCCCATCAAAAAGTCTGCATAGACAGGCGTTTCTCTCAATTCACGCCGTACCTCTTGCGGGTCATGCCCAAGAGCAATGCTGCGTTCGTGTTCGGCTGCCTTTGTTCGTGCCTCCTTGACCGTGATGGGTCCAAAGCGCCCAAGGCTGATGGAACGTTGGCGTCCGTTGATCGTGTAACGGTATTGGAAGTAGCCACCGGACTGTGTGAGGTCAAAGACCAGACCACGCTGCTCGGCGTCTGTTGCAGAGAACTTGAGCTTGCCGGTGGGCAGCTTCAGGGATTTGAGGTACTCGTTGGTAAATCGAACTGGCATCGCTTCCTCTCGTGTGTGTGTGCATGTAATTTCATTGGCGACACACTTTCAGGAGGCTTGTCAAGCGATGAAAGAAAAAAATTGGTCTGGTTGAGGGGTTATCTTTAGATAAAGAATCGAAGGAGAGTCCCTAGGGTCAGTGTGGAAATGTGTGGCAACAAGGTTTGAGTGCAACCCCATGGCCGTTTGTGGCGGGTTACGAAGATCTTGTTTGGTGGCTTGTTTTGTGTATGGCACAATTGCCCTATCAAAATGATAGGTTCAGAATCTTGAGCAATCCATCTGATCGACAGCTTGAGCGGCATATTCGTCAGTCTGCGAAGGACTCAAGCCATGTGATTTACACCGAGCATGCAAGAAAGCGCATGCGTCAAAGGTATGTGAATGATCCGATGGTTCTTGAAGTTTTGCGCCTAGGCAGTTTTGCGCTGCCACCTGAGCCAGACATGAAGCACACGGGCCTTAAATGTCGGATGCAACGCTTTGTAGCGGGCATACAAGTGGTGGTGGTCGTGTACGTGGAGTACCCACAAACAGACCTGATTGTTGTGACCGTGATTGATGTCAATAAGGACTGATATGTACCACTATACGGATGGTGGCCTGCGCAATGTGTGGCTGGCCAATGGATATGAAATCAAGAAGACCCCTTATGGCGAGGGGGTGGCTTTTCACAACCTCGATGGCCTAACCAGATCTATTTGTATGGCGCTCATTCAAAAGTCATCCTTGCTCACGGGGGCAGAATTTAGATACATTCGCAGCGCCGGAATGCTCCTGTCCCAGCCAGCGCTGGGCAAACTTATGGGCATTGATGGCCAATCAGTTGCTCGTTGGGAAAAGACCAGCAAAGTGCCGCGCTGGGCAGACAAACTTGTACGGCTTCTCTACATCGCTCAGGAGCAAGGTGATGAACCAATTGCTAAAGCGGTAGATCGAATCAAAATAGTCGAGAGACTGGTCAAACAAAAGATTGTGGTTAAGGAAACCCGAGGCCAATGGCGGCCAAGCTTACAAGACGAGAATGCTTTGATGCACTGAGTCTCCGTATTCGTCGAGCGCTTGTTGAGCGATAGGCGAGAGAGCAGAGGGAATGATCAATGGCTCATCAATTTTCTGAACTTCGTGCAAGGATGACACCTGATGCGCGGGAAAGTGTGACTGCAAGAGCGCAAACGATGTTGGCGCAAATGCCTTTTACCAAGTTACTGCGAGCTCGTGTCTTATCTCAAAGCTTAATGAGTGGATTGCTTCACGTGCAGCCCCACTCGATCGCCAAGATAGAAAACCATGCTGACATGTACCTCTCTTCAATGCGCAGTCAAATTGAGGCAATGGGCGGGGAATTAGAAATAGTGGCGCGCTTTCCAGACGGCGCCATAAAGATCAGCAACCTCTCAGATTTAGGCAACGCAGCAGCTTTGTAATTTGCGGAAAAGGACTCGCGTTTGCGGTTGATTAGTGTAAAGAGTCTCAAGCCCCCGGGGGTCATGTCCATGGCCATGCCACCCCCTCCCGCCCCCCTGTGCGAACGGAGAAAATTTCTGTCACCTTCGATGTTGTCCGGACTGATTGGTGAAACTTAAAAGGGCAACTGCGATTGGCATGCGTAAAACTAAAACCGAAGAAGCTTGACTGCTCTGGAAGCCAGTCGTAGCAAGGGTTTGAGGAAAAACCAAATCACGTGGCTCACTACTGGTGTGGACACTGTTGCTGGCAATTCTGCCAACGACACAATTAACGCTGGCGATATCGCTGGCGCTGCTGTTTGGACTACTGGCGATGCCATCAATGGCGGCGCTGGCACTGATACTTTCAATGTCATCAGCAATGCAGCTATCGCAACCCCTACAGCCGCTACGGTTACAGGCGTTGAGACTGCAAACTTGACAAGCGGTTCAACAATCACTGCAAACACAAGCGCATGGACGGGCCTGACTGCTTTGAATACCAACGCAGGTGGCACTGGTGCACAAACACTCGCAGCCGCTGCTACTACAGCTATCAGCGCTGTTTCAGCAGCACTTACAGCTGCAGAAGCCATCAACGGTGGTTCAACTGTTACGGTGACTAATGGTGGTGTAACAGCCGCTGGTACTTTGGCAATCGGTGCCACAGCAGCGGCAGCAGGTGCTGTAACTGTGACTTCCACATCTTCAACTGTTGACACAACTGTGCAAGGCACAATTGCCGTTACCGGTGGTACAACTGTCAACATCAATCAAGTTGCTGGCAACGCCGTAGCCACGACGACCACAGCCGGTGCAGTTACTGTTACAGGTAATGCATCCACCACCGCTGTCACCGTGACAAGCAGCACAGCAGCCACTGCAGGCGCTGCTGTGGTTGGCCGTGTGAACGGTATTGTAACCATTGCCGATGGCAACGCAGCAACCGCATCTGACACGATTACGACAGTGACTTTGTCAAATTACGGTAACTCCAGTGTTGCCTCTAACGTGCTGAACACGGTTAACTTGACTGGTGCTGCAACTGCATCTGGCACTTTGGCTTTGAACACCACAGCTGCAGATACATCTGTTCGCGTCACAACTTTGAATCTGAATTTGGCTGGCGGTTCTGTTGGTGCTATTACTGGTACTCAAGCTGACTTGTACACAACAGTCAACGTGGCATCTTCAGCTGCTTCGACAATTGCTGACCAGTCTTTTGCTGCAGCAACAGCCCTGAATGTGAGTGGTGCTGGTGTGACTACCTTTACCGCTAACACCGGTGTGGGCGCTGTGACAGCGATCACCTCTACTGGCGGCGGTCTGACTTTGGGTACTGCCATCGGTAATGGTGTGACTTTCACTGGTGGCGCTGGTGTGGAAAACATCTCCATTGGCTCTACCACTAAGGTGGTCAACATGGGCGCAGGTAACGATTTCGTGACGACCTCTAGCGCAGCTGTTGGTGCAGGTGGCTCGGTTGCTGGCGGTGAAGGTACTGATACCATCGTCATGACCAGCGCATTGGCTGCAGGTGCTGACGACAACGCTACATTCAATTCCAAATTCACTGGTTTTGAGGTGTTGCGTTTGTCCGATGTCTTGGCTGCTGCTACGACATTGAACCTGACCGGTTTGAATGCAGTGTCCAAGGTTGAATTGGCTTTGGGTGGTAACCACGCGAGCACGGCTATCATTGATAACCTCGCAACAGGTGGCACCGTGCAAACTGAAGCAGGTAGCCTTGGTATCGCTGTTCAAGTGAAAGATGCATTGTTCAACACTGGCGACAGCTAGAATCTGATCGTCAAAGCTACCGCTGCTGCAACCACTGGTGCGTTTACAGCGGCTGGTGTCGAAACGTTGAATATCAATGTGGCTGACGCAGCAACGACTACTGCTGGTACCGCTGCCGTTAAACATATTTTCACGGCACTGACTGCTGCTGATGCAACAACCATCAACGTGTCTGGTAACAACGGTTTGACCATCACTGCGGCAACTGGCAGCACAAAAGTTGCAACTTTCAACGCATCTGGCGTGGTTGCCAACGGTACTGCTGGTTTGGACACAGTCACGAACCTCGGAGTTACATACACATCATTGAACACCACAACTGCTGTCACCATGACTGGTGGTGCAGGTAGTGACGTTCTGACGGCTGCTGCAGGTAGCACCTTTGCACAAACCATCACCGGTGGTGAAGGCCTTGACACCATAACTGGTGGTGCTGCTAACGACTCCATTATCCTGACAGAAACGACTGCAGTTGCCGATACGGTTCAGATTTTGGCCGCAGGTGCAAACGGTGTTGATACCATCACAGGTTTCGCTGCCGGTACGGGTGCTGACCTTGTTAACCTGGTTGACACAGCTACGACAGTTGGTACTGTTGATGGTGCCGCAGCGGTTGTAGGTACATCCACCAACACAACACTGACAACAGGTGCGGCTGCTTTTGCCTTGACAGGTGCAAGCTCAACAACCAGCGACGTGGTGGAAATTACTGCAACATTATCCAGCTACGGTAACCTCGGTTTGACCGGCGCTAACAGCGGTATTGAACTGCTGAAGGCGTTGAGCTCGACTGACTCTGCAGCAACCTCCATTACTGCAACGACAGCTGATGATGACTTCTACATGGTTGCATATCAAAACGGCAATGCTTACTTGTACCAAGTCACCAACGGTGCCGACACTGCAGTTGTTGCTGCTGAAATCGCTCTGATTGGTATCTTCAACGGTGTTGCTGCAGGCGCCTTCGCATCTGGCGACTTCTTGGCCTAATCGCCAGCGAAGACAAGCCCTAACCGCAAGGTAAGGGCTTGAGGTAAAACCTTTAAACCCCACCCCTCACAAGGGGGTGGGGTTTTTTCATGTGCGCCCAGCATGAGCGCACTCCTACGGGTGCAAGTCCCGTCGCAAGTTGATCACGACAAGCGAAGCGCAACTGCATGAGGGCGACCGAGTGTGGGAAGGAAGCATGGAACATAAACTGTGAGCCGATGAGCAAGAATCGGATATGAGGCAATGTCAAGCAGGGAGACTGGACATGAAACCAAGAAACTCTTGTGATCAAAGCGAGGTGTTGTATGTATGGCGATTGTGCAGTGAAGGAGTGCGACTCTTACCTGGGGAGATCGCACCTCATGCCTGAAAGGGCGAAGATGTCGAGTCGGTGTGAGAAGTCAGCAGCGGTCGTAGTAACGCAAGTCGGGAGCCACACTGGCATTACCAAACGCGCCAAGGAACTAACGTAAGGAAGTGTTCAAGGACATGAGTATGTCAAAGGTCATGCATCAGATGTCAGCAACAGCTGAGCTGACAGGCGTAGCTCGGGGTGGAGCCCTGCGTGATTCTGTCAGTGATGAAACCCATGACACCGAAGGCACAGGGTCAGGGCTTTTACTGGAAGCACTGGCAAGACAGAACCTGCTCAAAGCGATGAAATGAGTCTAGGCCAACAAAGGCGCACCAGGCATCGACGGAATGGACATGGACAAACTGCCGAGTATCTGAAGCACCACTGGTCTTAAATCCGCTCAGAGCGTTTGGCGGGAACATACCGGCCAAGTCCGGTCAGACGAGTGGCAATTCCTAAACCGGACGGAGGCTAGCGAGAGCTTGGCATTCCCACGGTGGTGGATCGGCTGATTTAACAAGCGCTACTTCAAGTGCTTCAGCAAGTAATTGATCCCGCATTCAGCGAACACAGCCACGGCTTTCGGCCAGGCCGCAGATCGCACGATGCGGTAATTGCCGCGCAGTCGTTCGTGCTATCGGGCAAGAAAGTGGTGGTGGATGTTGACTTAGAGAAGTTCTTTTACCGCGTCACCCATGACATCTTAATCGACCGCTTGAGCAAACGCATTCACGATGCGGGGGTTATCCGCCTCGTGCGTGCATACCTGAACAGCGGCATCATGATCAATGGGGTGGTCTTGGAGCGTGAAGAAGGTATGCCGCAAGGCGTCCCTTTAAGCCCCCTCTAGGCCAACGTCATGCTCGATGAGGTAGACAAAGAGCTTGAAAGGCGAGGCTACAGCTTTGCGCGTTACGCGGATGACTGCAATGTCTACTTAGGCAGTCGGAAGTCAGGCGAGCGGGTGGTGGCACTGCTCAAACGTTTGTATGCCAAGCTGCACCTGAGGGTCAATGAACCCAAGAGTGCAGTAGCAAGTGCATACGGTCGCAAGTTCTTGGGCTACAGCTTCTGGGCAGCCGAGGGCAAAGATGTAAAGCTGGGCGTGGCAGACAAAGCACAGAAAGCCTACAAGAAGCGCGTGAGGCAACTGACGCGCCGCATCGGAGGCAAGGGAATGGCTGAGGTGGCACACAAACTGAAGCAGAATGTGAATGGCTGGAAGGCGTACTTCAAATTGGCGGACACGCCAAGGTTACTCCGCCGGGCCTTAAATATGACTGCATTTTCGGCAGTCTTCGTCTTTTAAAGCAGGCGTTCTTGGTCATCACAACTGCATTGGCTTTGTGTGCTACCCAGGAGAATGATTCAGTAAATAGCCACATAACATCTGTATTCTGACACGAAGCATCGATGCGCTTGTCAGCATCAGGTTGCTTTCAAGCCATAGCAGACAGGACATTCATTGCAACGGCCAATTGGGGTTCCTCAATCGCTTGCAACAGACGGGGCAGAGATTTTCCGAACAGCGTATCGAATGGTGATTTTGTGTTTTCCATGAGCATCCCCTGCTGGAACTGCAAGACCTGCCACCATCATCCTGACGCCATGGGTGTATCCTGACTGAAGTGGACTCACCTCTTGCAAGCCAGAGCAACCTCAAACCTCAAGCACATCACCAGTCTTGAGTGCAGTTGGGCTCGTCACACCCACCAGCGTGGCCAGCAAAACCATGCCCGCGCCAGCGCCATTGTCAATTTCGGCAAACCGGTCAAAATACACCAAAGTATCGACGCCTGTATCGATGAAGAAATAAGTCTCCCCCGTTGCAGCCGAGCCAGCAGTGACCGCCGACTCGATCTGCGCGAGCGACAAACCTCTAACGTTGTTGATATAGTATGCCATCGCATAGGTGTTGGCCGCTGCGGTGATCGCGGCAATACTGGCCTCGACCGTCGCACCCGATACGATCTGAGCGCCTATCGTCAGCACCGCATTGCCTGAGAACACTGCCGAATCGATCGTCAATGTATCTGCCCCTGACACAAAACCCGTGATGGTGTCGGCATCCTTTGCGGTGGCCGTGGCCAAAGGCTCCAGCAACACCCTGTCCTTGGCAGACACAAGCTCTCGCAAATCAATCGTGTCCAGCCCCTTGCCACCCACGATCGTGTCGGCACCCTCGCCCCCCACCAAAGTGTCATTGAACATGGTCTTGCGTTCCTCCGCAGTGGGGGCCACAGCCAGCGTGGTCATGTAATCGCCCTCCAGCCGGTCATTGCCATCGCCGCCATCGAGCGAATCAGAGCCATAGCCGCCATACAAACCGTCATTGCCCAGGCCGCCATATAACCACTCGGAAAACACATCATCAAACACATACGTGGTCACCTGCTCCGAGCCAATGACCACCGTCATGCCATCGCTGTAGGTTTCCACAATGTCGTAGGTCTCAGTTCTCGACGTCGCATACGTGCCGGCGTAAAGCGTGTCGTTGCCTTCACCGCCCACCAGCTGATCGCGCCCGCGGCCGCCATGCAAAACATCATCACCCGCAAGGCCCGCCACATTGTCCGCACCATCGGTGCCGTTGTAAGTGTCTGCACCAGCCGTCAGCTCCGACAGCACCCCATTGAAATAAGTCGTGGTGTTAGCCATTTGGGCGGGGGTCAAGCTGCGCAATTGAGCCTTGGTCTGCTCCACCGTCGCCGCATTTGCGGTGACATTTGCAATGGTCGACTGCAAAGTACCCATATTGGTTTGTGCCACAGCCAAAGTCACCGAGTAATACTCAGCGACAGTGGTCTTATTGTTCAAGATCGCCATCGCATTTGCATAGGTGCTGTCGGTCGTCGCATCCAGCGCGATCATCACGTCATAAGCAATCTGCCCTTTGGAAACGCCCGCATTGAACTTGGCCGTCACAAAGTCAACAGCGGTCTGATTATTCTGCAAACTCAGCGGCTTCAACAGCGCAGAGCAAAATTCACTCGCCGTCTGAAAATCCGGATTTAACACCTTGTAGTCAGACGTATCGGCCAAGGTCCTCGCCAGTTGCGACAGATTGTGGCCATTGGCCTCATAAGCGTTGCTCAAATCGCTCAGATACGTGGCGCCCGGAGCCGCATTGAGCATGCACACAACCAGCTTGATGATGTGGGTGCGTTCGAGATGGGTCAATGCCATATCAGCATTAGTTGGAGGAGGAGGATTATCGATGTGCTCAAGAGCAGCCGTCACAGCAACAGAAAGTTCATTTTGGGAAGATGCGTAGATGATATTTGTCGTAGAACGAACAGCTTGTACCGCTTCCGCAATCATCTGCGCCTTAGTTTTTGTGCCTTGTACTTGGGCCAGGATCCAGTTAGTAGCCCAATCACGAGCACTATCTAGAATGTCTGATGCCAGCAGAGTATCGGACACATATGCTGCGAAGTCATCCGCGTCTTTTGATTCGACATGGGCGAATCCAGCCTCTGTGGATAGCGTTGTAGCAATTTGTGAAACGGTTTGCCCGTTCTCCCTTGCCGCAACCAACTCAGCCAATTTCTGTGTAGTCGGTGCAGCTCCGAACATTGTTAAGTAAAGAGCTACAAGCTCTTGCCGTCCATCAGGTGTAATTGCTGCCATGGTGATTTGAGTTTATAAAAGTAGTATTGGAAGTAACGAGCTGGAATCTATGCTGGATTCTTTCATTTTCATTCTGCGCGAATTTGGTGATATTGTCGAGTTTTCCAGCAAGAACTCGCCGAGATGAAGGCAGAGTCCATGGGCTGGACACCCATGGCGCCTGGGGTGTAAATATACGTGAGCAATAATAGCGCCGCCTAGGAACTGGTGGTGGGTTTGGTTCATGCTTGCATTCGTAATGAACACGGTGATAGGTCCGAGTACCATGAACTCGTTCTACTCTTTCTGTATATCCAGTAACTTCGCCCTTTGAGTTTTGATGCTGGTCTCTACGGGTTACATCCTCTACA
>JACCDU010762594.1_pt1 | contig 15657 bp, 18 predicted proteins | sample 7446081 | NCBI WGS metagenome assembly JACCDU01 (sample SAMN15323447, study PRJNA562643) | freshwater metagenome | isolation source: river surface water | place: USA:Blue River Watershed | collected 2017-08-17
CTTTTACAATCTTATCTGAATGCTTAGCCTCCTCTTCAACCGCAACCATAGATTTTTGCATAATTTCTGACGCGCTATTTAAAGTGTTTTCTACATCGCTAGAAACATTTACAAGCTTTTCTACATTTTTTGAATTTTCGTTCATTTGATCGCTTGCATCAATAATACCTTGAACAATAACATTAATAGTAGAGTTAATTTCAACTAAGCTTTTTTGTGTTCGTTCTGCTAATTTTCGCACCTCATCTGCAACAACGGCAAAACCTCTACCGTGCTCGCCTGCCCTTGCTGCTTCAATTGCCGCATTAAGTGCTAGTAGGTTTGTTTGGTCTGCAATGTCGGAAATTACTGTTAAAATTTGTTTAACCTGCTCTGCCTCGCCACTCATACGAGATAATTTTGAGCTTAGCTCATTTTCTGCCTCATTAACAGAAATAACCTCTTTTTGTAAAGAACTCATGCTGTGTCTTGCATCTATTAGCTCGTTGCCAGCTTTTAAAATATCATTTTTTGCACTTTGCGAAAGTTCTGCGCTAGATGTAATAAAATCTTTTGTTTTTTCTATTTCAACTGTCGCATTTGCTACCATTTTAGAGCTATTTTCTAGGTTTGTTTCTATCTGTGCGCTTACTGCTTTTAAATTGTGCGCAACATGAATATTTTGACTAGATGAATCTTTTGCCTCTTTTATAACACTACCTAGCGTTTTTACAAGCATATTAAATGTATCTATTGCATCTCTTATTTCGTTGTTTTGACTGTACTCAATTTTATAATCTAGCTTTTTAGTATCCGCAAACTCGTCCATGCCTTTATTTAGAGTTTTGATACCACCAGTAATATTTTTTACAACATATAATAAAATCATACCAACAACAAAAATTGTAGCGATTGCAGCTATACTAAGCATTATTGCTGCACTAGTCTTGCTACCACTTGCAACTTCTGCATTTTGATTTGCAAGCTCCATATTGTATTTCATATGCTCTTCTAACGCTTTGTTAACTTTTGCAACCGTATCTTTATGCTTTTTAAGAAGCAAATCTACTGCTTCTTTTTCTTTGCCACTTTTTGCAGTTGCCATTACCTCATTGATAAGAGCAAAATATTCATCTACTGCTTTTAAATCTGCCTTTAATAACTCTTTGTCTTTATCGTCAGAAAGAAGTGTTTCGTATTTACTCATAGACTTAGTAAAATCTTCTTTTGCTTTATTTAGCCTTTTTTCGTTGTCTTCTCTTTTTGCTGGGTCTGTTTCCACCATATATTTATATGCTACAACACGCATATTAGAAACACTAGCTGTTGCTTCACTAAGTATTGCAATACTAGGAATAGAGTTTGTATTTGCGTAATTCGTTGTAGAATGTATATGTTCTATCTTATAGATACCGAAAAGGGTAATAAAAATAAAGCCTAAAATAACCGAAACCAAAACAATAAATAATTGTTTAACAATAGACATAAATACCGCCCAAAAATCAAATGTTAATATCGATTTAAGTAAAAAATCGATTAACTTACATTAATTTACAACACTAATACTTAAAAATTAATGCGAATATAATAACTATTTATTGATTGCGCCAGCAAGTTCCCACATTGGCATAAATATTCCAAGCGCCAAAAGCAGCACAGCAGTAGACATAATTGCAATTAAAATTGGCTCCAAAGATGAGCTAATTGTGTCCATTCGCATTTGGAATTGCGCACGATAATAATCTGTAGCTTTTGAAAGCATACCAGAAAGCGTTCCGCTCGCCTCACCAGCTGCTACAATTTGAATTATCATTGATTCAAACACGCCAGCTTCAACAAATGCAGATGATAGCGACAATCCTTTTTTAATATTAAAAGAAAGTGTGTCTAGTTTTGATGATAAGTAACTATTTTCCACGCCCTCGCTAGCAACATTAATAGCCTCTACAACTGGTAGCCCTGCTTTTGAAAGTTCAGAAAATACAAGCGAAAATCTAAACAGTGATGCATAGTTAATTATCGCTCCAACTATTTTTATTTTTAAAACATATTCGTCTATTTTTAATGCAAACTCTTTGTTTTTATTGTAAAAGTATTTAAAAGCAAAAATAAAAAACAAAATAAAAGCAATTATAAAAATAGCATAATTGGTTACAACATACTCTATGCCAAGCAAAATTTTCGTTGGCAACGGCAATGCCGTTTGAAATCTGTCAAAAATAGCTTTAAATTTAGGAACAACAAAAACTATTAAAACAATAAAAGCAACTGCCATTGTAAAAAGCGTAATTAAAGGGTATCGAATTGCTTTTTTAATGTTTTGTTTGTTTTGCAAACTCTCTTCTAGCATTGTTGCTAGCGAGTTCATCGCCTCTGCCATCGTGCCTGTTTTTTCACCCAAAGATGCCATTATCACACTAATTTTACCAACTTGCTTTTCGTACTTTTTTAAAGACTCAGAAAAACTAAGTCCAGAGTTAACATCAAAAAGTGCTTTTGTAAAAATCTCTTTTAAAACCTTATCGTCTGTACCTTTTGCAGCTTCACGCAAAATATCCGTAAAAGGTATACCAGCATTTGCCATTACAGATATTTGACGGATTGAAAAAATAAACTTCATCTGATTAACAGATGATTTTTGTTCTAAAATATTTTCTTTAAAATATGCAAATATTTTATTAAATTCTACAGGTTTTGACACTTCTGTGATTTTTAAAATCTGACCACTTACTTGATTTTTTGCAAGCTCAAAAGCCTCGGATTTGCTGTTTGCTTTTAATACAAGAGTATCTTTAGCTTTACCGCTTTTAAAGATAATCTCGTAATATTTCACCCTTTAGTTACTCGCAAAATCTCTTCTATTGTTGTAATTCCAAGTGCGGCCTTTTCAACACCGTTTGCAAACATTGGCACAAATCCATCTTCAAGTGCCAAAGCCTCCAAATCATGGTGCAAAATACCTCTTGATATTGCAGAACTTATTTTTTCTGTTACGCTTAAAACCTCAACAATCATCTCTCTACCAGCATATCCAGTATTAAAGCACTTACTGCATCCAACCGCGGAGTAAAATGTATACTCTTTAGGCAAATATGGCGATATTTGAGCCATTATTGCCTCATTTGGCGTATGTATTGTTTTACAATTAGGGCAAAGTTTTCTAATTAGCCTTTGCGCCTCTATTGCCAAAAGAGATGGTCCAACTAGATACGGCTCAATACCCATGTCTACAATTCTAGTAAGTGAGCTTATTGCGTCATTTGTATGAAGTGTAGATAAAACCAAATGCCCAGTTAAAGCTGCTCTAACTGCAATTTCTAGAGTTTCTGCATCTCTTATTTCGCCTATCATGATTGTATCTGGGTCTTGTCGCAAAATAGAACGCAAAGCATTTGCAAAAGTCAGATCGCTTTTTTCGTTTACTTGCACTTGTTGAATTAAATTCATTTTATATTCAACCGGATTTTCTACTGTTATAATTTTTGTTGCTTTACTTTTTACAGCATTAAGAGCTGCATATAGTGTTGTTGTTTTACCGCTACCAGTTGGTCCTGTTACAAGCACCATTCCATATGGATTTTTAAGCGCTTTAATAAATGCCCTAAGCGCATTAACTGGCATGCCTAAATCTTCTAAGTTAAGTATAACTTTAGACTTATCCAAAATTCTAGCAACAATAGATTCGCCAAGAATTGTAGGCAGTGAAGAGAGCCTAAAATCATACTCTTTTGCGCCAATTTTCATAGAAAATCTACCATCTTGCGGTTTTCTTTTCTCTGCTATATCCATTCCGCCAAGTAGCTTTATTCTGCTAATTAATAGAGGGTATACATCACTATCAAATGTAAAAGTTTCGGTTAAAATTCCATCTATTCTAAAACGAGTTGCACATCCGTACTCTTGCGGCTCTATATGGATGTCAGATGCTTTTGCATAAACAGCACTTTGCACGATTGCTTCTATAAGCTGGAGCACAGCAGAAACATCTTGCTTATTTGCTCCAAAGCCCTCTTTTTTAATTTCTGCAACAATTCCTTTTATGCTCTCGTTTGTTTTTATCTGCGTAAGTCTGCGCTTAATTAGAGTTGGATTTGCACTTACAATTTGTAGCATTTTTTTAGGATAAATTCGTTGCAATGCATCTATTGCATCTAAATCTAGCGGGTCTATTAGTGCAAAAATAATATATAAGTCGTCTTCGCTTATTGGTAATGCGCCATATTTTTCTAAATTTCCTATTTGAAATTTTTCGATAAGCGCAAAATTTAGTGGATAGTCGCTTAAATCAATAAACTCCAAACCTTGCTGTTCTGCTATTACTTTATATACTTGGTCTTCGCTTACATAGTTTCTATCTATAAGCACCTGTCCTATTATTTTTTTGCTCTCTTTGCTCTCATTTAAGCAAGATTCAAACTCTTCTGGACTAATTAAACCTTTTGATATTAGCAAATCCCCAAGGTGCTGTTTAGTTGTTGTAAGCATTACTTAAACATTATCCTTTTTGTGCCGTTTGCATCTGTTATTTGTAGTGTTTTTAAGTTTTTTTCTTTAGGGGAATCAATAACGGCAATAGATATGGTTTTATTTTTATCGCTCCAAGTGCCATTTTCAAATTTTAACTCTTTAGATGCCATTTTATCGAACGCCACAGATAGAATATGGTCAACTTTTGGCATTGAGATATAAGATATATCTGTCTTGTCCATAAGAGCCATTAAAAGTAGTCTTTTTTTTGTAAGCATTGCACTATAAAGTGCTGCAGCTTCTCTTGACTCTTTTGTTTTGCCAAGCCTCGCTGCTGGAACAGCAAGGTAGTCTATATAGTCTGATTTTAAGCAAGCATTACCAAACATCATCATAAATTTTTCGTTATCTTCGTTTTGTCTCCAATTAGATGAGCCATACTCACAAGCTTTTAAAAAATCTTTTTTATAAAGATCTTCCATTTTGCCCTCAGCAAACAACATTGTTATAAAACAAAAAATTAAAATTGCTACTTTCATTGATTTTTTAGCTCCTTTTCAAGCTCTTTTGTTTTTTGCGTGCCACCAGCTTGATTAAATTTAGAAAGCGCAACTACTGCATCGTTTTTAAGCCCAAGTTTAACACAAGAGTTTGCAAATACAATCCAACCATCTTCTTTTGATGAATCGAAAGAATTTGCCTCAACAGAGTAAAACCGTGCTTTTTCGTAATTGCCTGCAATGTAATATGTTTTGGCTAATTCTATTGCTGTTTTAAAATTTTTATTTTCCAAATACGCCTTTTTTGCACTATCTAGAGCGTCTTGATTGTTTGGCTTATTGTCTAAAACTATTTCATTTTGTGTAGTATTCGTACTATTTTGATCAAAAATAATTGTGGGAATTACGAGTTCTAGGGTTGTTTTGGCAGGCTGTGTTATATTTACTTCTAGTGGCGTCTCATTTTTTGGCAAAGAATCTATTTTTGTGCCAAAGTCGATATTAAATACCAAATATATAGTAGCGGTTAATGTAAAAATTAAAACAGATAATATAGCAACCACTCTTTTTTTTCTGTTTGAGTTGTAAATCTGCCATTTTTGTTCTAAATCAGTAATGTTGTACATTAAATACCAATAGTATATCTTTATATAAGCATTTTAGCCAATACTACTTAAATGTAATTTTTAAAAGACAAAGATAAACTTAACGATTTTTTGCTATTATTTGAAAAAATTAGCATAAAAAGGAGATTTTTTATATGGAAATGGAGCAAATTCGCGAAATTTTAAAATATTTTGATAAAAGTGCTGCAAATAAAATGAAACTACAACACGGATCATTTATGATTGAGCTAGAAAAATCAGGCGCAGCAGTTTCAGAATCTCCAAAGCCAGTTGCGCTTCAAGCACAACCTCAAGTTATGGTTCAAACACCTGTGGCACAGATAGTAGAACAAGTTGAGCAAAAAGCTGCTGGCGAAATAGTAACTTCTCCTATGGTTGGAACATTTTACAAAGCACCAAGCCCAGACGCTCCTGCGTTTGCAAAAGCTGGCGATAAAATTAAAAAAGGTGCTCCAATTGCAATTATTGAAGCGATGAAAATTATGAATGAAATTGAAGCAGAATTTGATTTTAAAATCTTAGAGGTACTTGTTGAAGATGGTCAACCTGTTGAATATGACATGCCTTTATTTAGAGTGGAGAAAGTTTAATGGCTAAAATTGAAAGAATACTTGTAGCAAATCGTGGCGAAATTGCACTTCGCGCGATTAGAACAATTAAAGAGATGGGTAAAAAAGCAATTGCTGTTTACTCTCGTGCTGATAAAGAAGCACACTATCTTAAATTTGCAGATGCCGCTGTTTGTATCGGTGGAGAAAAATCATCTGAAAGTTACTTAAATATTCCTGCAATTATTACAGCAGCAGAACTAACAGGCGCGGATGCAATTTTTCCAGGGTACGGCTTTTTAAGTGAAAATGAACATTTTGTTGAAGCTTGCGAAAAGCACAATATTAAGTTTATTGGACCAAGCGCAAAAATCATGACAGAAATGGCAGATAAAAGCAAAGCTAAAGATATTATGAGCAAAAATGGAATTCCAGTAATTCCTGGTTCTGATGGAATTTTGCCTGATGTTGAATCCGCAAAAGCTGAGGCTGCAAAAATTGGCTATCCTGTAATTTTAAAAGCTACTGCTGGTGGTGGCGGTCGTGGTATGCGTGTTGTTGAAAATGAAAGCTACCTAGAAAACGCATTTTTAGCGGCTAGCTCAGAGGCAATGAGTGCATTTGGCGACGGCAGCGTTTATATGGAAAAATATATTAAATCTCCACGCCATATTGAAATGCAAATTATTGCAGACCAACACGGCAATGTGCTACACCTTGGCGAACGCGATTGCAGTATGCAAAGAAGACACCAAAAGTTAATTGAAGAGTCTCCTGCAATTTTACTAGATGAAGCAACAAGGGCTAAACTTCACGAAACAGCAGTAAAAGCAACTGCGGCTATTGGATATGAAAACGCTGGCACTATCGAATTCTTAGCAGACGAAAACAAAAATTTCTATTTTATGGAAATGAATACAAGGCTCCAAGTAGAGCACCCTGTTAGCGAAATGGTTAGCGGTGTAGACTTAATTGAATGGATGATTAAAGTTGCTGAGGGTGAAACTTTACCATCTCAAGATACTATTAAACTAAACGGACACGCTATCGAATGCAGAATTACAGCAGAAGACCCTGTAAAATTTATGCCATGTCCTGGCAAAATTAAACAGTGGGTTGCACCAGGCGGCAAAGATGTTCGTGTGGATTCACACGCTTACGCCGGATATATTGTACCATCATACTACGACTCTTTAATTGGCAAACTAATTGTTTGGGCGCCAACAAGAGAAAAGGCTATTGCAAAAATGCACAGAGCTTTGTGCGAATTTGAAATTAGCGGCATTAAAACAACTGTTGATTTTCATAAAGATATGATGAAAAACCCAGATTTTATATCAAATAACTTCGATACAAAATATCTAGAAGGCAGATAGGAACACTCTTTGCTTAAATAGCCACAATAACAAGAGCAAAATCGCTCTTGCAAAGGGCTAAAATGACTATAGATAATAATCTTTCTCTTTATAACTCATATGATTTATTTCAAAAAAATCAAGATAATAATCAAAAATCCTCAGGTCAAAACCAATCGGCAAAACTTGCAAACAATGCTTTAGCACACTTTCAAGTTGATGATGTTCAAATAAAAAGCATTAATGGCGATAAGATGGAAGAGGCAATGAGCGGTCTTAGAAATATTACAATGAGCTTAAAAGAAATTTTAAATAGAAATCTTCAAAGCACTAACAAATCAGAATACACCCCTAGTGAAATTAAAAGCGAACTACTAAAATCAGACGATGTAAGTAAGTTACATAATTTTGATATGCTCTCAAGCAAGGTAAATAGTTTATTAGCTTAATGTGGTATAATAAACAAAATCTATTTGTTTGGGAGCCATAGTATGAAAAAACTTACTCTTTTCTGTCTTCTTATATCATCTCTTTTTGCTGATGGCAAATCTTTGTATGATCAAAACTGCGCATCTTGTCATGGCGCAAATGGTCAAGAAACTGCGGTATCTGGCAAGGCTATTAATGGACAAAAAGCTAGTGATATTGAATCAAAGCTGGTTGGTTATAAAAACGGAAGTTATGGCGGTTCTCAAAAAGACACAATGAAAGCTTCTGTTGTAGCACTTTCCGATGCGGATATTAAATCTATTGCGGTTTTTGTTTCAACACTTAAATAAAAGCTTATTTGCAATATGCATTGCCTCTAATATTTGGGCGGTGCAAGATGCAAACCTTACAGCTTTAAAAGAAGAGCCTTTTGCAGCTTTGCATGTTGAATATTCTGCACTTAAAAAATCAACGCTAGGCGATGTATTAAACAAGCCTCTACCCATTGGCGAAACATCATATATTTTAAAATATAGAAGTAGCACATATAACTCTGTTAGAGAAAAACTAAACAGTGCTGGCATACCAGAAGAGTTAATATTTGTTGCAATGACAGAATCAAAGCTCTCTCCAATCAAAACTGGTAAATATGTTGGAATTTGGCAATTAAGCCCAAACGAAGCCAAAAAAGCAGGGCTTAGTATTGGCAAAAAATCACAAGATGAAAGATATAATACAGAGCTAGCCACAGATGCAGCCATTAAAGAGTTTAAAAGACTATATCAAATGTTTGGCAGATGGGATTTGGCAATTATTGCCTACAACTGCGGCGAAGGTTCACTAAAACGCGCTATTGCAAAAGCTGGTGGCGATAGTCTTGATAAACTATTTGATCCAAAAAAACGAGTTTTGCCACATACAAGCAGAATTACTATGCAAAGAATATTATCCGTTTATGCAGCTACACATAAAATAGAGTTGCAAAATGGTGTTATAATATCAGACAATGAACTTACAAAAATATCACTTAACGAGCAAGGTAAAGATGCAAATAATACAGATTAATATAGCGGTTATATCTCTGATTTTATTAACTGGCTGCTCATTTAAAAGTGGCTATAAAGCCTATCAAGACAAAGGTAGCGGATATAAGTCAAATCAATCATATTCTGATAGCGAACTTGCGTCAAGACCCAGTTCTAGTTTTAAATATAATTTGCAACCATACACGATAAACGGCAAAACATATACCCCGACTTTTGTTAATGTTGGCGAAGAATTCGATGGAATTGCAAGCTGGTATGGACCAGATTTTAATGGCAAAAAAACAGCAAATGGCGAAATTTATGATATGTATGCAATGACGGCTGCGCATAAAACACTGCCAATAAACACAATTGTAAAAGTAATTAATCAAAAAAACCAAAAAGTTACAACTGTAAGAATAAATGATAGAGGTCCTTTTGTTGAAGGCAGAATTATAGATTTATCATTTTCTGCCGGAAAAGAGATAGGGCTAGATAAAACAGGAACAGCGCCTGTTAAATTAATTGTGCTTGGCTTTGATGGCAAAATAGATGCAACTGGCAAAACACAAATGCCTGTACAACTTGCTAACTTTGGTGTGCAAATAGGTGCATTTAAAAATAAAACAGCAGCTGAAAATTTAGCAAGTAGCACAGTTGAAGGACAATACAGAGCCGTTGTTAAGTCATATAATGGTGACGGACAAGGATTATATCGTGTAATTCTAAGCGGATTTAACTCTTTGGATGAAGCAAGAGATTTTGCTAAAAATGGCAAATATCAAGGCGCATTTGCAATAAGTTTAGACCAATAATAAGGATATTATTTGATAGAAAAATATAGAAAAACAAAAGAAACAGAAATAACAGTAAAGTTAAATACAGATAAAACGAGAATTAGTAGCGGAATTGGCTTTTTTGACCATATGCTTGATAGCTTTTCTAAACATTCAAATATTAATATGGAAGTAACTTGCATTGGAGATTTACATATTGACGCACACCATAGCGTAGAAGATATTGGTATAGTTTTAGGCATGGCTTTTGCAGAATTAATCTATCCAGTGCAAGCGATTGAGAGATTTGGAAATGCAAGAATTGTAATGGATGAGGCGCTTATTGAGTGTGATTTAGATATATCTGCTAGACCCTATCTGGTATGTGAATTAGGTGAACTAAGTGGTAAAGTTGGTGAGTTTGATGTCGAGCTTTCCGAAGAGTTTTTTAGGGCTTTTACACTTAACGCAAAACTTTCAACACATATTGCAAAAGTTAGAGGCCAAAATAAGCATCATATAATTGAAGGCGCATTTAAAGCTTATGCTGTTGCAATAAAAAGAGCTTTGACACCAAATTTAAATGGTGGAGTACCAAGCACCAAAGGTGTAATTTAATAGCCCAAAAGGGCTATTATAATATTAATGCCCAGTTGCCGCGTACTGAAATGTACCCTCTTGAGCATAACCCCAAGCACCAGCTGTTGCAAGCCCAGCATTATTTGTTTGAAGTGTAGAACTTGAGCTTGCAGGTCCTTTATAATAAACAACCGCAGCACTTGCAGAATAACTTCCAGCACCTGGCAATAAAGCCGCACTATTTACTAGTCTTTTCCATGAGCCATCAGTAATAGGGTCGTTTAAAACAGTAGAAAACAGAGGATTTGTAGCAGATGAAGTAACAGCTGTTGCAGTATCCGCAGTTGCACTTGTTGTATCTAAACTTACTGGATATAAATTAGAATTTACATTCCACGATGTTGCGCCAGCTGTTATGGTTGCATAAGAACCAGCGGTTACCGTTGGGTTTACAACCAGTGCTTTTCCATATAGCACAGCGATTGCACTTCTAACACCGCCTGCAACACCTTGCTCTGCTGCGATTTTTGCATCATCTGTTACATTTACAAATTTAGGAATAGCTACTGCAGCCAAAATACCAAGAATAACTATAACAAAAATTAGTTCTATCATAGTAAAAGCTTTTCTCATTCATAACTCCTTAAAAAGCAATTTTAACTATTATAGCCCAAATCAATGTAAAGTTTTATATAAAGCATCCGCCCATTCTATTTGAGCTCGCGTGGCAGAAGTTCTCACAGATGCATATGTTACTTTTCCATAGTAATCAATTTTACGCAAAGCCATTGCTTCAACCCAATAATAATCGCCACTTTTTGTGAGGTTTTTTACTATTCCTCGCCAAAAACCTTTCTTTCTAAGGTCATCCCATAGTCCCTTAAAAGCAACTCTAGGCATATCCGGATGTCTTACAATATTGTGTGGCTTGCCAATAAGCTCTTCTTTTGTATAGCCAGCAACATCACAAAATGAATCGCTGACAAAAGTTATTATACCCCGATCGTCAGTTTCCGACAAAATATACGGATGACTGAAAATTATCTCTTGACCTGCCATTAATTCACCTTATATTTTAACGGTATTATAGTGAGTAGGAGTTTAAAAATAATTTAAACTATATAGCAAAATCGTAACTAAAACTTAAATCGCTCTACATCTAAAAAAGTGTCATCGTGTATATGAGCAAATGATGCTTCAATCATATCAAAAATACCAGGCTTTTCTTTCTCAAGAGCTCTTAGCCACTCTTTTGTGCTAGCTCTTGCATGCGGCATTTTTACTGGCAGTTTCATACCAGGACACATCTCATCTCCAACTGCTTTTAGCTCATTTTGAACAACAAAATTTTTTGTCGCAGCTTCTCTAATTTTAATAAGTGGCCTAATAACTACAACACCATTACCGGCTCTATATTTAGGTGCAAGAGATCGCATTGCTCCATTATAAAACATATTCATAAAAAAACTCTCTACCATATCATCTAAATGGTGCCCAAGTGCAAGCTTATTAAAGCCATTATTAAGTGCATATGTGTAAAGCGAGCCCCTTCTCATTCTAGAAAAAAAACTACAAAAACTTGAGTTTTCTCTTATGTGATCTTTTGCTATATCAAAAATTGCAGAGTCTATAACAGTATGCTTAATGCCATTTTCTTCACAATGTTTTTGCAAATGAGAATAATCTTCGCCCATTCCATAGCTAAGTGTTGCAGCTTCAAAATCAAAATCGAATGGCGTAATTCTTTTATATCTATTTATTAAATGCAACAATGTCAATGAATCTTTGCCGCCAGAAAGAGCAATTAAAACTTTATCATTTGGCTCTATTAATTTGAACGATGCGTTTGTTTGTCCAAATATTTTTAAAATATTTTTACTAAATTTCATTTATCTAATCCGTAAGAAGTATAATTTTTTATAAAATAGAATAAGTCGGGAATTGTACTATATTTTTATGTAGATTTTAAATTTTGTAGTATTGTTAAACAATAAACTCTTGAAAAATCAAGAGCTTATTTTATTAAATCAAGCATAGAAATTAAAAGAGTGGCGCTTTCTTTAGCGCTAGATTCTAAAAATGCGTCAAAGTTAAAGCCGGCATCCATATCTGCACCATCAGAAATTGCTCTCAGTATAAAAAATGGCACACCATAGCAATAACATACATAGCCAACACTAGCGCCTTCCATTTCCAAGGCAACTGCACCGTATGTTTTGCCAATCCAACTATTTTTTTCTTCATTAGCAACAAATTGGTCGCCAGTTGCAATTGTTCCAACAAGTAGTTTTTTATTAATTGTTAAAGCTGCTTTTTTTGCTATTTCATTTAGTTCAAAATCAGCACTATAAAAATCTCCACTTTCTGGAATAAAACCATGTGGATGACCAAACGCTGTTATATCAACATCGTGTTGGACAACTTTATCTGCAATAACCAAATCACCTATTTTTAAAGTTCTATCAACAGCGCCAGCAACACCACTAAAAAGTAGAGTTTGGCAACCAAATTTTTCTAGCAATATAGTTGCAGTTAAGGCTGCATTAACTTTGCCAATCTTGCTATATGCAAGAACGATATCGTGGTTTTTATATTTTGCTTCGTAGTATTTGTTTTTTGCAATGTCATGTTCTGCTACAACATTAAATACTTTTAAGAGAGGCTCTATTTCCTCTCTCATAGCTCCCATTATTGCCAATTTCACTGTGCAAGCTCCTCTATAACTTTAGCCAAAGATTCAGCATCGTTAACATTTTTGGTAGGCTTTATAGAGCCTCTTTTATTTAATCCGCTAAGAACATTGCCATGTCCAAATTCAATATATAAATTTATATCATTTTCTGTGGCTTTTATTGATTGTTTATATAAAACAGAAGATGTTAACTGTTTTGACAATAAATCAACAGCCTCGGCTTTTGTATTATATGGCTTAGCTGTTACATTTGAGATAATATCAAAAGCAAAACTATCTGTCATTAAATCATTTAAAAGCACGCCAAGTTTTTCGGCGGCAGGCGCTAAAATTGGGCAGTGACTTGCCACAGACATCGCAAGTGGTAAACATCTTTTTGCACCAGCTTCTTTAAAAGTTGATTCAACACTTTCCAAATCTGCTTTTGTGCCAGCTAAAACAATTTGTCCATCGGCATTGTAATTTGCAGCCCAAACTTTTTTGCCAGCAGCTTGCACTTCAGAACAAATTGATGCAACTTTGTCGTCATCCAAGCCCATAATAACCATCATGCCAGCGCCTGCTCCTGCGCAAGCTTCTTGCATAAAAAGACCTCGCTGATGTACTGCCCAAACTGCATTCATATCGCTAAGCGCACCACTAGCTGCAACTGCTGTTAATTCACCAAGCGAGTGACCGATAGCAAATGCTGGTTTAATTGCGAACTCAGCTTCAAATACGCGGTAAGCAATCAGACTTGTTAGTAAAATTGCTGGTTGAGAATAAGCAGTTTGTTCTAATTTATCGGTTTGCTCTAATAAAATCTCTTTCATATCAAAGCCAAGCTTATCAGAAGCATCGCTTACCATCTGTTTAGCTAAAGAGAAGTTTTCTATAAAGCTTTTTCCCATTCCAACTGCTTGAGAGCCTTGTCCTGGAAATAGTAGTGCTATTTTTTGCATAATTACCTCTTAGAATTTTATTTAGATGAAAATCTAATCATAAAAATTGTTTTACTTTAATCATTAGATATTTTAAAAGAAATTGAAGAGTGCATCATAATATTATGATGCACATGTATTATATATGTTTTAGTGTCCGCAACCACAACTACCGCAGTGTCCATCACCTCCAGCGTGAGATTCGCAAGCAATATGTCCAGATAGAATTTCTTCAGGAGTTGCTTCTCTTACATCTGCGATTTCTATCTCAAAAGAAAGTGTTTTACCAGCAAGTGGATGATTGTGATCGATTGTAACATTTTCAGCATCAAAGCTTTTTACAACTACTTGCACAGTTGAGCCATCTTCTGCCTGTCCATATAATGGCATACCAACAGAAAGTTCAAGTCCAGCAAATTGATCAGCTGGCAGTGTTTGAAGTGCAGTCTCTTCATAAACACCATATGCTTCTTCTGGTTTTACAGTAATAGTTGCTAGTTCGCCCGGTTGCATACCCATCATTTGAGACTCAAGTCCTGGAATAATATTGCCTTTACCAACAATAAACTCTAACGGTCTGCCACCGCTTTCATCTAAAATTTGACCAGTTTCAGCATCTTTTAAAAGATATGTAAAGCCTGCAACGCAATTATTTTGGATTTTCATTCTATTTTCCTTATTGTAATTTATATTATTTTTCGAGTGGTTTGTAATTTATAGATATAACTTTAAAACAAAGTCTTCGAAAAAACAATAGCTATTTTAATTCTGCAAGCTTTTTCTTTGCCGACGGAACAAGATAGTTATCTGGATAGTTTGCTATTAGATTTTGCAAAATCTTTTTAGCAGAAGCCTTATCGTTTAGCTTTTCAAGAGAGTAAGCAGTATGATATAAAATCATAGGTACAAAACTACTTTTATCATCAGCTTCTACGCTTTTTTGGTAATACTCTATTGCGCCTTTATAGTCAGCATTTTTATAAGCTATCTCTCCAAGGTAATACTCAACAACGGCTTTTTTAGGATAGTTTGCTTTTGATAGCTCTTCAAATTTTACTTTTGAATCTTCTATTTTATTCGCTTTATAATCTTTGATTGCCGCATCATATGTTGCATCTAATGCTTTTGGATTTTGAGTTTGAGCTTCTTTAGTAGGTAGCTGTGGTTTTTCGCTAACTTCTGGTTGTTTTTGTTGTGCTGATTGTTTTGCAGCATCAACTTGAGGCTTTTTTAGACTGTTTTTATAGTCTTTATATCCTTTGCCCATATTTAGCTTTAATTGCTCTTTGCTAACATATGTTTCTGCTATTGTATCAAGCATTTGAGCAAGTTGCGTTAGCGCGGAGTTAATTTTATCAAAATTCTCATTTTGAAGTTTTAAATTCTCTTCAAAACGCTTATTTAGCTCTTTTAGCGAATTTGGACTGTCACTTGTGACACTGTTGCTAAATTGCTGTTTCAAATCATTAAGCTGTTCGCCCTGACCTACTACAATTGATTGCAAACCCTCAATACTGTTTCTAACTTCATCAATCGAATGGGTATCTTGCTGTGGCTGATTGGCTGTCTTTGGTTGTTGCTTTGATTGCTTTTGAGTGCTTTGAGGAGAATTTTGTGTTGCGCTAGGCTGATTAGCCAAGTCGTCAAATGCAGACGGCTCAGCTAAAAGTAGCGAAGCAAAAAGCAAACTCGAAGTTATAAACGCTTTTTGCATTGAATTATTATTTGCTTAGGTTGAAATCTACGCGTCTGTTTTTAGCA
>JACCDU010239072.1_pt1 | contig 15655 bp, 10 predicted proteins | sample 7446081 | NCBI WGS metagenome assembly JACCDU01 (sample SAMN15323447, study PRJNA562643) | freshwater metagenome | isolation source: river surface water | place: USA:Blue River Watershed | collected 2017-08-17
GCAAGGATGCCTGTGATTTGTAGCGGTTTTGCCAAATAAGCAATCTGAGCAGAAGAGCTGGCGACATATCTTCCAATAACAATAATTAAAACACCGATGATTAAAATAAACATATTCAAATAAGTTTAGAAGTTTTCTATATAAAAACTTAGGCAAACTTAGTGATTTTATTGAAAGAATAAATACTTTATAGATAAGCGGAAAAAAAACGAGAAGAAAATAGCAAAAACGAGGGCAAAAAAATAAAGGCGAAGCCAAAACTTCGCCTTTTGAGTTGACTCACCAGGATTCGAACCTAGAAAGACGGTACCAAAAACCGTAGTGTTACCATTACACCATGAGTCAATCCGTTAATGTGATGCAAAATTAATATTTTGATTTTAACAATGCAAATATTTTTCAAAAAAAATTATTGAGTGGCGGCTGCCCTTCTTAATTCCTCTAAAATAACTTCTTTCATCAACAATTTTCTTTTTTGGGTTTGGATATTTGATTGAGTCAATTTATCTGCTTCATATCCTTGCGAGATACCCTCATTGCTTTCAATCAAAAGCTTCAAATCAGCCCTTGCCCTAACCACGATATTTTCCATTTCACGGTATTTGGTCAAGACTTGTTGTTTTTCGCTCAAGTAATTAAAATTAGGCAATTTACGAGTTACTACTTTCATCAAATAGCTTAATTCGAATATTTTATCACAAGCAGCCCTAAACCTTTCAGCCACATTTCGGACAGCTAAATGAGCAGGGACTTTCACATTTTTCCATTCGTTAAGCAAAACTTTGGCACGTTCGGTAGCCGCAAATATATCCTTTGCTTCCGAGAGTCTTTCGGCCTCATCCATCATTTTTTGTTGAGCTTCTACCCTAGGATCGACTTTTACTTTAATTTGGATACCTTTGGCAGCACAATACTTTTCATAATAAGTAGTAGTGAGCTTTTTGAATCGTCTAAATTCATGTTTCAAACGTTTAGGCGGAACATCCCCGACGTTTTTCCATTCCGTCTGCAAACGTTTTAATTCTGCAAACGACAATTCCCAATTACCCATTCTAAAGAGCATTTCAGCACCTTTCACCAATTCGGCATATTTCTCCATTCTCTGAGAAATGATTCGATTTTGGTCTTCATAGAAAGCTTTACGTCTTTGATAAAAATCATCCAATACCTCTTTAAAGGTATTTTCGATTCTTTCTTGGTGCGGCTTATCCACCGGTCCAGTTCTAATCCATCGGGTTTTAATATCTTGGAGTCTATCCGCCACAATTGTCCAATCCACTTCCTCGACAGCCTCTTTGGCCTCTTCGATTAAAGCTTCTTTGATTGTCAGATTGTTAGACTGATTATCCACGATAAGTGAGCGAAGATATTCTTCTTGCTCATCCAATGTTTTGAGAAGCGGAATAAAGTCACCAATTCCGTCAAAATTCAGCAAACGTTTTCTTAGCTGCGTGAGTTTCGTCAGAAAAGACCCTTTGTTTTGGGCTTCAACAATTTCAGATTCCAATTGATTAACCTTATTCACAGCAATTTGATACCGGTTAATAAAATACTGAAACGCTTCCTCTTCTGTACGTTTAACTTCTCCTATTTGTCTGTCGGCCATATCTAAATAGCCCTTTAAGAATACCTTACCGTCTTTTATGTAAGCATATTCGTTTTCTAATGTTACGCCGTTCATAATAAAAAATCACATGGCTTGTGAGTTAGGGACTGTGGTTTATTTGGTAAAATTCGTTGTTTTTTTGTATTTTACAAACTGCTTTACCGATATTTGCGTAAAAATTTGCTAAAAGTAGCAAAAAATATGCAAACTGAAATCATTTTACAATAATTTATCATAAAATTTACATTCGAACTTTTCAAACAAGCAATTTTTCTTAAATAAATATCAATAATGAGCGAACAAATTATATTTTCAATGGAGCGAGTGAGTAAAATCATTCCCCCCAATCGTCAAATCTTAAAAAACATCTATCTTTCTTTTTTTTACGGAGCTAAAATCGGGGTATTGGGTCTGAATGGTGCTGGAAAATCCACTTTACTTAGAGTAATTGCCGGTATTGATAAAAATATCAATGGCGATGTGGTGTTTTCGCCTGGATATACCGTCGGAATGTTGGAGCAAGAGCCAACCCTCGACCCAAGCAAAACAGTCCGAGAAGTTGTCGAAGAAGGGGTACAAGAAATTGTAGATTTATTGAAAGAATTTGACCAAATCAACGAAGCTTTTGGCGACCCTGATGCTGATTTTGATACATTGCTTGCCCGACAAGGGGAAGTTCAGGAAAAGCTTGACAATTTTGATGCTTGGGAATTAGACACCCGCTTGGAAAGAGCCATGGATGCCCTGCGTTGCCCACCTGAAGATGCCATGATTGCCAATCTATCTGGAGGAGAAAAGCGTCGTGTCGCTTTGTGTCGTTTATTATTAAAACAACCAGATGTATTACTATTAGATGAGCCTACCAACCACTTAGATGCGGAATCTGTGCTTTGGTTGGAAGAGCATCTTCGCCAATACAAAGGAACAGTTATTGCTGTTACCCACGACAGGTATTTCTTGGACAATGTTGCGGGATGGATTTTGGAGCTTGACCGTGGCGAAGGTATTCCTTGGAAAGGAAATTATTCGTCTTGGTTAGAACAAAAACAAAATCGTCTTGAAAAAGAAGAGAAATCCGAATCAAAGCGTCAGAAATCTTTACAGCGTGAATTAGAGTGGGTTAGAATGGCTCCTAAAGCTCGTCAGGCAAAGTCTAAAGCTCGTTTGGCAGCCTACGACCGCATGGTCAATGAAGACAGCAAAGAAAGAGAAGAGAAGCTCGAATTATTTATTCCACCTGGGCCGAGATTGGGTAATAAAGTTATCGAAGCAAAAGGCGTAAAAATGGGCTTTGGCGACCGACTTCTTTACGAAGATTTGAATTTCTCATTGCCTCAAAATGGAATCGTCGGGATAATTGGACCTAATGGGGCAGGAAAAACGACTTTGTTTAAACTGATTACCGAACAATTACAACCCTTGGCAGGAACATTTGAAGTAGGCGAAACGGTTAAGTTGTCTTATGTGGACCAAGAACACAATCAGCTCGACCCCAACAAAAGTGTCTATGAATTAGTATCTGGAGGAAATGACTGGGTGATGTTGGGCAATAAACAAGTCAATGCACGTGGATATGTGAGCCGATTCAATTTTCAAGGAGCCGACCAAGAGAAAAAAGTCGGAACTCTTTCTGGTGGAGAAAGAAATCGTGTTCATTTAGCCATGATGCTAAAAGAAGGTGGGAATTTATTGTTGCTCGATGAGCCTACCAATGACTTGGATGTGAATACCCTCCGTGCTTTAGAGGAAGGATTGGAAAATTTTGCAGGTTGTGCCGTAGTTATTTCCCACGACAGATGGTTCTTGGATAGAATTGCCACGCATATTTTGGCATTCGAAGGAGATTCTCAAGTATATTGGTTTGAGGGGAATTTCTCTGAATATGAAGAAAATAGAAAAAAACGCTTGGGAACGGATATTACTCCAAAAAGAATCAAGTATAGAAAATTACAATAAAATGCCTTTTTATTCATTTTAGGGCTTTTCATTAGAAGCCCTAATTTTTTATCAATAAACGCCCATCCTTTTAAATATTAATTGTTTTATGAAAAAAATCACACTATTACTCTTACTCTTGTATTCGTTTTGCGGAGTATTCGCCCAAAATATTGATACCAAAAATATCCTTACTCATCTCGACAATATCGACACCAATCGAATCAAAGCTCATGTTGCTTACTTGGCAGACAATCGTCTGAAAGGTCGCTTACCTGGCACGGAAGGCTATCAAATGGCTGTCGATTATGTAATCGGACAATACAAAGAATATGGTCTAATGCCTGCCGGAGAAAACAAATCTTATCTCCAAAAACTAAGCTTGAGAAAAGCCAAATTAGTCAAAGAAAACAGTCAATTTTCATTCTTTTTTGGCAATGAACAAAAATCTTTATCTCTTGGCACAGACCTCATGATTTATCCACATCCAGAGGAAAAAAGTATTGATTTAGAAGCACCTTTGGTATTTGTCGGGGCTGGATTTGATGAAAAAACCTTAGGAATTGAAAGCTACAAGGGTTTAGATGTCAAAGGAAAAGTTGTTATTGTGCTTAGAAGCATCCCTGAAAATCTACCAGCAAATGTAAAACTTCATTTACAATATCCAGCAACTTTACAACAATATGCCGCCCAAAACGGAGCGATTGGTGTGTTGGTCTGTAATTACAATACAAATACCGTTCAGTTTAAAGCTGCCAGTAATAGCCAAATCAATAATGGCATAAATGTATCCATTTCCAAAGCAGGCAAAAGAATGAGTTCGGCAGCAGCCTTGGGCGGCACGATAAAAGTAGCGGGAGGTATTTCTGTTGCTACTTTGCAAGAGCTGATGGCTACTGAAAAAATAGATTTAAGTGTGTTATGGAAAAATTTGGAACAAGGAAAACCTGTAAGTACTTTGTTGGAATCGAAAATAAAAATCCATTACGAAAGTACTTTCAAAGATATTGAAAGCTACAATGTTATCGGCAAAATAGAAGGCTCCGACAAACAACTCAAAAACGAATTTGTGATTCATTCCGCCCATTTAGACCACTTAGGTATCGGAAAAGCCATCAATGGAGATTCGATTTATAATGGAGCTCATGACAATGCCTCAGGGGCAGCATGTGCTTTGGAAATTGCCAGAATGTATGCCACACTCAAGCAAAAGCCAAAACGAAGTATGTTGTTTGTATTGGTAACGGCTGAAGAAATGGGATTGTTGGGTTCGGGATATTTTACGTCCTTGCCAACAGTAGATAAATCTAAAATCGTAGCAGCCATCAATACAGATATGCCAACTTTACTTGCTCCACTTGAGTCCGTTGCCCCTTTAGGAGCAGAACATTCGAGCCTACTGAAAACTGTCGAGCAAGCCGCAGCCATCGCACAGCTTAAAGTTGAGCCTGATCCCGACCCTGCAGAAGGACGATTCGTGCGTAGCGACCAATACAATTTTGTCAAAGTGGGAATTCCAGCTTTACATATCAAATATGGCTATAAATACAGTAATCCAAGCCTGAATTTGGCTGAAAATGTAAAAATCTGGAGGGAAGCACATTATCACAAACCTTCGGACGAAATCAGCAATGGGTTTGTTTGGTCGGCAGGTAAAACATATTCAAAAGTCAATTTTTTGATAAGCTATTTGATTGCCAATAATCCAATCAAACCCACTTGGAATACTGGCGATTTTTTTAATCCGATTAAATAAAGAGCAAAATATTTCGATAGGGAAATTTATTTTTGTTCGGTACGTTATACAAATGGTTTGATTTTTGATTGATTCAAGCTTAAAGTATTCCCATGAATATTGTCCAATGGTATTCATGGGTATTCTCAACCATAATTCGTTTCTTTCTATGAAAATATCCAAGATTTTTAGCCGTTTTTTGATAGCATTCGGTTTTTTGTCGATATTCATGGCTGCAAAGCCTTTCCACGAAAATCCCAAACCAAATCCTACTATCCTTCGAACCATCGGTGCGATGCTCGAACAGGGGCATTATAGTCCCAAAAAAATTGACGATGCCCTTTCCAAAGAGATTTTTAGTGAATTTATCAAGAGATTAGACCCTAATAAGCGACTATTTCTTCAGAAAGATTTGCATAAATTACGCAAATTTGAAAATAGTATTGATGATGAAATACATGGCTCTGCTCTTATTTTTTTCGACGAAACCAATGCCATTTTCACACAAAGACTTCAAGAAAGTAAGGAAATTTATGAAAATATCATCGAAAAACCATTCGAGTTCAGTAAAGATGAAACATTCGAGGCTGATTCTGACAAATTTGATTTTGCCAATAATGAAAATAATCGCAAAGAAAGATGGAGAAAATACTTGAAATGGATGACGCTCGAACGTTTTATTGAACTTCAAGAACAACAAGAAAAAAACAAAACAAAAAGCGACTTTATTGCCAAATCTGACGAAATACTTGAAAAAGAAGCCCGTGCAAAAGTTAAAAAAGCGATGGACAAGTATTTTGAAAGAATGCAAGTGAAATTTGACGATAACGAGCGGTTTTCGGTGCTTGTCAATGTTCTTACCAATTTGATGGACCCACACACCGATTTTTTTCCGCCAGTTGAAAAACGCTCCTTTGATGAACGCTTGAGTGGAAGATTTTTTGGTATTGGTGCATTATTACAACAAGACGACGACAAAATCAAAATAAAAAGTGTAACCGTGGGGGGACCTGCATGGAAATCAGGAGAAATTCAAGAAAATGATTTGATTGTAAAAGTAGCTCAAGCAACGGGCGAGCCAGAAGATATTACGGGCTATACTACCACCGAAGCAGTTAAATTAATCCGTGGAGCAGAAGGCTCAGAAGTTAAAATTACTATCCAAAAACCAGATGGTACTTTCAGAACCGTATCGCTCATCAGAAGTGAATTGAAATTGGACGAAACTTTTGCTCGCAGTGTCATTATTGAACACAAAGGACATAAATTTGGGCTTATTGACCTCCCTTCTTTTTATGTCGATTTCCAAAGACCTCAGGCTGCCAAATGCTCGCAAGATGTTGCCACAGAAATTAAAAAACTAAAAGAATCAGGAGTAGAAGGAATCATTATTGATGTCAGAGATAATGGAGGAGGAAGCCTACAAGAAGTCGTCAATATGGTAGGTCTTTTTATCAAAACAGGCCCTATTGTACAGATAAAAGACAAATTCGGTCGCTCCTATCAAATGAGCGACAACGACGCATCAGTGCTTTACGACGGCCCTCTTGCCGTCATGGTCAATGAACGAAGTGCGTCTGCTTCCGAAATTTTTGCCTCCGCTATACAAGATTATAAAAGAGGGGTCATCATTGGCTCAAGTTCCACTTATGGCAAAGGAACGGTGCAAAGAGCTTTCCCGATTGGAGATAAAGAAAGCAGAAGCGGTGCCGGTGAATTAGGCTCGATTCACTTGACTATTCAAAAATATTACCGAATCAATGGCGGGGCGACCCAACTAAAAGGTGTCGAACCTGACATCGTTTTGACTGGGCTTTATGAAGCTTATAAAATCAGAGAAAAAGATGCTCAAGCAGCCTTGCCATGGGATGAAATGCCTAAAGCCTCTTATCAATTCTGGAATAATAGCCCAGATTTGGAGACTTTAGTACAAAAAAGTAAAAACAGATTAGCCTCTGACAGTTTGTTCAAACAAATCAAAGAAAAAACGGAGCTTTTATCCGAAAATTCAAAAGCGAATCGAGCATTGAATATCGAACAATATAAAATACAAACGAAGAATATTAAAGATATTTCTGCTAAAGTAAAAGACTTGACTCAGCTTAAAACAGAATTAAGCATACAAAATTTAAGTGGTGATTTAGCAACAATAAATACAGATAATCTAAAAAAAGAAAGAAATGATTTTTGGCTAAAGTATCTGCGAAAAGATGTCTATTTGCAAGAAACAATCGAAGTTTTAAATGATATGTTCGAGACTAACAAAGGTATTGCAGAGAAAAAATAAAAATAAAGCCCCTCGATTATATCGAGGGGCTTTATTTTTATTTTTTATTAAATTTCTTGAACCAACTCCATATTTTCATCATTATCACTCCAAAAATGGCTTCCCTGAAAATCTTAGAACTCATTTTTGATTCTCCCCTAGTTCTATCGGTAAAAATAATCGGAACCTCCGTAATATTAAATCGATATAAGTAAGCATTAAATTTCATCTCAATCTGAAACGCATAGCCGATAAAAGTAATTTTATCCAAAGGTATCGTTTCTAATACTTTTCTCGAATAGCAAATAAAACCTCCCGTTGGGTCCATGATTTTCATTCCAGTGATGAATCTCACATAAACTCCCGCAAAGTAGGACATCAACACTCTCCCCATCGGCCAATTGACAACATTGACCCCCTTGATATACCGAGAACCGATAGCTACCTCGAAGCCTTCCTGTTTGCAAGCATAATTTAATTTTACCAAATCTTCAGGATTATGCGAAAAATCAGCATCCATTTCATAAATCAACTGATATTCTCGTGCCAATGCCCACTTGAAGCCGTGAATATAAGCAGTACCTAATCCCAATTTACCACTTCTTTCAAGCAAATGAAGCCTCTCACCAAAAACACCTTGTAGTTCCTTGACTTTCAAAGCAGTACCATCCGGCGAACCGTCATCAACGATTAACACATCAAAAAGAACCTCGAGGCTCATTACTTTTCTAATAATAGCCTCGATATTTTCGATTTCGTTATAAGTCGGAATTATGACAAGATTTTCTTTCAATTGATTTTTCGTTTTTGAATATTTGGGAAATATTTATTTTCGACTGACCTTTACAATAAGATTGAACTCATCCATTTCTATCTCAACAGAATCCATAGGTTTGGCATCTACTATATCCAAACTCAGAGCTTGCACTTCTTGGCAAATATACTCTTTATTGAGCAAAATTGCATTCGCCAATGAAGTATCGTTGTTTTGTAATTCAATGGTAATTTTATCAGTCACTTCAAAGCCTGTATCTTTTCGATAGTTTTGGATACGATTGACAAAATCTCTCGCTATTCCCTCTGCACGAAGTTCATCAGATATGTTTACATCTAATGCAACGGTAATGCCATTATCCGAAGCAACCAACCAGCCTGGCACATCTTCTGTCTGAATTTCAACATCTTCAATCTTCAGATATTCAAACGATTCAATTGTCGAATTAGTGAGTAATTGCCCATTTTTTTCGAGTTCTTTCAATTGTTCGGGTGTCATTGCCGTAATAAAGGCTCCGACATCTTTCATATTCTTACCATATTTAGGTCCTAAAACCTTAAAATTAGGCTTCACTTTTTTCTTTAATATTCCTGCATCATCGTCAATATATTCGATGAGTTTGATATTCACCTCCGACTTAATAATCTCTTCTACGTTTCGGATATTCTCACGAACTCCTTCCGACAAAATTGGGATTAAAATTCTTTGTAGTGGCTGACGAACTTTAATTTTATTTGTTTTTCTCAACGAATGCACCAAAGAAGAAATTCGTTGTGCCAAATCCATAGAAGCCTCCAAATTCTTATCTACCCAAGACTCGTCCAACTGACTCCAATCAGTAAAATGAACAGAAATGTGCCTATAAGGAGAATCATTGGCGATAGCTTCCTCACGAATACAATCTGTCATGTTTTTATACAACCAATCGCCATAAAAAGGAGCTATCGGAGACATTAACTGAGAAACAATCACTAAACAATGATGTAAGGTTTCGTAAGCAGCTTGTTTGTTTTCTGTCATCTCCCCTTGCCAAAATCTTCTACGGCACAAACGTACGTACCAATTCGACAGCTGATCACAAACAAAATCTTGAATCAAACGACCCGCTTTCGTTGGGTTGTAGGCATCAAATTGTTCTTCTACTTCGCTAACCAAAGTATGAAGTTTTGACAGAATCCAACGGTCCATTTCTGGTAATTGAGCGTATGGAACTCTGTTATTTTCGCTAATTTTATATTCATCCAAGTTTGCATACAAAGCAAAGAAATTATAGGTATTGGTCAATGTACCAAAAAACTTTCTTTGTACCTCACCGATACCTTCCAAATTGAATTTCAAGTTATCCCAAGGCTCTGCATTCGTAATCATATACCAACGAGTAGCATCTGCTCCATATTTTCCCAAAGTATCAAATGGGTCGATAGCATTGCCAAGTCTTTTTGACATTTTATTGCCATTTTTATCCAATACCAACCCTGTGGAAACTACATTTTTAAAGGCTACCGAATCGTATAACATTCCAGAAATTGCATGGAGTGTAAAAAACCAACCCCTCGTCTGATCGACACCCTCCGAAATAAAATCTGCCGGATAACTTCCCTCAAAAACTTCTTTATTTTCAAACGGATAATGCCACTGAGCAAAAGGCATTGCCCCGGAATCAAACCAAACATCAATCAAATCGGTTTCACGCACCATTACGTTTCCTTTCGACGATACCAAAAATACTTCATCTACAAAAGGACGGTGCAAATCGAAACTTCCTGAATGTTGAGCTGCCACAAACTTTTCGTTTAATGCTCTTTGTTCGTCAGACAAAGCCGATGAATCTAGTGCTTTGTTAATTCCTTCGAGTAATTCTTGTACCGAACCAATACACACTTCTTCCCCATCTTCTGCTTTCCAAATTGGAAGTGGAGTACCCCAATAACGACTTCTACTCAAATTCCAATCTACTAAATTTTCGAGCCAATTGCCAAATCTTCCCGTACCTGTACTTTCAGGTTGCCATTGAATCGTCTTATTTAAGGCTACCAATTTATCTTTCATTGCTGTTGTTCGGATAAACCAACTATCCAAAGGATAATATAAAACAGGTTTATCTGTTCTCCAACAATGAGGGTATGTGTGTTCATATTTCTGAACATTAAATGCCTTATTTTCGGTCTTTAGTTTAATCGCAATGCGTTCATCTACCGATAAATACTTATCTCGTCCCTGTTTGATACGCTCTTCTTCTTTCTCTGCCTCCGAATAATACGCTTCTTTTACGTATTCTAAAGCAAAGTCACTAATTTCCTTTACATACCGTCCTCTTTTATCTACGATTGGCACCTCTTTGCCTGATTCATCTTTTACTAAAATAGCAGGTACTCCATTTTGTTGAGCAACTCTAAAGTCATCCGCACCAAAAGTAGGAGCGGTATGCACGACGCCTGTTCCATCTTCGGTCGTAACAAAATCGCCAATAATTACCTTAAATGCTTTTTCTGAATTCGGGTTTACATAAGGCAATAATTGCTCGTAATCAACTCCTTCCAAATCTGACCCTTTGCACTCTCCTAAAATTGCCCAAGGAATCAGCTTTTTATCGGAAGAAGCAAACGATTCAAAATCTCCCTCTTTCGCCTTTTCATTGAAATATTTGCCAATTAAATCTTTTGCTAAAACTACATGAACTGGTAAATAAGTATATGGATTAAAAGTTTTAACCAATGCGTAGGTGATATTTTTACCGACCGTCAGAGCAGAGTTGGCTGGCAATGTCCATGGAGTAGTCGTCCATGCCAATATAAATACTTCAGGAGATTCTGCCAAATCAAAGAGAAACTTTGATTTTTCGTCTAATTTCACCCTAAATTGAGCGGTTAGCGAAGTATCTTTCACATCTTGATAAGTGCCAGGCATGTTAAGTTCATGTGAACTTAAGCCTGTCCCTGCCGCAGGAGAATATGGCTGAATGGTATATCCTTTGTATAATAGTCCTTTATCATAAAACTCTTTTAATAAATACCAAATACTTTCGATATACTCATTTTTATAGGTAATATAAGGATTTTCAAGATCAACCCAATAGCCCATTTTCTCGGTCAAATCATCCCATTGGTCAGTAAAACGCATCACTGTTTCACGACACTTTTGATTATACTCCTCAACCGATATTTTTTTTCCGATATCTTCTTTCGTAATTCCTAATTCTTTTTCAACCTGTAATTCAACAGGCAAACCATGAGTATCCCAGCCTCCTTTACGTTTTACTTGGAATCCTTTTAAAGTTTTATATCTACAAAAAATATCTTTAATTGCACGTGCCATTACATGGTGGATTCCGGGAGTTCCATTGGCAGAAGGAGGACCTTCAAAAAAAGTAAAGCTTGGAGAACCTTCACGAACTGCTATCGATTGTTCGAAAATTTTATTTTCTTTCCAATACGCCAAAATTTCATCGGCAATGGCAGCATAATTAATAGATTTATATTCTTTGTAGTGCATATTTAATGTGTAAATTACTTAAAAAGACCTTATCCAAATGAATCGCAAAGATAATTATTTTTGAGAACATTATTGAGAAATTACCCCGAAACGAGGCAATTTCTCAATAAATTAATAGGCTTTACTTCTTACTCTGGTATATCCATTCTGATTCGCCATTCTTTTGGCAAATAATTATTGATTCTGTCGTTCATTACTTTCATAAATCCAAGATTCAATCCCCTATATTTTGCCAAAACCCAGCCTTTTTTATCAGAATTCAAATCGATGGCTTCCTTTTTTAAAAACTTTAAGGCTTGCTCTCTCGATAATTCCTCCGATGGTATTTCACTTGAAATAGCAGTACTCATCGCTAGTCCATGGCTTGGTATAAAATCCTCACCTTTCAATTGGCCTATTTCAAAACCAGAAGAACGTTTTTGTAGTACCCTAAAAATCGTCGCATATTCGCTGATTAGTTCCTTAGGAATTGCCACAATCGCCCCTTCTGGTTTCTCAAAAAACTCAAATCTTTCGGGTTCACTTAACCATTTTCGAAGAATATCGTGCTTCTTTTGTGGCAACCTATTCAACTTAACTTTTCCATTAACTTGTTGTCTTGTGCCTGAAGTTTTACGAAATATTGACAAATAAAAGCCTTCTCCATCTAATAAATGCGGAAAAAACTGATACCCAAAATCTTTTTGTACAATGCCCCAATCCTGCGGAAAATCTATTTTCACCTCCTCGAAGTCTGCAATTTGGGTCAGCCACTTGGCATTTTGCTCATTTTCATAGGCATTATATGTACAAGTCGAATAGCACAAAATTCCATCTGGAGCTACCAACATTGCGGCCGCTTGTAAAATTCGCTTTTGCCTTGAAGCACAAATCTGAACATTATTTTCAGACCATTCCTTTCGGGCATTTTTATCCTTCCTAAAAAGCCCTTCCCCCGAACAAGGGGCATCTGTTAGCACCAAATCAAAGAAGCCCTCTAAGTCAATCATTTCCTCTGCGTCATGATTGGAGACAATGTAATTCGGGAATCCCCATTTTTCCAAGTTTTCCTTCAAAGCCCCTACCCTGCTTTTAATAACCTCATTAGCAAGCAACAAACTATTTTCATTTAATAAAGAAGCCATCAGAGTAGATTTACCGCCAGGAGCAGCACACAAATCCATTACTCTCAAAGGTTTTTTGAAATCTATCGATTGTATCAATGCTTCCTTAAGAAACATAGAAGATGCCTCTTGAACATAATACGCCCCCGCATGGAAAGCTGGGTAAAGCGTAAAATTAGGTCTTTCTGGCAAATAATACCCTTCTTGATTCCATTTGACCTGCTTTAAGCTTCCGCTGAATAAGTCGGAAACAGGAATTAATTTCCTCGGATTTAGTCGAACACTGGTTGGAGTTTGGGCTTCTAAACTTTCTTCAAATTTAGAGAAACCATCGCCCAACATCTCCTTCATTTGGAGTACAAAACTTTCAGGTAAATTCATTAACTTATTATTAACAATTAATCAGCAACTACCTGCGTCTAAATAGCATCTTACTTGAAATACTCATCAAATACAAGTAAAACTATTCACAGCTCAAGAAAGAAGCCTATGTAGGAAATTTATTCATTTTTCACAAAATTAACCAAATTGCTTAACAAATGAGAACAATTTCAAAAACACTTGTATTTATTTTACTTGTCAATGCGACATTTGCACAAATTAACATCGGAATTAAAGGCGGAATAAGCGGTTCGAGAATGACCAAATTCGATTTGATTCAAAACATTACCCCTACTTTTAAGCTTCTTCCAGCTGCAAATGCAGGTATTTTTGTTGAAATTCCTCTAGGAACAAACTTTTCCATTCAGCCAGAGCTAAATTACATCCAAAAAGGATTTCAAATCAGAGAATCCTTCAATGTAAATCAGAACAGCAACTTAGGCTTTGACATACCCCTCGGCGGAAAACTTTCGCTTAAGAACAATTATATCGATATGCCTATATTGGCAAAAGTGAAGTTAGGAGATTCGGAAGCTGCCCACGGCTATATTTTGTTTGGACCGAGCTTCTCCTATATGATGGATTCCAAAGCACGAATCCAAGTGTTACGAATATTTCCAGTGGATATTCCATTGGGAACAGGCTTATACAACCGAGCAGAAATTTCTGGAATTGCAGCATTAGGCTATGAGATTCCTTTAGCATTTGGGCAAATTTTTATCGAAGGACGTTATCAACAAGGCCTTAGCCGAGTGTTGGATATTCCAGCAGTAAAAATACCTGTCCGAAACCAAAACCTAAGTTTGTCGGCAGGCATCAGCATCGCACTCAATCGATAAAAAAAAGTGGCTGTTCAATTGATATTGAGCAGCCACCAAATTTTATATTCTCAAAAACTATTAGATTTGAACTCTTTTGAAAGCAGTGATTTTCAAGCCTTTCAAAGTTTTTTCTAATAATTGAGCAATCGTAACAGAATTATCCTTTACAAACTCCTGATTCAACAAAGTTGATTCTTTATAGAATTTACCCAATTTACCCATTGCAATTTTCTCCAACATTGCTTCAGGTTTTCCTTCTTGACGAGCCACTTCCATACCGATTTCGATTTCTTTTTGAACGATTTCTGGATTAACATCATCTTTGTCAAGACCTACCGGTTTCATTGCCGCAATTTGCATTGCTACATCTTTACCAACTTCCGTTACATCAGTTCCTTGAGTATTATCAAAAGCAACCAATACGCCCAATTTGCCAGTCGAGTGGATATAAGAAACCACTTGCTCTGCCTCAACATTTGCAAACTCAGTGATAACGATTTTCTCTCCGATTTTACCAACCAACTCAACGATTGTTTCTTCTACACTACGACCAGAAGACAATTGAGCAGCCAATAAAGATTCTTTATCTTTAATGTTGTTTTCAACACTTACTTTTAAAATATCAGCCGCCAATTCACGGAAAGAATCTACTTTAGAAACTGGTTCAGTTTCACAAGCAAGAGCGAGGATTTTTGCAGTTTTGTTATCGGCACTTACGTCGATTAACACGATTCCTTCATTTGTTTCGTTATCAGCACGCTTAGCGGCTACTTTTTGACCAGCTTTACGAAGAATTTCAACAGCTTTATCGAAATCGCCTTCCGCCTCAGTCAAGGCTTTTTTACAATCCATCATTCCGGCTCCTGTCATTTGACGAAGCTTATTTACATCTGATGCAGTAATGTTCATGATTTTTGTTTATTAAAAAGTATTTATTACGAAAATGTTAGTAATTTGAAACAGAACAGCCCAAAACTTTCGCTTCGATATGTATCTCACTTATTTCTAAGCCACAAAATTATGAATTTTATTAATTAAAAGCAATAAAATTTAATTTACAATAACTTGTTTTGTCTTCGTATAATTGTCCTGCCCCCCGAAACCGTAACCATTTAAAAATAGAAATTTTTTTTTTAATTTCACGATAAAATGGCAAAAAATGAAGAAGAGCAAATTTAGTGAATCTGAAATCGTATCAATTTTGAACAGTGTCGGCAAAGACAAAACAGTGGAAACCGTATGTCGAGCTTATGGTATTTCTCCCGCCACGTTTTATAACTGGAAGAGTAAGTATGGGGGTATGGGGACAGAAGAGCTGAAACATCTTCGGGAGCTAGAATCGGAGAATGCAAGGCTGAAGAAATTATTGGCAGATAAAAGTTTAGACTATGATATACAAGAAGTACAAAGACAGTTGGACAAGTGGTGGAATAGTTATAATTTTGACAGACCACATTCAGCATTGGGGTATCTAACCCCACAACAGTTTATTGACAAAAACCAAAACCTCTACTTTAAAGTGGTGGCGGCTTAGGGGAGCA
>JACCDU010755815.1_pt1 | contig 15655 bp, 30 predicted proteins | sample 7446081 | NCBI WGS metagenome assembly JACCDU01 (sample SAMN15323447, study PRJNA562643) | freshwater metagenome | isolation source: river surface water | place: USA:Blue River Watershed | collected 2017-08-17
AGAGCAGTAATGGCTTTTTTATCACTGGTTTCAATAGGGCTAGTATAAAACTGATACTTGTTCGTGGCTGGGTTAAAGCCTACATTGTATGCTGTACCGCCTTCTCCTGTGTATGTGGCACCAAAAAAGTTTGAATTGGGCCCAACAGGAGAACCTAGAAGTGTATCCCCAGCATAGATAGCAGAAAAAGCAGGGTCTTGCCTAGAACCAGACTCTAACTCCATTTCTGGAGGAGTATACATGCCTGTTTTTAACGAACCAATATCAAGAACATTGGCCTTAGCTAACTGACGCGCCATGTCTAAGGCTACTTGCTCTTGAACGGTGGGTGATCGACCAAAGAACTGAGAGGCTACATCGTAGTTAAAACCAACACTAGGTGCCTTCTCACTAAACACACCACCAACCAACCGAGAAGTATCTAAATTAGGATAAATTTGGTTATAAAGAGAGCGGAGCGCATCAACGCCATATTCAGTGCCCTCGTAGTCTTTAATTAAAGCCATTATGCTTTCCTTATAACCTCAAATGTATTGATGATGCTCATGTCAGAGCCTGTCTCAGATTCTGTTCTAATCTGATCGCCTTCTTCCAGCACAATGTAAGCATCACCGTTAAACTTTAAGAAGTTTCCGGCGCTTAAAATATAGTTATCTAAAACTTTAATCTCTATGTTGGCGCTTTTGTCATACCAGAATACATCAATGTATTTGTTATTGCCGGTATGGTTCACAATATAACACAAGTTCCACAGAGCATAGTAACCCGTAGGAACAGTGTACAGAGTTGTCTTTGTTGCCGCTGTAAGGTTGTTACCTACGGATATTTGTCTCATTCGTCAGATTCCTCGTCTTTTTTGGGAGGACGCCCACGCTTGGGAGCCTCAGCCTTTTGTGTGACTTCTTCTACCATCTCATAGTCAGGGTGTTTTTTCATACCCTCAATGTACCATTCAGCAAACTCGAAAACATTTCCAGTTTGTTTGCATCTAAATTTCATTTCAGCCTTTCTAAAAGATTCATAAGAACCTTTAAAAAAGGCCAGCCCCGTAGGGCCAGCCTCAAAGTGACTATTAGGCCGGAACAGCCAGAGCCACAGCAGAGCCGTCACGCAGTTCCTTCACGCCATACAGCATGTCGGATGTGAACAGCGTACCCAGGTATTCTTGTTTGTACTGGGTCTGCGAACGAACGCCCATCTGCTCAACCAGAACCGCGAAGTCCTTATGAGCCAGCAGACAGATACGATCACCGTCGGTAGCGGCATCAGCATTGCTGGTGACGAACACCGGAATGCCGTACACGTTGCCGATTTCACCGTTGCGGATGGTGTTAGCAGCACCCACTTCACCAACGAAAGCCTGCTCGGTGAAACGGTTGATACCCATCAGGGTGTTACGGGTAGACGGCGGAACGATCAGGAAACGATTGTCCATCGGAACATCGTTGTCGTCCAGACGCTGGATCGAACGACGGATAGCAGCATCGGTCAGAGCACCGGCTGTGCCCGTGTAAGCCGTTGTACCATCAGCGCCCGAGAAAGCACCGGTGTAAGCAGCAGTGCCGTCACCGCCTTGCACACCACGGCCCAGACGAACCAGGTCGGTGTCCACTTGACGGGCCAGAGCGTAGCCAGCGTCGTCGGTGTAGAACTGACGCAGCGACGACAGAGCTTGAGCCTCAACGATGTCTTCGATCAGGCGAGAATACTCATAGTGCTTGTCAATGTTCACGACCACTTCGGTTTCAGTAGCGGCGATCAGCGTAACTTGCGTAGAAGCAGCCTTCACAGAAGCGTTGCCACGGGTGGGCGACGGAATGTGAACAGCATCACCCTTCTTGCCCTTGAACGCCATCTTTTTGACGAGGTTCGCAGCAACGAGGTTCTTCTTGTAAGAAGCAATAATTTCGTCACTCCAAATTTCCGGAATAAATGTTGCACCGGTAGTGATAGTAACGTGGGATGTACCTAAAGGCATAATTAAATCTCCTAATTAAAGTTTATTTAACCCTTTGCTCAGCATATGCAGCCATGATTTCAGGTTGTAAGGCTTCATAACGGGCAGGGTCTGTCATTTTGAGCCGGATAAGGTCGGCACGGCGATAGATTTTCTTAGAAGATTCCCCAGTTCCGCCAACATCCACAGCAGCAGCCTTCATGTCCGCTTGCCGCACTGCTTTACCAGTGTCAGCAACTTCTTTGGACTTGGAGGTGCGAATCTGCTTGAATGTTGAGATAAGCTCGTCAGCAGCGTTAAAGTCATACTGGGCATCAGCCAAAGCGTACATGTTAAGACGCATTGGAGAGGCTTTTACCCATTCTGCAAACTCAGGGTCACGCACCACATCCGTAAAGTCCGGATGCTTTTTGGCAAGTGCTGCCTGTGTCTGCAACTGTTTCATCTGAAGTGCAGCTTGTTTAGCGGCCAACACATCAGGATGAGATTCTACCGCTTTCTGAACTGCTTTCTTGGGGTCTTCAAAAAAGTCTAACTCAGTTTCTTCTTTAGTAGGTTCCGGTTGGTTTGCCGAGAGTTGTTGTTTCAACAGTTGGTCAGCAAGCTTACGAACTTCCCCAACTTCCTGTGCCTGTCGCCCAATCAGCTTTTCAGCTTCTTGGTGCATCTGCACAATTTCCTCAAGACTCTTACCCTTGTATTTATCGGGAATCTTGGGAACATCGGGCTGCTGTTCTTCGGGAGCAGCAGTTTCTTGTTTTTGTTCTTCTGCCTCTAACTCACTTACTTGATTCAGTTCGTCGTCATTATCAATAAGAGCCATACCTAACCTTTCGTCCTGCCTAAACGGTTTTAGGACATTTATTTATGCAATCAGGTTCCCGTTACTCCCCATGAGCAGCGGCCTGTTTGCGTTCTTGTTTTAACTTCTCTGCTCTGACTCGTTCCCACCGGCTGTAAGCACCGGGAAAAGCTCCAGTGAAGCCCTCCAGTTTTACAGTACCAGCAGACACAATCCTGACAGCATCCTTACCGCATTCTTTACACGGCGCAGAGCGAACACTGTCATCTACAAAAGATTCCGTTACGTGACCTTCGGGGCAACGGAATTCAAAGATTCGTTTCATCTTTTAACTCCTCGTATGCTTTACCACAGGCTTCTCGTCGGGTAAGAAGCAAATCTAATATGTCAATTTGGCCTTTCCTGTACCATAAATCATGCGCGTCAGTGACCAATGATAAATTATTAGTTGCGTCTTTAATCTTCTGCAAATCCTCAATTAAGTCAGTCCAACCTGGCTTAGCCATCATGTCGAACTGAGCTTCGTAATACTTTTCCAATTCAGGTGTCACGGATTGTTCCTTTCTGGAGTCCTTATACCCTAATATTATATATTAAATTGTTACTTTTGTCAACAGTTATTGCATGTTTTTTGACTGCATCTGAGCAATCGCAATACGCTCGTTACTGTCAATGTCCTTCTCTTTTAGAGCAATTTCAGCCAGTTTTACCCGGCGCTCAAAGTCTTTGCTCTCGTTATCCTCGTTTAAGTTGGTAGACAACGCAGAAATGACCTTTGCACGGGCAAGTTCCGGGGCCACCTGAGCTTCAACAGTGGCTTTTTGAGCCTCTGCTGTCTCGCGCTGGGCTTTTGCTTGCATTTCGCTGATCTGCGCCTGCAACATAGCCATTTGCATCTGTTGCTGCTGCATTGCAGCCTGCTGAGCCTCCGGATTGGGCTGGCTCATCTGTGCCAGAGCTTGCAGAATGTCACCACGGTTGCTTAGACTGCTGTTCTGGACGATTCCTTGCAGAATCAGCGGCAGAACCGGCGTATCCGGGCCTAAAGTCTGCAACAAAGCAATCATTTGCTGTTGTTCAAACTCACGCGCCAGAATACCAAGCGTTGCAGTCGGGATAAACTCCATGTCCTCAGCCGGATAACGGTCAGGATCAAACTGCATGTAGCGCCAAGCAGCCTTGTTGATGAAGGGGATCATAAAATCCTCTTGGAAATTCGACAAGGTACGCTTGTATTTCTTGATAATCCCGGCCATAGCCATGCTCATTCCACCTGCACCAGCATCTCGCGGCACATTGGAGGGCATTCCAGCACTATCCACGGTTCCAGTAGCTTGCAGAAGCATTCGCTCAAAGTTCTGAGCCGCTGCAACAGCATTTTGGTCTGTTTGACCGAACTTGAATGGGGTAAGAATCTCAGCCGGATTACCGTTTGTCAGGATTGCCTTACCCGGCTTCACCTCAAACTTGGCCCCACGCGGCAGTCGCGTAGCATCCATGGCAATCATCGGGGCAGTTGTCAGCGCCAGAGAGTCCATATGGGCGCGTAACTGGCCGTCGATGGCCTTCTGCATGTTGTAGCCCTTCTCAACCGTGCCACGGCCCCAGAAACGACCGGGAACAGTGTCATCCTGGTACGCAATGACCGGACGATCCTTCATCATGTACGGGTTCGGCTCGGCTTTGAGCAGAACGCTGTCGTTGGCAATGACGACAACAGCCTCTACCAGATTGCTGTGCTCATCAGCAGCACTACCTTCCGGGAATAATTCTTCAAATTCTTCGTCATCTGTGCCTTCAAGGTACTCTCGCGGCACTAAACCGTAGTAAGTGAGCAGCTTTACCTTGTCGTCATCAAACTTTCGTGCATCCTGTGTTGCTTCCAAAGCATCGTCACTAGGCATCGTGGTAATGTCTACCTTCTTGTAGATACCTTTTTCAATGCCTTCCACAACCTTATGGATAGAAACATACTTCTCAATTGCTACACCCATTGCATCATCAATGGTTTCAGCATTGGGATCAATCAAAAAGTTCTTAGGATTGACCGGCTTTAACTTGACACAGACACGCTCAGTCTCATTTACACCGATTGCAGCCACGCCTTGCATACCGGGAATGGCTTGAGTAGCCGGGGAATACTGGTACTCAGACTTTACAACAATCTCACCAATACCAGTACCATAAATCTCAGCCATCAGTTCGATATGGTCAACAGATTTCTTGACTTTATCGCGGCTGAAGTCTTCCATCAGTTGTTTCTTGATGACTTCAACATCAAACGGATTCTGGTTGTTGTCCCGAATATCGTCCTTGATGTCAAAATACTCGCCTTGACCAAAAATGGCTTCCATGATCTCAGCGTGGCGAGTCTCCACAGCCTGCTGCGTTGCAGGGCTAATGATGCGACTACGCTCAGACTCACGCATCCGATCAGCAGAATCCCACTGACCACGGAAGATACGCTCGTACTCAAGCCAAGAATCCAAATAATTGCTGTCTCGGTGATCGCGCCAACGGTCAGTATGGTCAACAATCCAAGACACCAACTCTTTTTCTTCTTCGGTCGGTTCCTCAAAATCTGGTTGTTTTTCGTAGTCTTCCATTACCACTTCACCTTATCAGTGACCGCTTTGCACATTTCGACAAAGTAGTCTTGGGAATATTGTTGTTTAGCCATGTTCACATCTTTGTGAAGAAGTTGAATATTACCTTCAACATACCCTAGATCAGAATTAATACGATCAATGGATGCTGTGTGGTTTTGACCTACTTCCGCCCAACCAATAGGCCACCCTGTTAAAGCACATTTATAATCTTGCTCAACAAATAGTTCCCAAAGGTATTCAACAGAAATATTAAATTCAAGATTTCTTAACTCAGCCTGTAGTTTAAATTTATGAAACCAAGAAAGCCGAATGTCTTTATAAAAACCTCGGCCACAGTTTTCAGTTTTTTTATTTGAACAAGACTTACACGTTTTTTGCAGTTTAAAGGATTCTTCTGCATAAGCTTTACGCAAATAACTTTGCATAATCCCGCAAGAAGGGCACGGTTTATACCACCTTCCGTCTTCGCCTTTATTCACCATTTTATTTTTGAGGACCACCAAGCAGCAGACATCTTGCCCTTGGCAATGTTGTCAGCGTGTCGAGCTTTAAAAGATTTGTTACGGGCAGTGCCTTCCGGAGAACCAGAAACACCTTGCTGTCCAAAACGGATAGTCTTTACTTGATCGCCTTCTTTGGCTACCACCACATGACTCTTGGTTGGGTGGTCAGGTGTGCGCTTAGGCTTGTTGTAGCCAGAGACACCAGCACGGGTAAGCCGAGAGTCTTTGGTAGCCATCACTTGCCCTTCATCATGCACTTACCGGCCTTCTTGCATTTAGCCGGAGTAGGACAGCCAGCACAGGGCTTGAAAGGCTTTACAGGAATCATTTTCTTAGTAGCCATTCTTTTTACCTTTCTTGGCAGTCTTGGCTGCATCTTTGAAATCTTTGGCGCTAGGGGCACCCTTGGCACCAGGCTTACGCATCTTCTCACCGCTACCGGCTTCGATGCGCTTACGCTTGGCGTTGATGTTTGCGTAGAGACCTGGTTTCATTTAATACCCCGCTACTTTATCTAAAATAATGTGCTCTTCTTCTTCGTAATCTTGCTGGTAGTTTGCTACAGCTAATTGATCTATGTAGGAGAGCGCATCAACAAGATCATCGTGAACACCAACAGTAGGAAACATAATAAGTTGGTCTTTAAATTCTTCCCAATCTTCTTCTTCATTGAACGAAATCCTGCCGTGCTCCATGCGGCCCTGAAGACTCCAGACAACCCGATCAGTCTTTTTCTTGTTTCCGTGAGTAAGGTCTTGAATGTGGGCATATATGTTGTTCTTCCTCATCAAATCGTTTAGATAGGGCAGAACAGCATTCTTCAATGCCCCTCGCTCAATACCAACCCCAATCGGTTGATAGTCCCTGATTGTCTTCAGGATGTTTACCGCTGTCTCTCGGATGTCCCAGCGACCATGGAGAATCTTATCCACCCACCAGTTGCCGTTATCTTCCAGCTTTACAATCGCAATCGCAGTCTCGTCCAACCGCTTCTTGGAGGCTGTTGCCTGCTTTCCTACTTCCTCAAACCCAGCCAAGTCAATAGCTACGACATACTGTCCGTACTGTGGCTCAGGGGTTGTCTTGAACCATTCTTCCTTAAAGACATCAGCACCAGAGTTGTCAAAACTGGCTAAAAATTCTTGCTTAAAAGAAAAAGAACTTAATGTCTTTTTAGCTGCTTCAATTTCTTTAGGGTCAATTGTTGGATTGTCATACGTTGTTAAATGCCACGCTTTCCAATCCGGGTCTTCACCGCTTTCAGCCAACTTGTACAAATCATAATACCAGTTTCTACCGGCAGGCGAACTGATAAAAATAGCCTGACCTTTTAAGTCAGACAGGGCAGGTCGAATAACCTTAGCCCATACTTGATCGTCTTTAATAAACGCGGCTTCGTCAATAACTGCAAAATGCAATTTCAGACCGCGCAAAGTGTCCGGGTTTTCAGCAGACCTTAAATGAATCTTAACGCCAGTAACTAGCGTCACGTCCATTTGGTTAACATGCGCTGCTTTTATAACTTCTCGGCCTTGCTCCAATAAAGCATCCCACGCAATCTGGCGGGTCTGAGCCTGTGTTGGGCCAACATACAAAACTGCCGATCCAGGAGGCGCTTCTAGTGCAGCAGCAAGAATTTTCTTGATGGCAAAGTTTGATTTACCGCAACGACGTCCAGCCACAATAACCTTGAAGCGCGCAGGGTCTTGCCACGCGCTAATTTGCCAAGGCAAAAGTTGCCAGTTAAGATTTGCCATTATGTTTCCTCAAATAATCCGCTGCTTTTTCAAGCAGTTCTGGATTGTCTTGAAATTGACCTAAGCCCGTGTTGCAAGGCCCGCAAAGTAAATCTCTAATCTTTCCAGTTGTGTGGCAATGATCCACAGCTAATTTCTTTTTACTTGCGGCTTTCCCACAGACAGCACACCCATAATTTTGATACGCAAGTTTTGTATTGTACTCTTCTTGACTTATACCATAATTCTTTTTAAGTTGGTACTCTGCCCTAGCCTTTACAAATTCTGGTTTTCTTTGTCTTTCTTTTTCTACCGCAGATCTACAAATTTTACAAGAATGTCGTCTAATGCCTCTATCTTTGTAGTGCCAATGAAAATCTGTAATAGGTTTTTCTTGCAGGCAACTGCTGCATTGTTTTGTTTCCATGTTGTAATCCTCTTGAGAAGGAAACGGTGTTCAGACCCCCGCACCGTTAAACGAGGCTCAAGCCGATTACTCGGTGTCTGTATCTCTGTAGTCTACATCTTCTACGTCGTCGGCCTGCTCGATTGTCTCAACCGTCGGCGACCCCATCGCAGAGATGTTAATGCTGATCTGGGGCATACTGCCGCTTTGTTTGGCCGTCTCAAAAGCAGAGACAGGCACCACCCGGTTAACAATCAAAGCCCACGCAGCCGCCTGGTGCTTGTGTTCGTCGTCTAGCGCAGCATCAAATATCTTCTCTAAAACTTTAGCTGACTTGGGCGAAGCCAGCATCCGGTCGCGATATTCGTTGATGATAGCCGTTGTACCCTTGGGACGCCCAACGCTTCTTTTTTCTTTGATTTCTTTAAGGGCCGTCTTAGGCGGACGCCCCCTTGGATTGCCTGAAGGCTTGGTCATACATTTCCTTTACCCCCTGACGGGAGGACACAATTTTATTTCTTCCCTAACATTATACCACACTTTTTCCAAAAGTCAACACTTTTTTGAAGACAAACACAAAGAAAGTTAGACAACATGAAGGTGTCAGGATTCTGTAAGGTTCTCTACTTTAAAGTTACTTTAATGTATATATATTATATATTACTTATAGTATTATTACTTTAATGATTACTTTAATAGTGTATTTACTTATAAAGTAATACTTATAAAGTAACATCTATGTTAACTTCCTAGGTACTATAGAGTATAGGGTAACACAGAAGTCTGATCTTGTCAAGCACTTTCTTCAGTCTTTACACAAGAAGGCTTTAAAGGCTCTATAAGCCCTTGATGGACTGTCTTGCTACCCTGCCATAGGCTTGTCTGTTTTAAGGGCTTGTAGGCTGTTTTAGAGGCTTCTAGACATACTGGCCTTTGGTTGTGTCTTAATTTATAGGTTCCCTCTTAAGTTCCCCATTCAGGGTGTCCGGATTCCATCGTCTTAGTCCTTCATCTGTCCCCAATTATTCCTTACCTGACAAGGACTTAACATAATTCTTACCTCTTCTGTCCCTTATTTGTTGCAGTGCAGTATTTTCTTAGTTTTACTCTTTTGTAAACGTAGGTGGTTCCCACAATAATTTCTTACAAGTCAGTACCCCTCCCCCCTGTCATGTTAGTCAGTGCTCACTTCAGAGCTTGACTAAGTTAGTAAGCACACACTATAGGTAGCGTGTCAGTGAGCACTCACACACTATAGGTAGTGTACCGCACTAGGGCTTGTAAGTAAGCACTCACATGCACTGGGAAGTTACTCACAAGTTATCCACAAGGGCGAGTGAGGGGCGATGATGCACCCTGTTACGTATACCTTGAGGCATATCAGCGATCACTTATGCACTTATATGGTGCACTATCCAGTCACCCTATCCGATAGGCTTACACTATGCTGTCTTGTGTCTTATGTCTTATATAAGAGTATACAGTTAGGGTATACTGTAAGTGTATACAATCCAAGGCAATAAACCTACAGTTGACTCGGGTATTCAATCCATGAGATGATCTAGTTATCGGTTAGACAAATGTTACAATTTAACTGTCAACCGATAGCAGGCCAGTACGTTAACAGAGCATCACTAACCAACCGGAGATCGTCATGCGCCAATATTCATACAGCATCATCAACCCGCAAGGCCACGCATATGTCGTGCACTGCACCGCTGCCAACCCAGAGTGGGCACGGGCACAAGTGGCCCACAGCTACAGCGGCTGGACTGTCTGCGAACAATTCTGCGACATCAACCCGCCGCACCGAATCTACGGGGAGATCGACGCATCAGACATGTGCGCCGATGATTACGATTGGATCATGTCTCAGTCTGCTGTCTGACAGCATCCTCTGTAGCGCCTACAATGTGGGTGCTATGGTGGGCATTGTCGCCCTGTCACCCTGGAGATACTAGCATGAACAAGATAAGCAAAACCGACCGCGCACAGATTGTTCTGTGGCTAGGTCAATATGGAGTAACAGTAACCCCTTGCACAAAAACAGACACTATCATGCTTTACTGTCAGGAAACAGAGTGGGTGGATGTTGTGGAGTATGATTGGAGTGCTCTGTACGAACAATGCAAGCAATGGAACCTTACCAGAGAATCCGGCGCTTTTCTTCCATGGCAGTCTGAAGAATAACCCCACACTTGCAAGGGGCTTTCCCGGCCCCTACAATGCACCACATCACTAACCCACCGGAGCAAACACACCATGACCACAGAAGCAACCCTCTTGATGACGTTCCGCGATCGCATCGCGGGCTTTGCAGGGCAGGAAGGCCGCAATAACCCTGAGCTTCAGCAGGCCGTCAAAGCCGCTGGCGCAGATATTGTGAAAGCCCTCCAACAGAATCACGGACACTCCCTTGCGGATGCTGTGGCCCTGCTTCGCATGGTTCTGAATGGCCTTAACATCAAGTGAGGCACACATGGCTGACATTCTCACCGCTATCGTTCTGGGCATGATCTCTGCCGCCCTTGCCCTGGCGTACTTTGATGTCCTGTTTTTCTAACCCTAAACCATAGGAAACCATCATGAAAACCCGCGTAACACTCGATGACTTCATGCAAGCATTCAAGGATCGAGGCCGTGAATCTCAGTTTTCGCGCCCTGCCCTGTATGGCCTGTTCAACTATATTGAGGAGTATGAGGACAGCACCGGCGAGGATATCGAACTGGACGTTATCGCGCTATGCTGCGACTACACCGAGGCCAGCTACAAGGACATCGTTGACGACTACGGGATTGATGTCTCCGAGTGCGCCGATGTCGAGGACATGCGGGAGGCGGTGCTGGAGCACCTTGAAGGTGAAACCCAGGTGGTGTGGTATGATGACGACACCGTGCTTTACGCTAACTTCTAAGGATAAAATGCGGTACGCAGTCAAATTCAAATCATCTGGGATTGTCGCTGCTACGTTCCCGTCCCGGGCTTTGGCCCTGTTATGGGCAGAATCTAACGACCTAGACCCCGAAGGGGAGCCAATGGGCCTATTTATTGTTGAAAGGATTAAACGCGATGCAACACACCCTACCGCCTGAAATCGAGGAACTTATCGCTATCCTTGAGGAGATCAGGGCCGCTGAAGACGGAGACTGGTTCGAATACTTGGACGAGGAATTCAACGATGATTAAACGATTATGCACAGCCCTGGTGCTTATTGCTGCACTGCACAACTCCTATGCTGAACCACAGCTACGATCCGCTAGCCTTCAAGTAGTCTGCGGGAATGCTCAAGAAATCCTCACAGACCTATCTAAAAGCCCGTATAAGCCGTTTATTTTTGCAGTCAATGGGGAGGTAGCCACTTGGGTGTTCGTCGATCCTAGCGACGGGGAAATGTTGGTCTTTCGTGCCCAAGGCGGAACAGCCTGCGCCGTCACCGGTGGCATCATCCGACAACGCAACACAGACATTTTTAAAGAAGCAAATTATGAGATGCATCGCATGCAATAAAGCCCTGAATGACTATGAGGCCACCCGCAAGAATGCCATCACAGGGGAATACTTCGACCTGTGCCAGGGTTGCTTTGCTAGTGTCGCCGAGGTGACTCCGTTGCAGGTACGCGACAGAAAAGACCTTCTCATGCAGGAGGATGTGACGCAGGAGCTTCTATCAATTGACAACGAGGCAGAAATGTGCTACAATGAGAACTTTAGAGGAGACGATGAAGTTAAAGACACATAAATATAATAAATTATAAGTATTTATACATTAATGTTAACTTATAAGGTACTATATGCAAGACTTTGACGAACGTGACCAGTACGAATTCTTTAGGTGGTCTGTAATTCAGGATGTTGTCGATCTGTTCATGCTGGAGGGTCGAGATTCCATCATGGCAGACGTAGCCGAAGAAGTGGTTAAACGACTTAACAAGGGCATCGAGCCTGCTTCTGAGGCCATCGAATGATTGTCTTGGTGGTCTGTCTGTCTTTCATTGTCTTTTTACTTTCAGGTGACTAAATGAACCCGTGGCCTTTCCCTGCGTACCCTAACCCTAAAGACCCTGGGCCTAATCGCGGCAAGCTGCCGCCATTCAATCCAGACAACGAGGAGGATGCTCCGTTATGACCCGCGACGAAATCATCCGCATGGCGCGGGAGGCTGAGATTGACTGCGATGCGGACGGCGACATTTGGGGTAGCACCAACGGATCGTTGATTCGCTTCGCTGAGCTTGTTCGGCAGCACACACAGATCGAGCAGATGCCAAAGTTTCAGGAGCTTGCCAATATCTTGCGCGAGAAGCAGGATCCCATGGCTTACCTCGACGAAGGCTTGGGTGCTTTTTACTGGCCTAAAGAATACAGAAAAGATGTGGGGTTCACTCCCCTCTACGCCCACCCAGCCCCGCGGCCCGTCGAACTGACGGACGAGGAAATTCACAACATCATTGACACTGTTCGGGCAAAGGTTTTTAGCGACGAGCAGAGAGTCGCTTATCGTGTAGCGCGAGCCGTTGAGCGCGCCCACGGGATTGGGGAGAAGGAATGAAACTACCAAAACTTTATTTCAAGAAAACACACAAACAGACCGGTGTCGAATTTGTGGACTACTTCTGTTCACGCAACTGTCCTGACTGGATGAAAACCCCGTTTGAAGATTTGCACGCGCGTGCTGGGCAGCGCATAGCGCATTGGAACGAGATGCTGTCTGATTGGCACTACGCTATTGTGGGCTGGAATGTGGAGGGACTGGAGCCATGAACCATCAAGTGCCGCAGACGGAAGGAACGCCACTCAAAGAACGCGCCGACTTTATTGCCGGATACGACGCGGGTATGGCAGACGCCAAGCGCATGTGGGAGATGAAAGAGCGCGATTACAAAGACGAACTGCGCAAAAAACATAGACCTGCTCGACTGCGCGGCAACAAGCTGAAGTTCAACGTCGAGTTCGCGCGACGTTCGCCCCTAATTGCGCTGGGATTTATTACTCCTTTGGAGTTTGTAATCGTGATCTGGCCGGTAAGTTTTCGTATCGCGTGGGGGTTTTAATGAGCGGCTGGCTGATCCTTGTCACCGGGGCCATCTATGCCTACGTCGCCATCGAGCAGGGCATGAAGGGTAACACCGGCATGTTGATCGCTTATGCTGGATATGCTTTCTCTAACATTGGGCTTTACATGCTTGCAAAATGACTAGTAAATTCCTGAAGCACGTTGCTTGCGATCATTGCGATAGCAGCGACGGAGCAGCATTATACGATGACGGGCACACTCATTGTTTTGTGTGCAACACAACTAAACGCGGAGATTCTGACACTGTGGACACAGTTATAGCACGGACACCGATCCGTATGATTGAGCCAACCGGAACCTATGCGCCCATTCAAGGACGGGGTATTAGTCGTGCCACCTGCGAGAAGTACGGCGTGACACAGGCGGACAACAGGCACTTCTACCCGTACACCAACAGCAACGGCATTACCATTGCCTACAAGGTGCGCGAGGTAGAACATAAAAAGTTTTCCATCAAGGGCGACTTTACCGAGGCTCGGTTGTTCGGACAAAACCTGTTCCATGCAGGAGGCAAGTATGTCACGCTAGTGGAGGGCGAACTAGACGCACTAGCAGCCTTCCAGATGACCGGCAGTCAATGGCCTGTGGTATCCATTCGCAATGGTGCCAATGCAGCCCTCAAGGACGCCAAGGCGCAGTATGAGTGGCTGAACAAGTTTGACAACATCGTGATCTGCTTTGATGCTGACGAACCTGGACGCAAGGCAGCGAAAGAGGTTGCAGAACTGTTCGGGCCGAAGGCTAAGATTGTCAAACACTTGTCGGGATACAAAGACGCCTGTGACTACCTTGTCGCTGGTGCAGGAAAGGAATTCGTAAATGAGTGGTGGAAAGCTGAATCGTTTGTTCCTGATGGCATTGTCGATGCTGCTACCCTCTGGGAGTCTGTCTCATCCCCCGAGAAACCAGCAGAAGCATTCTACCCCTGGAAAGGCTTGAATAGGCTCTTGTATGGCATTCGACCGGCTGAACTGGTTACTATCACGGCAGGCTCTGGTCTGGGCAAATCTCAGTTTCTACGCGAGGTGCTATATCAAATCCTTCGCTCAACTAACTGGAACATTGGCGCGATGTTTCTGGAAGAATCGGTACGCAAGACCGCCAGAAGTATCATGTCCGTCCATGCTAACAAGATGCTGCACCTACCTGACACAGAGGTTACAGAATCCGAGCTTAAAGAGGCATTTGATTCGACTCTCGGCACAAGCCGCATTTATCTGTTTGACCATTTTGGCTCTCTTGAGATTGAAAACGTCATTAGCCGAATTCGATACATGGCTAAAGCTCTGGATTGTCGCGTGGTTTTCCTTGACCATATTTCTATCGTTGTATCCGGCCAGGACTCAGGCGACGAACGTAAGGCCATCGACAGTATGATGACCAAACTACGGACACTGGTACAGGAACTGGGCATTACCTTGTTCTGTGTGTCTCACCTCCGTAGGCCGGTGGGCAATGCAGGGCACGAAGACGGGCAGGCGGTGTCGTTGTCTCAGTTGCGGGGCTCCGGTGCCATTGCTCAATTGTCGGATGCGGTTATCACGCTGGAGAGAAATAGCATGGCAGAGGACGAAGAAGAACGACACACTACCAAGGTGGCGGTGGCAAAGAACCGGTTTAATGGCTACACCGGCCCTGCCTGCCACTTGCGTTTTGACACTGTTTCTGGTAGAATGCTGGAAGTGGAGGAGCAGCCACTGTGAAAGAACTATACAATTTGCTGTGGTGCGGTATCTACCAATACACAGTGTTTACTTTCGAGGACACTCTGCTAGCCAAGGCTCTGGACTTTGTGGAAGACATGCGAGAGCAGGGCTTTGTCGTTCAGGTTGAAGATGTTAAATTTGAAAAGGTAAAGTACGAGAAATGACTACGTTCTTTTGTCCACAGCGAGGCAGCATGAAGGTTGATTATCACTCTATCAACGACGATGATCTTTACATTTATGACATCGACAGCGACACCATCGTGAAGAACTTGGGTTGCGGGTATCATCGCTTCGACGATGTGCCAGTGAAGCCTGGACAAGCAGCATTCAAGGGCTTGGGCCTCAAGGCTTTCCTGTGGACATTCAAGCGATTCAAGGAACCGGTGAGGGATGCAGCATGATGGATGTTGAGTCGGTGGTACAGCGTTTGTTGGCCTTGGAGACTAAGTATCTTGACCTTCAAGACCGATACGGACACTTGATCCACGAATACGAGATTCTGAAAGAGAAATATGAAGCGGTTAGTGCTGGACATCGAGACGGACAGCAAGCACTCTACGATTCACTTAGTGGTGACGCGGGACATTGACACAGGCGAAGTAAAAGTATGGAAAGCAGCAAGCAACCTCGGGGAATTTTTAAGGGACGCTACGTTGATAGTAGCCCACAACGGAATAAACTTCGATTTCCCGATATTGAATCGGCTCTGGAATACGAAGATTCGCTTGAGCCAAGTGTTCGATACGTTGATAGCATCAAGGTTGCTAGAGCCGAGCAGAGAGCAAGGACACAGCCTCGACGCGTGGGGAAAGACGCTGGAGAAGGAGAAGATTGATTATGCGAAGGTCTGGGAATGGAT
>JACCDU010876648.1_pt1 | contig 15655 bp, 19 predicted proteins | sample 7446081 | NCBI WGS metagenome assembly JACCDU01 (sample SAMN15323447, study PRJNA562643) | freshwater metagenome | isolation source: river surface water | place: USA:Blue River Watershed | collected 2017-08-17
CAGGGGGATGGAAAAGGTAATGCAACAGATTTGTACCACTGGGCAGAAATTCGTGGACGCAGACTTGTCTGGGTTGATGAATTTCCAGACAGCGAGCGTCTAAAAGAAAACTCTGTAAAGAAACTTACTGGTTCATCTGAAATTTCTGCTCGTTCTCCTGGAGAAAAACCATTTACTTTTGAGTCAAAGGCTAAACTTTGGGTTTCAACTAACCACAGACCAATCATTACTGATGATGCTATGTGGCGTCGTATTAGACCAATTCCATTTATCCATGTGCCAGAAAAGCCTGACCCTGACTTGAAGGAATATATCTTTGACCCAGAAGGTGGCCTTCCTGCTGTGCTTTCTTGGGCTGTTGAAGGCGCTATAAAACTGCTCGGCTCTAGTGCTCGTGACAGCCTTGGATGGTGTCGTGTAGTTAGTGAAGCAGCAGAGATTTATAGAAAGAATGAAGACAGAATTGGTTTGTTCTTGTCAGAAGAAACTAATGAAAACGAGTCTCACTCTGTTCCAGTAAAAGATTTGTATACAACATATAGAGTATGGAGTGAAGAACGTGGTGAGCGTCCTATGACTCAGGTGGCGTTTGATAGAAAACTTCGTGACAGAAATCTAAATGTTATTGGTTCAGGTTCTAGAGCAATAGTCAATGGAAGGTCAATGATTCCAAGGGCTGTACCTTCTGGAGAGATCGATTGGGCTGCTGCTACAAGGTTGTCTAGATTTAGTAACTAGCGAGGACCAAAAACTTTTCCGCCACGGGAACCGTAGTTTGAGCCTTTGATGCCTGGAATTTTTCTAGAAGCAGGAGACTTTGCTGTAAGTCTTCCACCAATAAATCCTTGTGGAGGCTTAATTAGTAGTGCTGTCATAGCGTGAACTAAAGCATCTACTCGGTCTGGAGACTTTCCTTCTCCTGGAATCCATGCTGTCATTTGGTCTTCTAACTCTGCTAGATATCCAATATGGTGAATTCTTTGCTGTTCGTAAGCAAGAACTACTGGCTCAGCACGTAATTGTTTACCGTGCTTTGAGTGCACTTCAAATACTTTTACATTTGGGTCAATTGCATTGATAGCATTTGTAACAAGGGCTCCGCCTTGGTTTACTTCAGCAACAACTGGAGCACCCCAGCGTCTAGCCATTTCAACTACTTTATTTGCCCACACTTCTGGAGAACCGTGAATTGTTGCATCTTCAAGAACCCAAGCATGGCGCTTGTATAAATCTCTATCTGCTGTTGAAGCACAAACAACAATTCCGCAAGCGTCTCTTGGGTTTTCAGCCACAGATGGGTCAACACCAATAACTCTGAGGGGGGCTTGCGGTGGAAGAATTCCTTGTCTTGACTCTGAAATCATTTCTAATGTCCAAAGCGCTCCCTCAATGGAATCAAGCATTTCTCCATAAAGTTCTTGACGAGCAAGACGTGTTCCTTCATAAACTCCCATAATTGTATCTAGATAGGCACCACTTAGGTTCCCTGAATTGTCCATAGTTGAACCACGACTAACAACAACTTTTTTTCCTTTTTTTGCTTCATCTAATAATGTGTAAAGTAGTGGAACACGCTTAGGTGTGGTAGTAATCATTATTTGTGGATTTGCACCAAGACGAGTACCAACACGCAAGTTATCAAAAGCGGTCATACCAGCAGCATCTGGAGTCTGTCTCCATGCGGCTACCTCATCTCCCCAAGCGTGTGTAAATTGAGGACCACGAAGAGAGTCTGGTTCGTCTGCGGTAAAGCAAGTTGCGGTGTTTCCGTTAGGCCAAGTCAATCGGCGCTTTGAAGGTTCGTATAGCGGACGCTCACTTGGTGGCGTCACATTCATAATTCCTGATTCACCTTCAACGATAACGTCACGCACATCTGCTGCGGTACGAGCAACTAAAGCAAAACGTCTTTGCCCTGTGTTTGTATATTTAGCGGTTTCTCTGACCCATTCGGCTGCTGCTCTTGTTTTTCCAGCACCACGACCAGCAAGATAAATCCAAATATTCCAATCACCTTCTGGTGCTATCTGCTCTGGTCTACCCCAAGATTTCCAGTCCCACATAAGTGTTTCCATATCAACACCAGCAAGTGCTAACTTTTTTTCTTCATCTGGTAGAGAGGCAATGACCTCCATAAGACTTTTAGCCATTACTCACCTTTTTGGAGACTGCGTTGCGCTCCATAATATAGAGGCGCTGCTGAACCAAGACCTAGTCCTTTAGCAATATCTTGTAGTGAAAATCCATTTTTATACTCTTCAGCAAGTTGTTTGTGGTACACAGAAACATCTCCAGAAAGTCTTGCCACTTTTACTCTTTCAATTGCTGTTGGAAGTTCTGACCTATTTGCTTTTCTTTTTGGCTTAATTTCAGATATGGACACACTTTCCATTACTACTCTACGGCGCAACCCTGGGTAAGCGACACCTAGTGCTTTAGCCAGTTCTGGCAAACTACCTCCCATAGAGTAAAACTCAACTAGCAGCCGTGTGTATTCTCTGCTTGCTTTATGGGCTGGAGTATTTTGAAACCTTGAGCCATACGCTTTTTTTGCAAGAGGAAATAAAGGCTCTATCTTGGCCTTGTATTGTGCTACTAAGTCTTCCACGTTTCGTCTCCGTTACACTGTATTAAGTACAATGGTTATAGCATAACGGAGGTCTTACAAGGCTATTTTATTATTCTTCTTCTCGGTCACGTCTGATTGGGTATGTAGACCACCAAACAACCATAGAAAATATGATTGCGTAGCCTACGATTGTCTTAGCAGACCCGTCAAGAACAAGCCAAGCAATAAACATACCTAGCAGTGTCCAGACTTGGTCTAAAACGTCTCTTAGGAAGTCTCTCATTATTTCACTCTCCTTGTTCTAGCATTTGTTTTTACTTTTTTAGTTGTTTTTACTTTGCGACGAGTTCCGCTTTCACGACCTACAGGTCCTCCAGCATCTCCTCCACCTCTAGGAGAAGAAGGACTACTTCCTCCACCAACAGGTGCTCCACCGCTTGTAGGCGGTGCTGCTACCGCTAAAGCAGCCGCAACTGCTTGACCAACAACAACAGTTGCCAAGACCATTTTCTCTGCTTCTTCACGCTCTTCTTCGCTCATATCAGCGCCGAGACTTCCCAAAGCAAGAAGAACTTGACCAGGGTCTGAAAAGATTTCAGACAACAATTCTACGGGATTTTCAAGTACCTGAAGGGCTGCTGCTACTTCAGCAGTAATAACAACTTCATTTCCATTCTCATCTTGACGAACTTCAACTGGAGTTTCTGCTGGTAAATCTTCATATGTCAAACCTGCTTCTGCTATTGCATCCGCTGTGACAGCCTCTCCATTAGCCGACTCAATCAAAGCATCAGCAAGTAAGTCTTTTTCAGCAGTAGTAAGTTTTCCATCTGCACTTAGAGCATCAGCAAGATTGTTTACTTCTTCAGCAGTAACTTCACCATCTGCACCTAAAGCATCAAGAATATCTTCAGCATCTGAGGCACTAATGTTTCCGTCTGTAAGCGCATCATCTACAGCACTATCAACAACTTCTTCTTCTGTAGGCTTAGGCTCTACTTCAGGTTCAGGTTCTTCAGCAGGAGGTTCTTCTGCTGGTGGTTCTTCAGCAGGAGGTTCTTCTGCTGGTGGTTCTTCAGCAGGAGGTTCTTCAGCAGGAGGTTCTTCTGCTGGTGGTTCTTCTGCTGGTGGTTCTTCTGGTTCTGGCTCAACGGGTGGTTGCTCTGGTTCTACAGGAGGTTCAACAGGTGGTTGCTCTGGTTCTGGTTCTGGTTCTGGTTCTGGCTCTACAGGTGGGGGAGGTGGAGGAGGTGGAGTTAAGTCATCAACAAAAAGTTGAGTTGCAACTACATCTGAATACTTAGCAAGTGAGTCATTATCTGAACGAACACTAATTTGATAGGTAGTGTCTAGTCCACCAGTTGACTCAAATAAAGATGCTGAAAGAATAATGCTTGTGTTAAGAGCATTAGCATCTCCTGCGTTTCCAGTTGCTATACCCCAGCCGCTACTTCCAGTTGACCAAGAAATTGCATAACGTTCTGGTAAAACTACTCCTGTTGGTGGGTCCCAAGAAACTTGTATGTCACCATTTTCTAACTGTGTAACAACAATATTTGTTGGTGCTCCTATAGGACTTTGAAGTATGACTTCTTGGTTTACTGTAGTTTGAGCAGTTTGTACAGCCTGTATTGCTTCTACTGTTTCTGTAATTGCTGTTTGAGCAAGGACTACGGCAGTCTCCATGGCTTCTACTGCTTCTTCAGCATCGGCTAAATCTTCTTGTGCGTCCGACAAATTTTGTTGAGCAATATCCTCTGCTAAATCTAAAATTTCAAGTTCATCTTGCTCTTGAGCAAGAGTTGCTTCTGCTGTTGCTAAAGTAGTAAGTTGTTGGGTAGTTGCTGTTGATTGAGTAAATTCTGAACCAGGAATGACTTGCCATCCAGTATCTGTGTAGCGCATTAAAACTACCGCAGCGCCACCACCATTTTCGTAATACCAAAACTCAAAAACCTTACCTACTCCAGCAGTTGTTGTTACATCTGCTGTAGAGCCACCCCCGCCTTTGTCATACCAATCATTGATAACAAGTTCTCCATCTAAATAAAGCCTTGTCCCATCGTCTGCTGATGCGTGTAGGTACTGAGTTCCGCTGGTTTGAGGAGTCCATTGACCTGTGTATTTAACAATGACATCTTCTGATCTATTAGAGCCAGCCACTGGTCCACTACCCCATTGCTCATTAATTCCGTTTGTATCGGTTGTTGTATGAATTGGGACTGCGTTTGTAGGAAGAGTTGGAGAAGCATTCTGTCCTTGAACGTTATAAACCTCAACTTTTAGTCCAGGAGTTGTATTAGCATCAACAACCGCTTGAGCCGCTGCCTCTGCTGTTGTTGCAGTAGCAACAACTACTTCTTGGGCATCCACTGCTACTTGCGCTTGTGCTAGTACTTCTGTCTTATCTGCAACCACTTCTGTTGCCGCTTCTACTGTAGGAGCAGTTTGAGCAAGAGTTACTGCTGTTTCCATAGCAGTCTGTGCTGCTTCAACTGCTTCTTGTGCCTCAACGACTGCATCTACAGCAGCATCAACTACTGCAATTATTTCTGGCTTCTGTAGCGGTAGTGCGTCTGAAGAAGCAACTACTGTTTGTAAAGTACTAGAAACAGTCTCTATTGCAGCAGCAGAAACAATAACTTGAGCCTGAGCAACAACTACAACTGCCTCTGCAACAGCGGTAGTTGCCTCTTGTGTTGAAGAAATAGCAGTAACTGTTGCTGTTTCAGCAGTATTTTGTGCAGTTGCTGCGGTAGTTTGTGCGGTTGCTTGAGTTGTTTGTAGAGTAGTAAGAGTATTTTGCGCTGTAGATAAAGTTGTAGTAGCAGTTGTTTCTGCTGTTTGTAAAGTTGTAAGCGTGTTTTGGGCTGTAGATAAAGTTGTTGCTGCTTCCTGAGCCGCTGCTACTAATGCAGGGTCAGAAGATGTTTTAGTTATAGAGATATTGTCAACAATATAATAATCAGCGTCTTTTGTAATTGTTATGGTCTCAATAGATGAGCCTGTTATTGTTTCGGTAGAAGTATATTGAACTGCTTGTGTCTGGGTAGACACATTGTTATTGATAACTTCAGTAGAAGTTGACCCGTCTGTGTTTGTGGCTATCATATTTGTATCGCCATTTTTGGCATACACACCTAAAGTTACCGATGTTACAGTTCCAGTATTTGTAGGGTTTACATCAATAACAATGTCATTTTGTGGACTAATAATAGTAAGAGCAGAGCCAGAAGTTTGCGGAGTGTTCCAGTTTCCACCAATAGAAACACCTGTTGACCCTGAAGAAGAAGTTACTGGCGTAGTTCCATCAACACCAGTCGTAACAATCACAACGCTTGTGGTGTTATTAGTAAAAGTTTCTGTTGTAGTAGTTGTTGTATTGGCAGAATCTGCCGCCGCCTGAGCATTTGTTGCTTCTGTTTGAGCAGTAGCAACTACTGCCTCTTGAGAATCTACTGCTGTTGCTGCTTGAGTAAGAGTATTTTGTGCTGTTGCTACTACCGTTGTTTGGGCTGCAACTGAGGTGGTTGCTTGGGCCAAAGTTTGATTGGCAGTTTCCGATGTTGCAACTGCTGTTTGTGCTGTTGCAACTGAAGTTGTTGCTTCTTGAGTAGCACTACTTGCTTCTTGTACTTGCGTAGTTGCGTCTGCGACTGCTTGTGTTGTTGTTTGAGATGGTTGTGATATTGATGATGCTACCTCCGCTATCTGTACGACTTTTTCTTCAAGTGTTGTTACAGTAGATGCTGCTGTTGCTACAGCAGTTGATGCTTCAGTTAGTGGGTCTTGCGTTGACTCCGCTGAAGAACCTGTTTGGATCACCTCCGACGACGCAGTTGAAGTTGCGTTGTTATTGGTTCCAGCATCACCCCCTTCAGAAGACTGGGCCTCTTCGGCCACGGCGGTTGTTGGACTAAGTATCCCATAAATAAAAGAAAGTATTGGGACAGACAAAATATAAAGAAGAGTCCTTCTTCGGACTTTCTTTGTAATAATACGAGCGCGACAAAGCACGACGAGATACTCCCACCATAGGTAATCTCATACAGAAAAATCTGTATCTTCCAGTGCTTATTTTACAGTATGTAAATAAATAAATTACTTTTTGTTGCGTAAATGTGCGTGACGAACAGTGGATGCATACCACTTTTCTCCACCAAGAGCAGTAGGAATAGCGTCTCTATTGAGACCTTGCGCTATCAAGTTATATGAAAGACCTAAACTTCTTTCTCTCTCAATTCTATCTTTAATTGATTCATTTATTAGTGGCAGAGGTCCTAAATCAATACCCCAGACTTTTCCGTTATTGCGTCTATCTTGGTGTACATCTTTCTGTCTAAGCGAAATCATTCCGCGTTCCATTTCTGCCATAGCAGACATAATGGTTACAACAAATCTTCCTTGATAAGTTGCAGTATCTAAACCTAAATCAAGAAGCGCTAGACGCCAGTTGTATTTATGTGAACGGTCAACAATACTAAGAAAGTCTCTTGTAGAGCGAGCAAGTCTGTCTAGCCGTGTAACAAAGAGGGCTTCTGCTTCTCCTTTATCTAAACTGTTTAGTGCAGCAGTTAAGACTGGTCGCCCCGTAATGTTTTTTCCAGAGCGACCCTCTTCACGAAGCATCTCTACTTCATACCCTTGAGACTCCGCTGCATAGCGAAGTTGCTTCTCTTGAGCATCAAGGCTTACGCCATCGTCCACTTGCATTTGAGTAGATACACGGGCATAGCAATAAGCAATCTTTTTCTTTTCGGTCAAGGAGCGACTCTTCCATTCTTTATAAAAGCATCGTGAGTTATAGGCATCAATTCTTTGAATATCTCCTCGTACTTTTCTGCAACCATTTCAATCTCACGCTGTGGATAGGAAGGAAATCTCTGCCCCTCGACATTGCGACGAAGAGATAGAAAGTTCATCAAAGCACGAGCATTCATAGTTACGTATGCAGATGAGTAAATTGTTAGTGGAAGCACTCCTCGTGCTACTTCACGAGCAACACCGCTACGAAGCATATCTTCGTAGTTTTGGTATGCCTCTTTACAAGTCCTTCTATAGGACGTCAAAGTTATTGCCATCTGCTCGGCATTGCCTGGCTCAAAGGTGTAAGCCCCTGGCTTTCCAATTTGAAGAAGTTTTCTATCTGAACTAGGGACATAGAACTCTGGCTCTAAAACCCGATAACGCCCAGACTCTTCGTTGTAAGAAGCCATGCGATGGCGCATATGTTCACGCCAAACAAAGATAGGGGCTTTGACATAGAAGGTGAAGACAGAGTGCTCAAAAGGTGAGCCATGCCTATCCCTCATCAAATAACCAATAAGACCAGTAAGTTTCTTGTTATCGTCGTTGTCTTGATAGCCAACTGTGCGCTCGCCAATAGTGCTGACTCTTGCTGCAAAAGCAATATCTTGGTCAGAGGCGCTGTGCTTGACTAACTGAACATCAACATCGGATTTGAAGTTGATGTCCAAGGCTTACTCGTCTTTGTCTTTTACGATTCTAAAACTCTTGCCTTTGGCAAAGTTGTTGATGGCTTTATCGTAAGTTCTATCAATAGGGCTCTTACTTCCCTTTTTAGAAGACTTCTTAGTAAATACCTGAACTACTGCCTTTGCGACAGCGTAAGCCAGAACAACACCGAAGGCTCCAACAATAAACACCAAACCCCATCCAACAATGGATAAAGCCAGTTCAAACGCTAACTTGAATGGATCTTGCCAGTCTAGATTCATACTTTCCTCTTTTTCTAGGGAGAATCCCTGCTATTAGTATACAGACTTAGACCTAAGACTGTACAGATAATCTAACAATATCACACTGTTTCTAAGTGTCACATTGGACGATTTTTTCCTAAAAGACGCTTTCTTTAGCGCTTATGCTCTTTCATATGTCGTGCAAGAGTGTGGTGAGCAAAACCCGAACGAACTTCAATCTCTTTCTTACACTCTGGGCAGATAACTACTCTATTTGCTGACATTACCTTACTCACTACATTCACACTTTGCGTAAGGGTCAAAAGAACAGAACTGACATTCCATTCGTTCTTGATGGGCTTTGCAGTAGTAGCGGAACTGGTGCTCGCCGCAGCAAACAAATAGTTCGTCAATAATGTTGTAAAACTTGGTTGAGTCAATGGTTTTTGTAGTCATAGCCTTAAGGTATACCTATACAATAAAAAAGTCAAATCTTTGCGCTCTAGGTCCCTAATAGGCAGAAAAGGACCAAAAAGGGGGGTATTGACTTTGGGAGTTTAGAGGGTGTACCTTCTGCCAAACAATGAAAGGAGTAGGTATGCAAAAGCCTATATCTAAAGTAGAGGAACAGATTGATTGGGATGTTTGGTATCACGAACGTGTGCAACTGGGAGTAAACAACATTGTAAAATCTATAGATAGCAAAAAGAACACGCAGAGCAGAAAATCAGTTTGCGCTTTGTGTAGTGCAAAAATACCTAAAAGAACTACTCACTTATTCAAGCCTCTTATAGGTGCTTGGATTTGTCAATCTTGTTGGAATGCTGAAAACAAAGAAGAGACAAAAAGATAGAATAAAAACTTTAGTTTTTCCCGCTCTCGGTCCCTTATTCTGAGACGACTGCCAACCAGCGAGGGATTGGGGGAGGTGGGGTGAGGTCTTCTAGGGGAACACGGTAGCCAACAAAGCCTGGCTCCTCTGCGTAGTACTTAGGGTTCTTTGCTAGTTCTGAGGTAATTGAGCCAAAAACTTCTACCCATTCATAATCATGGCTTACAGCGCACCCGTAAATTATCAAACCATCTCTTTCGTTTGGTTTGACTGGAACTTTGAAAATTGTTCGCATAGTACGAACTTCTATGTTTTGTCCAACATCTGAAGTTATTTGGCCATAACTGTAGTGGTATCGATTAGCGTAAACAGGATTATTCCAAGGCTCTTCAAGTAAATATGAAACTGCTCTTTCAGCAAGATTGCTTCTTGTGCCAGCAACATTTTCTGGAAGCAAGTAATTATTATCAATACCTTTTTGATAATTCTCTGTGTTCTTGCTGTTTTCTTTTATCTTTGCTCTTATTTCAGCAAGTCCAGTACACACTGTGATGTCTTCTGGCATCATCTTGATTAAGCGTGAATTGGGTAGATTAAGTATCATTTTATAAGAGTACACCTATACAATGAAAAGTTCAATTTTCTGCGCTCTAGGTCCGTAAGCCAAGGAAGCCGAAGGAAAGGGGTTTAGGGAGGGGTAGGGGGGTGTTTAGGGTAAGGTTGGGGTATGACGACGGTAATTGGGATTCAAAGGGCTGGCTACTGCGTGCTGGCTTGCGACTCGCAAACAACAGGAGAAACTGGTCGTCCATACGTTCACGACAAAGTAAAGAAGATTGTTGAGCGTGGTGAGTATCTAATTGCTGGCTCAGGCGATGCTGACGCTTGCGACATCATTCAACACCTGTGGGAGCCTCCAAAGCCTCCTCGCAAGAAAGATATGTACAACTTTGTAGTTTCAAAGGTTGCCCCAAGCATCAAGGCTTGTCTCAAAGAAAAAGGCTATGAGCCAGATAAAAATGATAAAGAGGCTGGCTTTTTGTTTTTGATTGCTGTTCGTGGAACTATCTATGAAATAGATACAACCTGCACTGTCAGTATGAGAGATGATGGAATTTACGGAATTGGTAGTGGCTCAAAGTATGCAATAGGTGCACTCTATGTAGGTGCTAATTGGCAAGAAGCGCTAGAGATTGCTGAAGCAAACGATATTTATACTTCAAGACCTTTTATTTCTTTTGAGCAAGACTAGACTTTTTTGCTCTGTAAGTCCTCATATACTCTGCCTTTTTCTCTTTTGAGACTCGTCTTCTATATTCTCGGTTGTGTTCCAAATAGCAGACATAACAGATGGGATATGAGTATCCGTTCTTTGATTTGATGACTGTGTTTTCTGGTGTCCGTGGGTGTCCGTTTCTACAGTAAGTATTAAGGATTGGTCTACCAACAGTATCTCCAATAGTTGGCTTTCCTCTTTCAATAGCCATCTGCTCATTCTCTGCTGGAGTACCAAGAACTAAATGAGAAGGATTGACGCAAAGTTTATTGTCGCAGGTATGCATAACGTGCATCTTGCTACTAGAGAGTTTGTAGTCGTTATAAACAATCGCCCATGAAACTTTATGGGCAGAAAGTAGTTTTTTCTTTTGGTAGGCAAAGACTCCGTAACCGCTACTGCTTACAGCAGCAATCCAGTGCCAGCAATCATCTTCATCTTCATCTATATATACCTTCTCCCAAAATCTATGAGAGAGTTCTTCCGTCCACTTCAGCCTCATTCACTTAAGGCTTTTTCTTCTCGGCAACCCCGAAATCACCAATAACTCGGAAGGCAACCTCTACATAAGAGGCGACATTAGAAATAAGGTCTTCTGGATGATGAAGTTCATCCTTACCTGCGTAAGACCAGTTGCTATGTAAATACTCCTTAAGGCCTGGAACAAGAGTGTCTACAAACTCATCGGTTGTCATATACCCCCTTGAGCGAAGTACATCCTCGCTAGGTTCCTTCACTTTTTTGCTTTCTTTTGCTTTTTTAGCCACGCCATCCTCTTTTCTTCCCAGGTGTCAAGGTCTTGTGGAAAATCAAAGTCCTCTGTCCAGTCGTCAATTTCAATGTGGTTATTTGTAATAAATAATTTGTTATCATCTTCAGTTTTTTGTAGATGCATAAACAAAAACCAACCACCTGTTGTAGAAGCAATGTTTTTAGAAATTACTTCAAGGATGGCTTTATTCATATTTTTATTGAATGAAGCATCAAAAGAAAGACCAAATATCTCTCGCCAGCCCTTTCCTGTAACTGTGGACCCCTCTTTGCGTAGGTAAAAGCGCCACTGATTTGTGTCAGACATAATTGTCTCTACTGCTTCATCTGTAAAGTAGGTATCACCAAAAACAAGAACTGTTCTGTCGTCAGACCAAATAGTTTGTGAAGACATAAACTTAGCCATGTCTTTGAGATTTCTACCTTGCCCTGGAACGTACATAGAGCAGCCCTCTACTTGATGTGCGTTTTTGTTGCCAACTATGACAACATCATTTGTATATTTAAGAAACTGCCTAGCAGTTCTTTCAATAAGAACTTCGCCTTCAATAATAAGTCTGTGTTTAGGAGTTCCGCGATGGTTTTGCCAACGAGTTGCATCCCCTGCTGCCAATATAAGAACTCGTGTTGTCATGCGTCTACTCTACAATAGAAAGTTGGTTTTTCTGCGCTCCAGGTCCGTACTAATCGGAAGTGGCGGTTTTTGGGGGAAAGGGATTTTCTAGGAGGAGGGTGTCAAAGGTTGAGGTAGGGACAGTTTGTCCTGCTTTTTGGTGGGCCTTGAGATGGTCAATCATTTCTTGGGTTGTCTCTGCTAGGTAGTTTAGGTCTAGGTCGTCCCCAAAATAACACATTCCACAGACAATGCCTTTGGTACTTAGGTATACATATACATCAGAATCTTCGTGTCTAAAGCGTGCATAAATCATAGGTCTAGTTTACATCTTATTATTGTCCTATGGAAAACGACGAGCCCATTGACATGGAGTTTGAAGACGAAGATGCTTTCGTTGACTATCTCATTGAAATGTGTATTCTTCAGGAAGAAGGCTTTGATGAGAATGGCGAAGTCACCTATACCTACAACTTTGAAGTGATGAAGGAAGTAATGCCAGAATTGTATGAAGAAATAATGTCTGGTGTAAATGACAATCTCATGTCTTTATATGAACTTGGGCTTGTCAAAATTGAGTATGACGAAAATCTAAATGCCCACTTTTCAGCAACCCCTGAAGGTATGGAATTCTTTAGTAGTAAGTATCAATCAGAAGATGAGTAAGGAGATTCCCAGCCGTTACACAGAGGCTCAGATGAATCGAGAGGGTGCCAATTTTTTATATCTGACTCTGGCACAGTTAGCCAGTTCATCAGTTCGTGTGCACAATGATGACAAAGATAGTGATAAAGAGGAAGACTAACTTTACTTCTTCTTGAGAAAACAATATCGTCAACAAACTCGGCATAACCGCCTTCTAAACGAAGACGAAGTATTCCGTCGTAGTATCCCCATTTAGAGTATTTAATAGTTTTTTTGCATTTAGAGCATTTTAGATTAGGTCTTTTTGGCATTACCTAAACTATAGTAAATTAACTATAGAAAAGCAAATTTACATACCACCAAGCATAAATGCAATTGGTATTGCGTTGGCACCTGCGCCTTGAGGACCCGTAGGCCCAGTTGCGCCATTTGAACCTGAAGAACCGCTCGGCCCCGTTGGACCAGTTGCCCCAATAAGTCCGCCGTAATCTAAAGAGTTCCAAGCAGTATTGCCTGTTCCAATTTTGAATTGACCTGTATCAGTTGCAACGCCAATCTCACCTTCAGCAAGAGTTGGGTTGGCATCAGTCCATTGTTGTGCTGTGCCACGACGAAGTTGAATTTGTACTGTCATTTTAGGTTAGTTCTCCTCCGTCTAAGGATGATATGCCACCATACACACTTGTTGGTGATCCACCATCAATATTAACATATGATGAGCCTGTTGGTCCTGTAGGACCAGTAGCGCCTATCACTATTGGTTCCCATTGCTGAGTATTTGGGTTGTAGTATTTTAGTTGACTCATGATGATTCGTAACTTCCTGAAACTGTAAGGGTATCTTGATTACCAAAGGTAAAGGGAGCAGTGGAACTAACGCCTCCCCAAACGGTAGTCGCTGTGTCATTTTGATGAATAACGGTAAAGTAACTTGTTGAACCCTTGTAGTTTCCGTTTGCAATAGCGCCATACCAAGCAGCACCGTTGTTCAAAATAGACACAGCAAATTGGTAATTATCGTTATAAGCAGTAACTGGTAGCCCAAACATCCATGCTCCAGAACCACCTGTTGTTGTGCTTCCATAAGTTAACTTAAGATTGAAAAATACAGTCTTACCTATTTGCTTGTAGCGACCAGTAATTGAGCCGTTACCAATACTTGGTGTTCCAGAGTCAGATGTCCATGTTGGTGTGTAAGCAGTCCATGCTGTTAAGTCTGATGCTCCTGCTCCAGTAGGTCCTGTAGGGCCGGTAGCCCCGGTAGGGCCAGTTGCACCTGTTGCTCCAGTCGGGCCAGTATTACCAGTGGAGCCAGTTGCACCTGTACTTCCTGTACTACCTGTACTTCCAGTCGCACCAGTCAAACCTGTACTACCTGTTGGACCAGTTATACCTTGTGCCCCAGTCGCGCCTGTGGGTCCTGCTGGTCCAGTCGGTCCAGTTGCACCTTGAGCACCTGTAGGTCCTGTCGGTCCAATTCCAGATATACCTTCTACACTTGTATCAAGCCACAAAACTTCAGTTTCTATAGGTGCTGTTGATTGTACGACTACACCTTGCTCTCCTGTTGGTCCAGTAGGCCCTGTATCGCCTGTTGGTCCTGTTGAACCTTGAGTGCCAGTTGGACCAGTTGCACCTGTACTTCCTGTCGCTCCCGTTGCGCCAGTTGGACCTGTAACTGTGCTAGCCGCTCCTGTCGGTCCAGTATCGCCAGTAGGACCTGTATCTCCTTGTAAACCTTGTTGACCTGTAGGGCCAGTATCTCCTGTTGCGCCAGTGTCACCTTGTAAACCAGTTTCACCTTGAGCCCCTGTGGGGCCAGTCGGTCCTGTTACTCCTTGCTCTCCTGTTGGTCCAGTAACACTTGGACCAGTATCTCCAATTGGTCCTTGTGAACCTGTAGGACCTGTTACACCTTGTTCACCTTGTAAACCTTGTTCGCCAGTTGGTCCTGTTGGTCCTACTCCTCCAGTGGGTCCTGTTGCTCCAGTGCTTCCGCTAACTCCTTGAGGCCCAGTACTGCCAGTAGCCCCAGTAGGCCCAGTGCTACCAGTAGCGCCAGTAATACCTTGAATACCTTGTTCACCTGTTTGTCCTTGTTCACCTGTATCACCCTTTGCTCCTGTTGGTCCTGTTATTCCTTGTGCGCCAGTTGGACCAATAGGTCCAGTGTCTCCTGTAAGTCCAGTGGGTCCAATATTTCCTTGAGCGCCTGTGGGTCCTGTAGCGCCGACATTACCTGTTGAACCAGTGGGTCCTGTTGCACCTATATCTCCTTGTTGTCCAGTTGCTCCAGTGCTTCCTGTTGGTCCAGTTGCTCCAACATTTCCTTGAGTTCCAGTTTCACCAGTTGCTCCAGTCGCACCTGTGCTTCCTGTAGGACCGATAGGTCCAGTCGCTCCTGTTTCGCCATTTGCTCCTGCACTTCCTGTAGGGCCTGTCGGGCCCTGCGGACCTGTAGGACCAATAGGTCCTTGAGGGCCTTCATTGCCATCGCCACCACTATTATTGGTAGTTACCTTAGGTTGAATATTGATTTTCATATTTACCCTTAGAGAAGGTCATACCAACCAAGAGAAGATTTTACGTTTCCTGTACCGCTTACTACTCTTACAGCAAGAACAAAAACGTCACTTACTGGAGTATCTGCATTAGTTCTACCTAACTGAAAAGCAAAGTTTGCTGCATCTGTTCCCCCAGAGGAGGTGCTTTGATTAGTGGCTCCAAAAAATCCGTCTAGTAAACTTTCTCCACCAACCATAGAAGTTGCAGAAATGTTATATTCAACATTTGCGCTTGAGTGAAGTACCCAAGAACCACCTGTAATGCTAGTTGGGTTCTTAATAAGTGAGTACTCAAAATCTCCAGAACTAGTTGGAAAAAGGTCAACAAGTCCTGGAATAATTACAGAATCTGTTCTTCCAGAAGCCATACGAATAGAAATAAGTGGGTAATAACTAGTTCCCACTGTCGTAGAAGGTCTAACTACTGTTTTTACATTGCTAGACTTAAAGTATCCACCATTTGAAACAACAGATACGCATACCTGTTTCATAGTGCTGGAAGAAGAAGTTGTTCCAGTATTTTCAATTTCATAGCGAACTGGAAGAGTTGCAGTTGTTATGTATACGGTATCAATCTGATTAGCGTGATTAAATTGATGACAAATAACAAAATACCCGTCAATGGCAAAGCCCATACGAACAGAGCCAACACCAAGCCACTCGTACTCAGAGAAAAGAATTTGAGCC
>JACCDU011148192.1_pt1 | contig 15655 bp, 13 predicted proteins | sample 7446081 | NCBI WGS metagenome assembly JACCDU01 (sample SAMN15323447, study PRJNA562643) | freshwater metagenome | isolation source: river surface water | place: USA:Blue River Watershed | collected 2017-08-17
GACAGGCCCATGCCGGTCAGGCGGTCCTTCACTTCGGGCAGGGCCACCACCTTGGACACCGCGTCGGCATAGCGGTCGATCACGCCCTTGGGCGTGCCCTGCGGGGCCCAGATGCCGTAGTAGGGCAGGTCTTCGAAGCCGGGCAGGCCCAGTTCGGCGAAGGTCGGCACTTCAGGCAGCAGGGCCTGGCGTTTGGCGCCGATCACGGCCACCATGCGCAGCTTGCCGGCTTTGTGGTTCTCGATGAAGTCGGGCACCGAGGCGACCCCGGCGGCGATCTGGTTGCCCAGCATGTCGGCCATCATGGGGGCGCTGCCACGGTAGGGGGCGGCTTGCAGGTCGAGCTTGTACTTGTCGCCGATCACCTTGACCAGGAATTCGGGCACCGACGCTGGCGCGGGCACGCCCACCGTGTCCTTGCCTTTGGCCTTGACCCAGGCCACGTACTCGTTGAACGATTTGGCAGGCGTGCCGCCCGACACGGCCAGACCGTTCACGAACGTGGCAAAGCCAGCCACCGGCGTGAAGTCCTGTGCCGGGTGGAAGCCCGGGGCCTTGACCACTTGCGGCAGGATGGAGATGGTGTGGTCGTGCGAGAGGAACAGCACCGAGCCGTCGGCCGGCGCGGCCTTGAGGGCCTGTGCGGCGATCTGGCCGCCGGCGCCCGCTTTGTTTTCGACGATCACATTCGTGTTCAGTGCGTCCTTGAGCTTGTCGCCCAGCAGGCGGGCGATGGCGTCGGTGCCCCCGCCGGGCGGAAAACCCACCATCAGCTTGACGGTGGTGTCGGCGTGTGCGTGGCTCAGGGTCAAGGCAGTGAGCGCAGTCAGCAAGTGGCGGCGGGTGGGGCGAAAGGACAACATTGGGGCTCCTGGGTTCTGGACGACACAGGAATTTAGCATTGTCTTTGCGGCCCCCGCGGCCGCCCAGGCCGCGCGTCAGAAGCGTTCCAGCTCCGGGTGCTTGATGGCGCCGGCACGCACCAGCATCTTGCCGTACTCGGCGCAGCGGTTGAGGGTGGGGATCACCTTGCCGGGGTTGAGCAGGCCTTGGGGGTCGAAGGCACGTTTGACGCCAAACATCTGCGCGTTTTCCTCGGCGGAGAACTGCACACACATGCTGTTGACCTTCTCGATGCCCACGCCGTGTTCGCCCGTGACGGTGCCACCCATGGCCACGCTGGTCTCCAGAATCTCGGCGCCAAACTGCTCGCAGCGGTGCAGCTGGTCGGGGTCGTTCGCATCGAACAGGATCAGCGGGTGCAGGTTGCCGTCGCCCGCGTGGAAGACGTTGAGGCAACGCAGCGCGTACTTTTCTTCCATCGCTTGAATCGCCTGCAGGATGTCGGCCAGGCGCTTGCGCGGGATGGTCGAGTCCATGCACATGTAGTCCGGGCTGATGCGGCCAGACGCCGGGAAGGCGTTTTTGCGACCGCTCCAGAACTTCAGGCGTTGGGCTTCGTCGCGGCTCACGGTGATGGCGGTGGCGCCACAGCCGCGCAGCACGTCGCTCATGCGGCCGATCTCTTCCTCAACCTCTTCGGGCGTGCCATCGCTCTCGCACAGCAAGATGGCGGCGGCGCTCAGGTCGTAGTCGGCGTGCACGAAGTCTTCGACGGCGGCGGTCATGGGCCCGTCCATCATCTCCAGGCCCGCCGGGATGATGCCGGCGGCGATCACCGCGGCCACAGCGTCGCCGGCTTTGCGCACGTCGTCGAAGCTGGCCATGATGCAGCGCGCCAACTGCGGTTTGGGCACCAGCTTGACGGTCACCTCGGTGGTCACGGCCAGCATGCCTTCGCTGCCGATCAGCACGGCCAGCAGGTCGTAGCCGGGGGTGTCGAGCGCATCGCTGCCGAACTCGATGGGCTCGCCCTCGATGGTGAAGCCGCGCACCTTGAGCACGTTGTGCACCGTCAAGCCGTATTTGAGGCAGTGCACCCCACCCGAGTTTTCGGCCACATTGCCGCCAATGGTGCAGGCGATCTGGCTGGAGGGGTCGGGCGCGTAGTACAGCCCGTAGGGCGCGGCGGCCTCGCTGATGGCCAGGTTGCGCACGCCGCATTGCACCACGGCCGTGCGGCTGACCGGGTCCACGGTTTTGATCTGGTTGAAGCGCGCCATCGACAGCGTCACGCCCAGGCGGTGCGGCATGGCGCCGCCCGACAGGCCGGTGCCTGCACCGCGCGCCACCACGGGCACGGCCAGTGCATGGCAGATGCGCAACACGCCCTGAACCTGCGCTTCGGTTTCGGGCAGGGCGACCACCAAGGGGCGCTCGCGGTAGGCGGTCAGCCCGTCGCATTCGTAGGGCGTGGTGTCTTCGGGGGTGTAGAGGAGGGCGTCGGCTGGCAGCACCTGCGACAGGGCCTGCACCACGCGCTGCTGCAAGGCGGCGCGTTCGGCCGCGCTGGCGGCTTCAAAGGGGATCGGGCTGTTCATGGGGGCTTACTGTACGCCCGGAACCTGCTGGGTGCATTGAAGAAAGTTTGAGGGCCTTGTGAAAAGCCCTTGCGCCCATGGGGCGACCCTGCTGAGGGCTTAGCTGAGCGCGCTTTTGAGCCAGTCGGCGAAGGCGCTGCACTCCCAGCGTTCCATGGCGCCGGCACGCCAGCACAGGTAGTGGGCATGCGGGCTGGGCACGGTGCGCTCAAACAGTCGCACCAGTTGGCCCGATTCGAGCCAGGGCGCGGCCAGTTTCAGGCGCACCAGGCCCACTCCCAGGCCTTGCGCGGCGGCGTCGCACACCAGGCCCACGTCGTTGAAGGAAGAGCCTTCGGTGGGTTCGGGCCAGTCCAAATTGTGGGCGGCAAACCAGGTGCGCCAGGGCTCCAGCGGGCTGCGCAACAGGGCCATGCCTTCGAGCTCTTCGGGCTGCGCAAAGGGCCCGTTTTCACGCATCCAGCCGGGCGAGGCCACCGGGGTGATCTCGTCCTTGATCAGGCAGGTGTGCTCCACATCGGCGTAGCGGCCGGTGCCAAAACGCACCGTGAGGTCGGCGTCCTCGGCCACCACGTCCAGCAGCGGAATGCTGACCTGCAGCGTGATGTCGATCTCGGGGTAGGCCTCGACGAAATGGCGCAGCCGGGGCATCAACACCGAGCGGGCAAAGGTCGGCGTCACAGCCACCCTCAGCTTGCGGCGGCCCGGGGTTGGGCTGGCGCTGGGAAAGCGCTGCAACGAGGCCAGTCCTTCGCGCACATGGGCCAGGTATTCGCTGCCTTCGGTGGTGAGCGAGAAGTCGGCGCGCCCGAACAGCTTGGTGCCGATGATTTGTTCGAGCTGCTTGACGCGGTGGCTCACCGCGCTGGGCGTGACGAACAATTCCTCGGCGGCCTGGGTGACGCTGCGCAGCCGCGCCAGGGCCTCAAAAGTCTGCAGGCACTGGATGGGGGGGATGCGCAGACTCATGGAGGGCCTTTTATTTGAAGATCACGGTCTTGTGCCCGTCCAGCAGCACGCGGTGTTCGCTGTGCCATTTGACGGCGCGTGCCAGCACCTGGCTTTCGGTGTCGCGGCCCATGGCCGTCAGGTCTTCCACGGTTTTGCTGTGGTCCACCCGGGTCACATCCTGCTCGATGATCGGGCCTTCGTCCAGGTCTGCCGTCACATAGTGGGCGGTGGCGCCGATCAGCTTCACGCCACGGTCGTGCGCCTGGTAATACGGCTTGGCCCCCTTGAAGCTGGGCAAGAAGGAGTGGTGGATGTTGATGGCGCGGCCCGCGAGCTTGCGGCACAGGTCGTCCGACAGGATTTGCATGTAGCGCGCCAGCACCACCAGCTCGGCCCCTTCGGCCTGGATGATCTCGTACTGCCGGGCTTCGGCCTGGGCCTTGTTGTCCTTGCCGACCGGGATGTGGTGGAAAGGCACGTTGTAGCTGGCCGCCAGCTGGTAGAACTCGCGGTGGTTGCTGACGATGGCGCGCACATCCAGCGGCAGCAGGCCGCTTTTGACGCGAAACAGCAGGTCGTTGAGGCAATGCCCCTCCTTGCTGACCATGATCACCGTGCGCATGGGCTGGGTGGTGGAATGCAGCTGCCACTGCATGGCAAAGCCCTGGGCAAACACGGCCCACTCTTCGCGCAAAGACCCCTCCGCCTGCCCGCAGGCGAACTGCACCCGCATGAAGAACAGACCCGTGTCTGAGTCGTTGTACTGGGCCGCCTCCTCGATGTTGCCGCCACGCTCCAGCAAAAAGCCGGAGACAGCGTGCACGATGCCGGTGCGGTCGGGGCAGGACAGGGTGAGGATGTAGGTGGGGTTCATGGGGTGTGCGGCGTTCTACGCGCCGTAGATGGTTCGGCGCATGGTGCTTTTCGTCAGTATTGTAGGGATTCGCTGCTTCCATCAGTTCGCAAAAGAAACGGGTTTCATTCGGGTTACCAAATGATGTGTGTTTGCTTTCACGGACACTGTTTGTCCTCACAATCGCGCCAGGAGAACTGACCATGAAAACCTTTGCAAGAAATTTGGCCTGTGCCTGGCTGCTGCCTGTAGCGCTGGCAGGGGCAATGTTTTGCGCCCATGCTGAAACCTCTTTGCGCCCTGAAGTCCAAAAAACCCTGGCTGCGGCCCAGGACGCGCTCAAAAACAATCAAGTGGAGCAGGCGCTGCGCCTGGCTGAGCTAGCCGCAGCGGTTCCGTCCCTGTCCCCATCGGAGCAGCAGTTGGTCTGGCGCTTGCAGGCTGTAGCGGCGCTGCGCGGCCAGCAATGGGGTTTGGCGATAGAGCGCTTGGAGGGGGTTTTGGCCCTGCCCAATGTACCGCCTGCAGACAGGTCGGCTTTGATGGAGTCGTTGGTCAATGCCTCCATCCAGAACAAAGAACCCGCCCGTACTGTGCGTGTGGCGCGGCAGTACCTGCAATCCGGTGGCACCCACCCAGGTATCCGCATGGCGTTGCTCCAGAGTCTGAGCCAGACGGGTGAGCATCAGGCCGTGGTTCAAGAGATGAATGTCTTTTTGCAACAAGACGCCGCACAGTCTCGACAGACACCTGAAGCTCAGCTGCGTTTGCTGGCTCTGGCGCATCGGCAACTCAAGGACGATGCTGGGTATTTTGCTGCGCTCAAAAGGTTGCTGGCCCTCTACCCCTCCAAGGCTTATTGGGCGGATGCGATTGCCAGGCTGACCAATCTGCCGGGTTTCAACCCCCGCTACGAACTCGATTGCTACCGCTTGTTTGTTGAAACCGACAACTTGGAAGAGGCCAGCGAATATGCAGAGATGGCCGGTCTGGCGTTGAAAGCCGGCTTGCCGGCGGAGGCGCTTCGAGTTTTGAATGCCGGGTACGACAAAGGTGTTTTGGGGCAAGGCGGCGATGCAGTGGCCCATGCCCGCCTGCGCAGCGAGGCGCAAAAGAAACAAAAAGAGGACGATGTGTTGCTGCCCCAGCTGGAGCAAGGCGCCAAGGATGCGAATGCTTGGACGGCCGTAGCCGAGGCGCATGCTTCCAAACAAAACTGGGGCGCTGCGCATGGGGCATTTGAGCGCGCCCTGGCCAGCGGAGGTGTTCGGCGCGAAGCGGAGCTGCGGTTGCACTATGGCATCAGCCTTTTCAAGGCCGGGCAGCAAGCTGCAGCACTGGCGCAATGGCAAGCCATTCAGACCGACCTCACGGCCCAAGAGCTGGCGGCCTTGTGGCGGTTGCGCGCCCGCTGAGGTGGCTGCAGGCGTCGTATCTGAAGGGTTTACCCGAGTTTGCAAACGATTGCATAATCGGCTAAATTCTCATCGTTACATTTCTTCATCTAGCGACCAATGACTGCCCTGTCTTCTTCTGCGTCTCCCCCACGGCTGAGTCTTGGTCAGATCGTGCAGATGAATGTTGGTTTTCTGGGGCTGCAATTCAGTTTTGGCTTGCAGCAAAGCAACATGAGCCCCATTTACAGCTATCTGGGGGCCGATGAGGCGACCCTTCCATTGCTGTGGTTGGCGGGGCCGATGACGGGTTTGCTGGTTCAGCCCGTGATCGGTGCCTTGAGTGATCGAACACATTGCCGTTGGGGTCGGCGCACGCCCTACTTTCTGATCGGTGCCATCTTGTGCTCGCTTAGCCTTTTGGCGATGCCTTACAGCTCAGCTTTGTGGATGGCTGCCAGCTTGTTGTGGATACTGGACGCAGCCAACAACGTCACCATGGAGCCTTACCGAGCCTACGTCAGTGACCGCCTGCCCAAAGACCAGCACGCACAAGGGTATTTGGTGCAAAGCGCCTTCACAGGCTTGGCTCAAACCTTGTCGTACCTGGCGCCATCGCTGCTGGTGTGGATGGGCATGAACAAACATGCGGTGGGTGACAACCACATTCCCCAGATCACCCAGGTGTCTTTCGTGATCGGGGCACTGCTGTCTATTTCAACCATCGTGTGGTCGATCTGGCGCGTGCCGGAGCTGCCGCTGTCGCCCGAGCAGCAGGCAGCGTTGCTGCGCAAGAAGACGGGCTTGATCGCCACATGGCAGGATATTTGGACCGCCGTGCGTGAAATGCCCCAAGCCATGCGGCAGCTGGCCTGGATGAAACTGTTCCAGTGGTACGCCATGATGTGCTACTGGCAATATATGACCTACGCGATCGCGCGCAGTCTGTTTGACACCACCGATCCCAACAGCGAAGGTTTTCGTGAGGCCGTCTTGGTCAATGGGCAAGTGGGTGGCTTTTACAACGCCGTGGCCTTCGTGGCGGCGCTGGCCATGGTGCCTTTCACCCGCAAGTACGGTGCCGGACGGGTGCACGCCCTTTGTCTGGCAGTCGCTGGCGTGGCCATGATCAGCATCCCGCAGATCCAGTCGCAAGCGGTTCTGTTCTTGCCCATGCTGGGCATTGGGCTGGCCTGGGCCAGCATCATGGGCAACCCCTATGTGATGCTGGCCAGCAGCATCCCGCCGGAAAGAACGGGCGTGTACATGGGCATTTTCAACATGTTCATTGTGTTGCCCATGCTGATCCAGGGCGTCACCTTGCCCTTGATCTACAAAAGCTGGTTGTCTTCCGACCCGCGCCATGTGCTGGTCCTGGCGGGCGTTTTGATGCTGTTGGCTGCCGTGGCGACATTGCGCGTCAAGGTGCCAGTCGCTGCTGCCGACCAAGCGAATGACCACCCCTCTGCTTGCGCGCATTGAGCGTGGGGCCAATCTTTTGCATGAAAAAATGAAAAACAAGGTTCAGTTGATCACATACGTAGACCGTTTTGGCGGCTCCAATCTGGCGCAGTTGCAAGAACTGTTGATGGGGCCCCTCCAGGGCGTTTTTGGCGGGGTCCATCTCTTGCCGTTCTTTCACAAGATCGATGGTGCCGATGCCGGTTTTGATCCCATAGACCACACGCAGGTCGATGAACGGCTGGGTGATTGGCAAGACATCAAGGCCTTGTCTGATCATGCAGAGATCATGGCCGATGTGATCGTGAACCACATGTCATCCGAGTCCCCGCAGTTTCTCGATTTCTCCCGCTACGGTGAAGCCTCGCGATACAACGGGTTGTTCCTCACCATGGATGCGGTGTTTCCGAACGGTGCGACAGAGCAGGAGTTGCTGGCCATCTACCGCCCAAGACCTGGCATGCCGTTCACGGTGACCAACTTGTCCAACGGACAGAAGCGCCTGTTGTGGACCACCTTCACGCCGCAACAAATCGACATAGATGTGCATCACCCAGCGGGCCAGTCTTATCTTGATTCGATTCTTCGGTCGCTTGCCGACAGTGGGGTCAGCATGGTTCGACTGGATGCCGTGGGCTATGCCATCAAAAAGGCAGGTCGCAGCTGTTTCATGATGCCGGAGACCTTTGAGTTCATTGGTCAATTTGCAGCGCGTGCTCGCGAGCTCGGACTTGAGGTTTTGGTGGAAATCCACTCGTATTACAAGCGCCAGATCGAAATCGCCAAACAAGTGGACTGGGTATACGACTTTGCCTTGCCGCCTCTGGTGTTGCATGCGTTGGAGTTCGGGCGCAGCAGCCCCTTGCTGAACTGGTTGGCTGAACGTCCAAACAACGCCGTCACGGTTTTGGATACACACGACGGTATCGGCATCATTGACATTGGCGCTGACGCGTCAGACCGAATCGGCAGTCCAGGCTTGGTGCCGCCAGAAGAGCTTGATGAGTTGGTGGAGCGCATGCACCGAAACTCACAAGGGCAAAGTCGCAAGGCCACCGGCGCTGCGGCTTCCAACCTGGATTTGTACCAGGTCAATTGCACTTTCTACGACGCGCTCGGTCGCAACGATGCGGCCTATCTGGCTGCGCGTGCGATTCAATTTTTTGTGCCAGGTATTCCGCAGGTTTACTACGCAGGCTTGCTGGCTGGTCAGAACGACATGGCGCTTTTGGAGCGAACGCAGGTGGGGCGCGACATTAACCGCCATTACTACACTCGGGCCGAGGTGCTGTCGGACCTGCAGCGACCAGTGGTGCGCAAGTTGATCGAACTGATTCGTCTGCGCAATACCCACCCGGCTTTTGCTGGTGAGTTCAAAGCGCAACCATCACCAGACGATCAACTGTGCCTGCAGTGGACCGCAGGTGATGCAGGCATCGAGTTGCATGTGCATTTGCCAAGCAAAACGGCACGCATCACGCATTGGGAAAAGAGCGAACGGTCTGTGCTTGAGCTGAGTTGACCCAAAGGTCTTTCTTTAAAAATGCCTGGCCAAGTGCCAGGCATTTTTTTTAGGCTTTGGCGCCGGTGATGAGGCGCGTGAGCATATGCGACCTGGTTGACAAAAAAGAGCCACCCGAAGGTGGCTCTTTTTGAGGTCAAACACCGAGAGGTCTGGCTGTTTCGCTTCAGAAGTTGTACTTCAAGCCCACCTTGACCGTGCGACCTGTGATCGAACGAGCCGCGGAGCGCTCATTGTTCACTTCGGTGTAGCCGGTGGCGTTGGTCAGGTTGTTCACACTCAGTGACAGCGTTGTGGCTTTGTTCAGCTCGTGCGAGACAAATGCGTTGACCGATGTGTAGGCAGGCAACTTGGCTTCCAGTCCTGAGACGGTCTGTGCATCCTTGGAGCTGGAGGTTCCAATAACAGCCGCGCCAAACGTCGTGTCGCCGTGCTTGTAGGTGGGAGACAGTTGGTAGATGACCTTGGCTTGCCGGTTCGGCACTTTGCCGACGTAGGCTGCGTTATTGCTCTTGGTGACTTCGGCGTCCGTCAGTGTCAGGCCGCCATTGAGTCGGAAGGCGCCCATGCGGTAGCCCGCTTCCAATTCAACACCCTTGGCTTCGTACTGGTTGTAAGATGTCGAGCCGGTGGTCAAGTCGTAGTTCGATTCGTTGGTTTTAGCCAGGAAGAACGTCACGAAGGTGCTTAGGTTACCACTCTTGTTTTTCAGGCCAGCCTCGTATTGCTTGACTTCGTTGACCGGGACAGTGTTGCCCACAAAACACCGCAAACCGCAGGTCCCAGTGTTTTCCTGGAACAGGACACGGTCGCTGTTGAACGACGCACCGCTGCTGACGCGAGCAAACACGGCGGTGTTCTTATCCAAGTTGTAGTTGGCACCGAAAGAGTAGGCATTGAACTTGGACTTGTAGTCCACGCCACGCGCACCGAGGGTGTCCCCGTTGGCGTTGTAGGTACCGGTGACCGATTGGTTGTCCATGCGCACGCTACCGTCAAGCACCCAGTTGCCTTTTTCCCAATTCAATGCGGCATAGGGCGAAATGGTGGTGTACGTTTGGTTGATGTAACGTTTGTACCAGGAGGTGTAACTGCCATACGTCGAATTGCCAGCAGGCATCAGTGGCGCAGTGAAACCGCCGATTTCCCAGTCAATGTCCAGCTTTTGGCTTGAGGCGAAAAGGCCCGCCGTGGTGGTCAGTTTGGCACCATCGGACAGTGTGTGCTTTTTGCTGAGCTTCAGGTCGTTGACGGCCAGGCCCACGTCGTTGAATTTGGCACCCAGGAAAAGGGCCGTGTAGGTGCTGGCACCGGCGGAGGGAAGAGTGTTGCCGCCATAGTTGCCCGGCATGATGCCGTTGAATCCGCCGCTGTTACTGGAAATGCGGAACTTGTCGTTCAGTGTCCAGCCATTGCCCATGTTCAGATTGATTTCGGAACCAATGGCGGCGGATTTGGAGCGCAGGCCGTCGTTCATGTTGGCTGCCCCACCGTACATGCCGAATTGGGAAATCGTGGGCAGATTGGATGCGTAAGGCGAGAAGGTGCGCGGGTCGACCCCGGGCAAAGTCACGATTTCACCGTTGACCGTGTTCACCGGGGAGGTCATCAGCGTAGGGGTCTTGTCATCCAGCAACTTGGCATGCAGCTTGATGCTGTCGCCGCCACTGAGGTCTTTGCTGAACGTGGCCTTGAACTGGCCACCGGATTCCATGTTCACGCCATGGGTTTCGCGCGGGCCTTCGCCAGAACGGACAAAACCGCTGAGATAGACGGACGAGGTGTCTGAGGTGGCCTTGCCGTAACCGAAGTCGATACGACGCTGGCTGGGGCCACCGATGTTGGTTGTGGCGGAGATGGTGCCGCCTTCGACTTCGCCAGTTTTGCTGATGAAGTTAATGATGCCGCCGGGGGCGTTGGTGGCCATGGTTGAGGCGGAGCCGCCACGAACCACTTCAAGGCCATCGGTGCCGAGCGAAGAGCGCAGGAACATGTCCGGGGTCACGAAGTTGAAGTCGCCAATTTGCAGGACGGGCAGGCCGTCTTCTTGGAATTGGACATAACGTGAACCCCCTGCCGAAATCGGAACGCCGCGCACTGTCACGTTGGCATTGCCCTCGCCGCCGCTGGATTCGGCGCGCACGCCTGGAATGTTGCGCAGGATGTCGGCAGAGCTGGACGCCACAGAATTGGTGATCTGGTCAGAGTCCAACGTGCTGATGGACAAGCTTTGTTTCATCTTGCTGCCGCCGGTGGCAGAGCCAGTGACGACGACTTCATCGAGCTTGAGCGCATCGGTATTGGCTTGTGCATGGGCCGCGCCGATAGATACCGTAGCCAGTGCTGCAGCCACAGCCACCTGCGTTGGTGTCATTCTTGTTGAAAATTTCACAGAGGTCTCCTGTTGTTGATGAAAACGGTTACAAATTCAATGGCGATCAATGGCCAACTTGAAATCCTGAGAAAAAGAAAAATACTTTTCCTGATGGATGATCAGATTATGTGATTTTGTGCAAACGGTTGCAATATGGTTTGCTAAGCGGCCTGTATGAAATATGTTTTGACCGCGTGGGCGAGAGCGGTTTGACAGAAGGGCCGAGGCCTTGTTTAGCCTGGATTCCTAGGATTTTCCCTAGTGTGTTGAATTGGCAACACCCAGTGCGGGATCAGGTAGACTGGTACAAACCCTAGATAAATTTTTGCAGTTCATCTGTATCATGCAAACGATTGCAATTCAGCAAAGGAGATTTTCAGACATGGAAGACTACGCCAGCAGGCAAAGAAAGCCAGGAAAGCACCTGGTGGGAATTGGCCTGGTGGTGGTGTTGCACATCCTGATTTTCTGGGCCATCAATTCAGGGTTGGCCCGCGCATTCGTCAAGAAGATCAAGGGGCCTGTGGAAGCCGTATTGCTCGAAGAGCAAAAGCCCGATATCCCGCCACCACCACCTCCGCCGCCACCGCCCAAGAACTTGCCGCCACCGCCGCCACCGGCTTACGTGCCTCCCGTGGATGTGCCGGTTGCGGCTGTTAACTCGGCCAACGCGATTGCAGCGGTGTCCAACACGCCCGCATCGCCTGCGCCGCCCGCACCTGCGCCGGTTGTGAAGGCGGAGCCCGTGCGCACGGCCGCAGTGGTCAACGCTGCCAACTGCGAAAAGCCTGAGTACCCTAGCGCCTCACGCCGGCTAGAAGAGGAAGGGACTGTTTTCTTGCGGTTCCTGGTTGGGGCCGATGGCAAGGTGATTCAGTCTGAGGTGGAAAAATCCTCGGGTTACAAGCGGCTTGATGAGGCGGCCCGTGCCGGATTGTCGCGCTGCCAGTTCAAGCCTGCCACAGTGGATAGCAAGCCAGAGCAAGCTTGGGCCAGCATGAAATACACATGGCGTCTGGAGTGAGCCATGCTCACCCAACGCATTCACCGAATCTCATAATTTAGTCAGAGGAGTTCCTCAAATGTTGAAACAAATCAAAATTTTCGCCGCGTGTGCCGGTTTGTTTGTAGGCCTGGTGGCCACTGCCCCCGTGTTCGCAGCCAAACCAAAGGCGGAGGCCACGTCAGCGGTCGAAGCCCCTGCGCAGGCAGCAGCTTCTGATGCCGCTGCAGTTGCTGTGCCAGCCGTACCCGCAGCCCCAGTCGTCGAAGAGAACCCTTACGGACTGAGTGCGTTGTGGGCACAAGGCGATGCGGTGGCCAAGGGGACATTGCTGATCTTGATCATCATGTCGATGGGCTCGTGGTATGTGATCTTCACCAAGTTTGCTGAGCAGTCCAAACTGAACAAGCAGGCTAAGTCGGCTCAACAGAACTTCTGGAGCGCAGGCACGGTGCGTCAGGGCGCCGATGCGCTGGAAGAAGGCAGCGCCTTCCGCTTCATCGCTGAAAAAGGTCTGGAAGGTGCCTCCAAGCACACAGGCATGCTGGGGGCGATCGATTTCAACGACTGGGTGACCATGAGCATTCAGCGTGCGATTGGCAATGTACAAAGCCGCCTGCAAGATGGTTTGGCACTGCTGGCCACCGTGGGTTCGACGGCGCCGTTTGTCGGCCTGTTTGGTACCGTTTGGGGCATCTACCACGCGCTGGTGAAAATCGGCATGAGCGGCCAGGCCTCCATTGACAAAGTGGCTGGTCCCGTGGGCGAGGCGCTGATCATGACGGCCATCGGATTGGCCGTGGCCGTGCCGGCGGTGCTGGGTTACAACTGGCTGGTGCGTCGCAACAAAGCGGCGATGGAAGAAGTCAACGCTTTCGGTTCCGACCTGCATGCCGTGCTGCTGGGTTCGGCCAAGAAATAACCTCCCAGATTGAGGAGACCCGTCATGGGTATGAACGTAGGCTCGCAAGAGGAAGACGAAACGATCGGCGCCATCAACACCACCCCCCTGGTGGATGTGATGCTGGTGCTGCTGATCATCTTCCTGATCACGATCCCTGTGGTAACCACTTCGATCAAAGTGGATTTGCCCAAGGAGACCAATGTGGTGCGGGAGACCAAGCCCGAGAACGTGATCATCTCGGTTGACAAGGCTGGCAAGATTTTCCTGTACGACACGCCGATCAAAACCAGTACGGATTTGATCGAACGCATGAAGAAATTCGCGGTGATGCAACCTCAGCCCGAGGTGCAAATCCGCGGAGACGGTGGCAGTGAGTTTGAATCGGTAGGCCGTGTGATGTATGCCGTGCAGCGCGCAGGCATCGTCAAAGTAGGCTTTATCACCGAGCCAGCAGGCAACTGAGGCCAAGGAGAAAACACATGGGAATGAATGTCGGAGGAGGCTCCAGCAATGAGCCCGAGGTGATGATGGACATCAACACCACGCCGTTGATCGACGTCATGCTGGTGCTGCTGATCATGCTGATCATCACGATTCCTGCGCAGCTGCATTCGGTGAACCTGGACATGCCTTTGCCCAGCAACGCGCCGAAGAAAGCCGATCCGGTCGTGGTGAAGGTGGATGTGGACGCAAACAGCGTGGTCAACTGGAATGGTCGCCCCTTGGGCGGTCGTGCGGAACTGGAGCTCAAGCTCAAGGAGGCTGCGTCGATGCAGCCCCAGCCAGAGCTGCACATTCGCTCGCACGCCAAAGCGAAATACGATGCCGTAGCAGGTGTGATGGCCAGTGCACAGCGTAATGGTTTGACCAAGCTGGGCATCGTCGGGTCCGAGCAGTTCGTCAATTGAGCTACGGCTCATGGCACACAGTTGTTGAGTACGTTTCTTCCAAGGAAACTTTCGCGCCCTGCAGTTTCACACGGCAGGGCGTTTTTTTGTTTTTGGCGCACATGCAAACGATGCCATGTCTTGATTTATTATCAATAAACAACCACGAGCCAGCTTCCCCATGGTGAAAGCCGCTACCGACAATAAGAAAATCCAGATGGCCGACATTGCCCGTCTGGCTGGCGTGTCCACCGCCACCGTTTCACGTGCCCTGAACGGCAGCGCGTTGATCAATGAAGAAACACGCCAGCGCATCATGGAGTTGGCGCGTTCGCTGAACTACACGATCAACCTGGGGGCGAAAAATCTTCGCAGCGGCAATAACAGCACCATTGGGGTGGTGATCCCTTACAACCCCGCGAATCGACAAAGCATTTCCGATCCGTTTTTTCTGGCCATGCTGGGTAGCCTGGCCGATGCATTGACCGACAAGCAGTACGACTTGCTGCTTTCACGGGTAGACGCCGATCATTTGGACAACATCGCAGCGCTTTACGACTCGGGTCGTGTGGGTGGCATCATCATGATTGGCCAGTGGGGCCATCACGACCAACTCAATGAACTGGCCCGCAGGAAATTGCCGTTTGTGGCTTGGGGTGCACAACTCCCCCACCAGCTGTATTGCAGCGTAGGCTCCGACAATCAAAACGGTGGGCTGCTGGCAACGGAGCACCTGACCACCTTGGGGCATCGAAAAATCGCATTTATGGGGGACAAATCCCTGCCCGAACCAGAAAAGCGCTATGCCGGTTATCTCAAAGCTTTGCGCAAGGCGGGGCTCAAGACCGATCCACAGCTCTACATCGCGTCCTCATTTGCGCCGCTGGATGCCCAAAGAGCCATGCGAGAGCATCTTGACAAGCATGGGTTGAACTTTGGCGCATTGGTGGCTGCCTCGGACATCGTGGCGATTGGTGCCATGGGCGTTTTGCGTGAGCGTGGGTACCGCGTCCCTGAGGATGTGAGTGTGGTGGGCTACGACGATGTGGAGCCTGCTGCACACAGTTTTCCACCGCTGACCACGGTGCGACAGCCGCTGGATTTGGCGGGTGTCGAGTTGGTGAAGTGTTTGACCCAAGTGATGGGGGGCGAGGCTTCTGCTTCTCAATTGCTGCCCACGCAGCTGGTCTTGCGAGAGTCAACGCGGGCGGTCTGAGCGCATCCGAAAGCGCCGAGCCGAGGCATCGGGCTCGCTGCCCGTGAACCGTTGCCCCTGCCACAGTTTGCCGCATTGGCCGGTGGTGGGTGTGGCCAGCCAGGTGGCGGCGATGTGTTCGCCGTCTTCGCTTTCTTCCATGGTCAGCTGGCCATCGTCCCAGTCGGCCACCACCAGATGCCGTTGTGGGCCGCGGCTCAGTGTGCCCTTGAGGCTGCCGGCGTATTCGGGGTGTGGGCCCAGCACCAGGGTCCAGGGTTCTTCGCCGCGTTGGCGCGCGCCATCGCTGAAGTCCACACGCCAGGTGCCCACCAGCATGGGCGGTTCGATCTCGTCCAGGGTGGGGCACGCCGGCGTGCCGCTGTAGGCCGCCGGGGCCAGGCCCGCCCACAGCAGCGCGGTGCACCAACGGCGTCGGTTCATGGCGTGTTGGCCCCAGGGGTGGCCGCAGCGCTGGCGCGCTGGGCAAATTCGGCGCGCAGTGCCTTGAGCTTGGCGCGCGGGTCTTCTTTGACAGTGGCTTTGTCCAGCGCCATCTCGGCGATGAAACGGCTGGGCACACCCGCCACGGTTTCGCGGCCTTTCTTGCGCCGGCGCGTCCAGCTCACGGCCAGCGAGCGCTGCGCGCGGGTGATGCCCACGTACATCA
>JACCDU010533609.1_pt1 | contig 15653 bp, 35 predicted proteins | sample 7446081 | NCBI WGS metagenome assembly JACCDU01 (sample SAMN15323447, study PRJNA562643) | freshwater metagenome | isolation source: river surface water | place: USA:Blue River Watershed | collected 2017-08-17
CACGGCTGAGGCTGTGCTTTTTTGTGGCTCTAACATCTGGGGCTCTTCCCAGTGGCTCTACGCTCTTCTTCAGTCAGGTGGCCGCCACAGACTCTATTCGCTGCACCATCCCAGGCTGGTATCTGAGAGAATAGTTGCTGTCCGGGCCGAGGGTCCCAGGGTGCATCTCTGCGATCGCGTTTGAGCTCTGCGTAGATGTTAGCACAGCCCACGTTAGCTGCGGCTGCAGCAACGACTAATAATAGCTTTAGCTTCTGCTTCATAGTCCCCTAGTGCTCCTTCCAGTTCCAGTGTTTCCCATGTGGCTATGTCTACTAGGCTGCAGGCATCCCTTTGGTCCTGTTTAGTGGGTAGGCTACGGATCAGTGTCAGGACTTGATCACGATCTTGGCAGGTCCACAACAGCTCCATGATTGACTTCTGCCGCTCAGTTAGGTGCTCTATACGGATCACTTGCCGTCCTTGAGTGCTCGTTCAATGCGTGATTGTTCGAACTCCAGTTGGCTTACTCGCATATCGTAGCAGAGCTTGGCAAGGTAAGCCAGTAGGCATGAGCTTACGATTATGCCCGTTATGACTATGCCCAAGTACTGACCTGCCAGTGCCACTGCAGATCCTACCAGTGCTCCACCTACCAACATCTTTACTACATCCAATAATGCTCTCTGTTTCAATGTCATTTATTCGCTCTCTTTCTTTAGTTTATGTGTTTATTATACGATCTCGTGCTCAATTTGTCAAGTGCTTTAGAAGCCCTACTACGCATAGGGTCATCGCAACGATGTTGATCATCATCTGCGGATAGTTCTTCACCCTGACTGTCCACGTGAAATAAGTGATGGCTCCCAGCAATCCGAACAACTGTATAAACAGGATATGCTCTGGGAACACATTCATTACTAGGTACATTACAAGCACAAATAGTGTGCCCGTCCATTGGATGACGTCGTTTGTCTTATTCATGTTATTATTATACGATCTTTCAGCCAAAATGTCAACCAAAATAACGCCCTGATTAGTTCAGGGTTTTTACCAGTTCTGCGCCGTCCTCTTCCCGTATAATAAGTCGGGCTCCATCGCCTCGTTTGAACCGTTCAGTTAGGCTCTCGATCAATGCTGTGCGCTCTGTGCCCTGGGCTAGGAACTGGCTGTCCGATTTGCGATAAGCGTAGATCATGCCATCGTGCTGTTCCAATCGGATCTCGACCACGGGCTGATCAGTGCTCTCAGTGTCATCGTCTTCACGGTCGATCTTATCCTTGAGCTTGAGCAGTTGCTGGGTGGTCACGCCCAGATCATTGAGTATGTTCTTGAAAGCCTGTGCTTGTCTGACCGCTGTGAGTGCGGAACCCACGATGTAACCAACGGCAAAGCCCAGGGCGAGGTAAACGATGTATTCCATGTAGATATTTACTCTGCGTATTCACGGAACGTCACCGCTGAGTCAATGCTCTGCAGTTCACGGGCACAACGGGTAAGAAATGCGTAGCGTTGTTGTATCTGGCTACGGCTCAGTTCACCATCACAGCTCAACAACTCAGGGCTGAGGTCTGTGTCAATTTGATCTGCGATACGCTGGCGGTCCTCGGCTCGCATCAAGCTGAGCTCGGGCTGTTTGAGCAGGCGGTTCCAGTTGTTCTGCTGTTCTACATAGGTTTCTAATGCACGGATGTTCATCAGTCGCTCCTTGTGTGTTTGTATATGTATATTATACTACCAAATGGCCAAAATGTCAAGCCTCTTCAGCTTCTGCTAAATTAGCTTCCATACAATAAATCACTTCCTGTATATTGTTGCCCAGTGTGTTGTTTCCAGCTAAAAATAGTCTGTCAGCAATAGCGTCCAATTGCTCAATCATTGTTTCAGCTTCAGCTTTTGTTAATGGTTTGTTTGTTAGCATATTCACTCCTAGTTGTTTAATTGTTATTAGTATAGCACCTGCTGTCCAAAATGTCAACCAAAAAAAAGGGTGTTGTTTTTACACAACACCCCCCAAACTACAGCTTAAACCGGGAGCGAATCGGTTAAGCTGCGACTGCTGCCTTGACGGCAGGAGTTTTCTCGGGCTTCCCAGCCGGATTCTTCTTCTCTGCGTATTTAAGTGCGGCCTGCACAGCAGGGTTCCCAGATCCGAATTCGATGCTGCGTAAATGCTGCACGATCTCAGATTTGGTCATTTCATGTGGGAGCTCAACCAGCTCTACGTCTGTGTGACCGTTTTTGGCTAGAATCTTGATACGCATCACGTCGTTGGCCCAACGGATTTTAGTCTTGCCTGCCAAAGTACTTACACCTGCTACTGAAAACTTCTTTGCTGTTGCCATGTTACTCTACCTCTCTGTGTGTTAACGTTTACAACTACTCGAGTATATATTATACACTCAGTTATTCAAAACTGCAACCATTCATTCGCCCAATCTAGACACTTGAATGGTTACAGCCTCCTTCTCGTCTAATGCTGCGACAAACTCGTCGTCATAGACCAGATCCTGCATGGCCAAATCGATCATGGATTCGACCCTTGATTCGTCCGCTGCGCCCTCTCCAGCGCAGGTCACGGTAAACATGAATTTATAGCTTCTCACGCCCATCTCTCCTTGGCAAGCTCAAAACTGACCAGCGCATCATCACGTAGGTATAGGTTACCTTCCATGTCGAAGCCCCAAACAGGCACTTGCTCGCCCGATTTAACTATAGCACCTGCTTCGTCTACCAAGGCACCTGCACCATGCATGTTAGTGAGGAAACGTCGCTGATCGTAGAAGTTGTAGTAGGCTCTACGATGGTGATCATCTCCCCACCAACCTCGGCTTTCGGCACGATGTGTCCAGTGCCCAAAGCCTCGGTATCTGCGATCTAGTTTGACCACATGTATCATGCTTTTTCTACCAATCCTAGTTTCTCTCCGCCTTCTTTGGTCCAGCGATAGAGATCATCCTCCATACGCTCAGACTCTTCGTAGTCACGGATACCTTCTGTGATGCCCATGCAGTCATCTAACTCTGAAGGAATAGTGTCTGCGATCTCGTCTGCACTCATGTTGCTGATGTCATAGCAGTCATCACCATATTCTGAGTTGTAAACACCGCAGAACGCACAGCCCGATTCATAGTAGTAGGCTTCTACATGAAAGCCCTGCTCAGTTAGTGCTTCATAGACGCCTGTAGGAGGAGCCCACGCTGAATCGAAACTGATAGTAAGGCATGTGCCATCATCTTCTACATCACCACCGCCATCACCACCGATGTCCCACTTTGTGCCCCAACGATTCACACAAAAGTCATACCAGTTGCCAGCACCATACTTCTCTACATTGCGTTGTGTCTGTGCTTCCAGTTTGGCCTGCTCTACAGGGTCACCGTGGAAACCACTGACGGTATCTTTGAGCTCTTGTGGCACTGGAATAACTGAGTCACAGAACTCCTGGCGATCATAGGCTTCTTTGAGTCGCTGTATGCCTTCTTTAGGACCACGGATGCTGGCAAAGTTGTTGCACCAATTTGGCATAGTCGCTCCTTAGATAAACACTTCTTTGTTAAGAATATTGTCCTCAACCAACTTGTGTGCTAGGTTAAGGCTCATACAAGCAATGGTCATGGCCAGGGCTTTCTCTGAACCATTGAATCGATCGATATAGTTGATCAGATCCTGATATGATTCAGGGGTAGCAAAGAATCCTGTTTTAGGTATCGGATTCTGCACTGCATTATACATTCCTGCCATTTCGCTCTCCTTATTGTTTACTATGTTAATAGTATAACATCAGTTGTCCAATTTGTCAACCAATTTGTTATCGTAGGCTTTGACCATACGATACAAAGGGTCAATTTCTTCCCAATCTTCCAGCTCAAAGTCGTCCGAAGCCCAATCAACGAACTCTTCCTGTATAGGGTCGCCGTATTCCCCATTCCAAAGCATCTCACGTGCTTCTTCCTCTGACTCTGCTTCCACCACGTAGGTTTCAGCGATGATCGCGTTGCGCCAAAATGTATATTTCTTCATATTAGTATTATACGATCAGTTGTCCAATTTGTCAACCAATTTGTAACCGTATTTTGCGGCCACAGCAAGGGCACGTTCTAGCTCTTCGGCTTCTTCCTGGATTCTACGGGCTTCAGCTTCGGCGATCCGCTTCTGTTCGGCTTCATAGGCTTTCAGTTGCTTGATCCGTTCTCTCTCAGCCTTCTTGCGCTGCTGTTCCTGGAGATAGGCCTGACGCTCAGCATATTCTTTATCTGTTTCTAGGCGTTTGATCACAGCCCAGCAATCAAAGTCGTCGTAAGATAGGTAGACTTTGGCACCTAAAAGGAACTCTTGCTCGTTGAATCGTCTGCGGAACTTCTCCATCTCGGCCATAGCATCACGGATCTCACGTTTATCCAAGATCTGTTTCAAGGGCACACGATGTTTGCTGATCTCAACCAGTAATCGTTCAGTGGGATCCTTTTTGGGTCTAGACTTTGGCTTCACAATGTTCTTCGATGTGTTTACAGTTGCCGCGAAATGTGAACCCAGGGCATGAACAAGTTGCTTCTTCGATATTGACATAGTATGTGTTCCCTTTAGATCCCTTTACTTCCCGCACTGCATTCTCTGCAGCATTCACTGGGGCTTTGAATAGGCCAGCATCAGCCTTTTCAAACTTACGGCCTCGCTTGTCAAAGCCCTTGATACCATTCTTGAAGTAGAAGGGCTCTGTGTCACCCTTCTTGATGTAGGCCACAAGCGTAGTTCCATCTAAGAGATAAGTGTGACCAGGCACTGCCCAATCAGTTGTCTCTCGGATTGCTTCCATCAGCGCCAATCCTTCTTGTCGCCGTAGCGTTCATTGTAGTCGTAGCCAGCCATATACTCTGCTACAGAGTCTGCGTCCTTAACTGACACACGCTCACCGGAGTTGCCACCAACACCGCCATAGTGTGGATCACGTGGACGGCCGTAGTATGAGTCTGCGGATCCACGATCATACAGGCTACCATGTTGATTACGCACAAACTGCCAACCTTTGAGGGCTGACACTACTACTTCTTTTTCAGTTTGATCATACATTTGATCTATCATTTTTCGCTCCTTACTATTCACTATACCTATAGTATAGCACCAACGAGCCAAAATGTCAACCAAAATGTTGTTGTATTTTTACAACACTTCTTCGAATAATGGACTCAAAGGAGGACTGATTTTTTTAGGTTTTTTCTCTTTAGGAGCGGGCGGGCGGATAGTGTATTGTGAATTGACGATAAGGATCTCTTTGCCCGTTTTACGGCTGTCCTTGGCACCACGAACGGAGTTACCGTCCTTGTCCTTTTTGCGGGTTTCGCCCTGTTGATATGAATACTGCCACTCAGGATAGAATTGTTCGTGATCCTTGAACCAATCCCTGATAGTTCCGCAGTTGTTGTAGGATATGATAAAGCCGCTGCTTCTAGCATTCATCATGTCACGGAACAGCTCATGATTAAAGCCCTTGTGATGCTCTCCACCCTGATTTGGATAGATGGCTTTGAATACTTCGCTGTCATAGCCTAGTAGGTAAGGAGGATCAGCATAGACGAAATGGTCAGGATATTTGTCTAAGAGCTTTTCAAAGCTGATCAACTCTACCTTGAGCTTGGGACAACGGAAGTTGCGGACTCGTTCCAAGATACGATCGTAGTCTTCTTTGGTAGTAGGCTTACCTGGGCTGGTCCAACCTAAGAACATAGGACCATAGCTCAGTTGCATATTATAATAGAAGTGTGCCGCTGCTTCCAGATCAGACAAGGGATTGGCCACAGGATCCTCATACCAATTCTGTAATATCTGCTTGTAGGCTCGATAGTTAGCATCACCTAGTTGGAACTTGGCCAGCTCATCTGCTAGGGCATCGGGTGTGCTTAGGATCACGTTCCAGAAGTTGACCAAAGGATGGAACACATCCCCGCAGATCACTTCATCAACATCTAGATTGTTAGCCCAGGCGATCTCAAGGCTACCACCGCCCAAGAACGGGCTTACGATCTTCTTGGGCATAGTGTCTGGTAGGTATTGTGTGATCAATCCAATGGCTTTGGTCTTACCGCCAGGATATCGTAATGGAGATATCTTGTTAAGCCTTTTGAATTCTCCATCGGGTTTTCTAATTGAATCTAGATATTCGAACTTGTCCATATGATATTTATTTTATTAGAATTAGGCACCCGTGTCAATGATTCCTGGATACCCTTCTAGCAGTCCTGTGTCAATCCACTTGCGACCACTCTCTTGCATATTAAGGTATGGATAGTCTTTTTCAATTGCCAAATACTCTTGCACACAGGCTGTTTCAATCTGGTGGAAATCTAGTGCGATCTCTACCTCTTTGGTTCCGTTCATAGTTGGAATGTATGCTTTGGTCATAGGTGCTAGGATAAACCAAAACTCTACCTTCTTGCCCTGTAGTGTCTGCTGACGGCAGTAGTTCCAGCCGCAGTAAGAACGAGGACTCATTCCAGGAGCAAATCCACCTAGGTAAGCCGCGATGGTTGCCTGTATTCCGCCCTTGCTTTGGCTGCCGCCGATCTTCATGATCACACCATCGACGGTTAAGAAATAAACTCGGCCGGTATTGTTGCGGAGTTCCTCTCTTGTGATGTTAGGATCTGTGATCAGAGTCAGCTTCTTATCGTGCGTAGTGCTCAGGCCGATTTCGCCAACTCTTTTAGCATTGGTTACATGACTGATGTGCATCTTGTTTCCCCTGTTACGCCTACCCTTGTTAGTGGTCTAAGTTCCAAAAACTTTAGTAGGTATTGGTTAAATGAAACAACTATTCCTAACTATGAATATAGTATAACATCACCAGACCCTTTTGTCAACCTCTATCAACGTAGATAGATGCTGAATGTGCATCCTTCTTCAAGCAGGTCAATCTCATAAGATCTTTGCGAGGACCGCGATACCGAACACGTACCTTACGACCAGGGCAGGCACTCTTGATGATATCGCGGATGTAGTCAACTTCACTGATGGGCACATGCTTGACCACCGATCTCTCATTGCTGGGGCTACGATAGCCTTTGATCAAAGATTGTTCAAAAGCAGGCAGCATCGCAAAAAGTAAAAAGTTGTCCATCTTCGCTCCGAAATTGTTACTATACGTCTAGTATAACACCAACACCGTTACCTGTCAAGCCAATAACCTTTCGCTGCTTAGGGTTTCTCTTTTCCAGCTTCTCGTGCTTGAACTCCTGGTTCACGTAGTATTCGCAGAGCTTGTTCTTGATCATCGTGGGCAGATCATTGGCATACTCCTGCGGCACTATGAAACGAACTGGACAACGACCCCAGGTGTTGAACTTGATGAACTCTGCGTAGTAACGTCTGTGCTCCTTGTTCGCAGCATCAAAGGCTACCCAGGGACGGCTATGGTACTCTAGTCTGCTCATGAGTTCACCGTTGCGTGTGGGCTGTATGCTTCCTCGTCATCTTCCCAATCGCCCTCATCAGAGTCCTCGTCTACCAGTTGACCGTCGTCGTCATACATAGGATCTTCATACAATTTGAAGTAGCTCACTTAACGGTCTCCTTCATGACTTCCTGGGTCTTGCCCACAGCCTTGTCTACGGCATTGGCCACACCAGAGATACCTACGGTTGCTACAAACATACCTGCTACGAAAGCTACGATGATCTTAATCATTAGTCTTCGCTCCATTCTGAATAGTTAGGTTTTGGGTCATTACGATGTTTGAATTTGTACCACAGAGCTTGCGGAATGCCCATGCGCCAAGCCCAAAGGAAATCCATTACTACTAATCCTGCTATAAATGCTAAAAGTAATTCCATCTACCGCCCCTTTCTATCTTACTATGTCTATAGTATAGCACCAATCTGTCTAGATGTCAAGTCCTGGTTTTACGCATACGTGTAGCAGCGGGGTCTGTGGCATTTACGCCACACCCGCCGGCACTCTTAGGCCGTAGCCGTTTCACGCTCATAGATCACGGTAGTTCCGAACGGAGCCTCTGCTTCTTTATTACCTTTGACAATAAAGATAGTATCGCAGAAGTCCTCTGGACCCCAACTACCACATGGGTAGCCGTCTGTGAACATAATGAACTTCTTAGGCTGAATGCCATTCTCTTCCATGAAGGTGAAGTTCACTTCGAAGTCTGTGCCACCACCACCCTGAGGCTCGTAGTCTAGAAGCTCGTGGGCTTCGTCGTGTGTGATAGTCTTCCAGTTGTAGATCTCTGTGTCAAAGCACCATAGGTTGATCTTGAAGTCCTCATACTGATCCATGATACCCTTGACTTCGCTTAGGAATACGGTTGCATCTACTTCACCGATCGAGCCACTCATATCGATAGCGATTGCAACATCGATTGTAGTTGCTTCTTTCATACCTGGGAGAACCGCACCTGAGTGCATACTCTTACGATTTACTCTCTGGAACGAGTAATCATTACGCACGATGCTCTGGATCTCTTGTTGCACGAGCTGACGCCAGTCCATCTTAGGCTCTGTTAGGTTCTTGATCATACGCTGGATGCCTGCGGGTGTTTTGCCTGCACCTGCTGCCGCGGCACTCTGGATCATAGCCTGCTTGATCTCATCACGGATCTTCTGTGCTTCTTCTTTGGTCAGCGTAGGCTTGTCTTTGCCGTCTTTGGTCTTGTCTCCACCTGACCCGGCACCCTCTTGCTCTTTGATATGCTCATCGAGTAAGTCGCCCAGTTGTTTGAGCAATTCAGGCATTGAGATCTTCTCTGCTTTCTCATACAATTCATCGTAGATCTCTTCCCATGCTTTACCACGATACTTTGAATCATAGCAGATCTGCACTTCAGTGATCTTCTCACCGATACGCTCGTCTACAAGGATCTGATTGACAGCGTAGTCCTGTGCGATGTTCGCCAACATACGATCTCTGCTACCAACACGACCAAAGTGATCAAAGATTGCGTGACAGATCTCGTGTGCAAAGAGGAACTCTAGTTTCTTGATGCTGAGCTTCTCTACGAACTCTTTGTTATACATGAAGTCACGGCCGTTAGTTGCCGCAGTCGGGCACCAGTCTGAAGCATCGATGAGCTTCATGCGAGTAGCCATGTTGCCAAAGAAAGGTGCTTTGAGCAAGAGTCCCACTCGGGCAGTTGTTAGTTTGTCTACGATTGGATCCATTGTTCGCTCTCCTAATATATGTATATATTATAGCACCAAAATTAACCTTTGTCAACCAGCCAAAAAGATGGGCTACGAACCCTGAGAAGCCCGTAGCCCTAGCAATGGTAGAGGTCTAGTTCTCCATTGCTGAAAGAACATACTTGCCGAAGCGTTTATGGAACTCGTCAAAGCTCTTCATCTTAGACGCATCCAATGGCAAGTCATAGTTGGTAAGAGCAGTCTTAGCACCCATAACCACGAGCTCAGTTGGGAAATTGTCCATCATATAACGGAAGAAACGATCCGCCATAGCATCCCAATCTTTGGCTTTCTTCTCTGCACGATCTTTGAGCTCATAGCACAAGGATACGGTCAAAGAATACATCGCTGACACTTCTTTGATCTCAAGTGTTTTAACCTTGCCATCAAGGATGTCATCTGCCTTAGGCAGTTTGCCTGCGATCTTACGGTGAGCCATGAACTTGTTAGCCAAACCATCACCTACGGCACCCGCGATCAAGTTCTGTAGAGTATCGTTGTCTACATCGTCGTCGCTGAGCAAGTCAGATACGAATGACCAAGAGCGTGGAGTTGCGAACGCCTTAGAAGCACTCTTAGGATCAAAGTCATATAAGTCCTGCTTGGCAAAGCCTACATAACCTACAACCTCAGGGTGGATCTTGTTAAGGGTAGCCCAATCCTGCCAATCATCAAAGTCCACCTTGGCTTCTAAGTGGACAAAGCGATTAGCCAATGGAGCAGGCATACGATAGGTAACACCACGATCACCTTCACGGTTACCAGCGGCCACTACGTCAACGCCCTTGGGCAATACATAGGTGCCTACTCGACGATTCAAGATCAACTGATAGGCCGCAGCCTGAACAGCCGGAGGAGCAGAGTTAAGCTCGTCTAAGAAGATGATAGCAGTGGACTCTGGGTCTACAGGAAGCTCTGCAGGAGGAGCCCAGACCATCTTGCCTACATCAGCATTGTAATAGGGGATACCTTTGATGTCTGTGGGTTCCCAAAGTGCTAGGCGAACGTCGATGACTTCGCGATTTAGATCATCGCCGATCTGCTTGACGATGTCGGATTTACCAATTCCTGGAGGGCCCCAAAGGAACACAGGACGACGCACATTAAGGGCCTTGCGAATGCTCTTCTTAGCACTCTTAGGACCAACTTGGCGAACGGAAATATCAGTTTGCTTACTCATTTAGACCTCACTTTAGATTTACTTCAAACAATAACTTCTCTCAGTATTAGTATTATAGCACCAATCTGCACTCTTGTCAACCGACGATTTTTACGAAATTTAGTTGTGTTGTTTTATTGCCACGGTGTTGTTTGATCTTGCCCTTGACTCTGAGATCCCCTTTGAGCTCACGTGAGAACCAGAAGTCTACGATACTTTCGCCCATACGAGCATCGATCTTGTATTTGTTATACTCACGTGAGTAGCGAGTGCGGACCACAGTGATATCACCAGTGATAGAATCACCTACAGCGCCCGGGAGCTGCTCTGAGGCCACGATGTCCTTGCGTAGCTCAGTCTGTGTGCGATCCCTACGAGCAACTTCAGGCAAGCAGCCAATCACAGCGAAGTCGTACATGTCGCGGCCCGTGAACGAGTCTTTGGCAGCGATCTTCATAGCTGTTTCCTGGAATGAGTTTAGTTTGCCCGCCATGGCCAACAGCACGTAGGATTTGAAATGATCCCGGTATTCACGGCCAGCAGCAATGTCTGCTTCCGTGGCCACACAGAGGGTGCCTTCTCTGAGCCAATCTTTGATCATTACTTTGTTGGCTCGCTTTACAGGGTTCTTTTGATCTACATTGAAATCGTAGATCTCTTCTTTGAGGTAGCCCCCATTGATACGATCTGCAGCAACAGCGAGACCCCATACTTGATCTGCAGTGAAGTGCATAGGTGATGGATTAGAATACTTCTTAGGAGGAGCTTCATAGTCCTCATCGGCTTGACCTAGACGTTTGATCTCTAGGGCACTCATATTACTGACATCGACGAATCCAGGCATTGCTCGCTCCTTTTCCTTACTATGTCTCTATTATATAGCCTCTTAGCCAATCTGTCAACCAGGGAGTGCCGGCCAAAAGAAAAGGCTGTTGTATTTCTACAACAGCCCCAAAGTACCGCCCCGGGAGCGAATCGGCTTGGTTCTTTGAAACCCTAATTAAAGAGTGATGCCCATTGCTTCGGCTTTGTAACCTAAAGCAACGATCTTACGGCTTGGCTTGCCCAAGGTGTACTCAGTAACACGAACACCGTTACCAGCTGTACGGCTGTTGGCGTAAACAGCATAACCATTCTGGCGGATGCGGCTTGCTTCAGCAGCCAAGTTACCTACACCAAAACGCTTCTTAGCTTCGGCAGCAGTTAGAGTAGCACCATTGTAAAGAGCGTTGAACACTTTAAAAGTCTTAGTTTCTTTGTTAAAACGTTTCATTTCAATTTCCTTAAGTTAGTTAAAACAAGCTGATAACATTTTCTTCAGCGTCATTAAAGTATACTACCAACTACTACATCCGTCAACCTCAATTTAACCAATTACGACTTCTTAGTTACCTTAACGTCCGAACGGATGAACACTCCTAGGATCAATACAGCTAACCACGTCCAAATTGTATATGGAATCAGCAACATTGATCCGAAAAGTGTATTCCAAGCCCAAATCACCAACACTGGACCAGCTACGATCAGCAGGGTGACCAGGGCAATAACCACAATCAAATACAGGGTATTCTTAAACATCTTAGTTCTCCAATTCATCCAGCTCTTGTTGCCTCTTGAGCTCGGCGATCTCCTGCTCGATGGCCTTTTCAGCCTTCTTACCAGCAAAAGCAGTTCCCTTCTTGTAGATCACGTAGTAGTGATCTGCACAATAACTCTTACCTTCTAGAGTTTGGCACCCGCAGTAGGGAGTGGGTTTATTCATGTAATCCCACGTGCGAGGATCAAAATCTGGGCCCAAATATGTACATGTATTCATTTAGGCCCTCTTCATAACGGTAACTTCAGCCATGCTCTTCCAGTTTGTAGCAAAGCTCTTACGCAAGTCTGCTACTTTCAGCACCGTACGCAAGCTCAATTCACGCATGCGACCACGATTCTCAATGATGTAGTCTACAACTTCATCACGCTGGAACTCTTCAAACTCGTATGCATCCAACATGCCGTCCTGTACGATCTGCTTGATGCGTAGCACTTTCTCGCGATCTGTGTCCATCTGCAAGTCAATATAGTGACAACGACTCTCTAGAGCAGCCAAGTGATCCTGCAACTTCTTAGAGCGTACATTCTCAAACTTGATGTTAGTAATGAAAATGGCACCCGCTTTGAACTCAAACTTATCAGGCACACCCTCATTACGCAGGATACGGCTGTCAGTGTTCCAGCTAATAGTACGCTTCTTGCTAGAGTCTAGAGCAGCTTTAAGGATGTTCAAGCTGAGATCGTCTAGAAGTACGCTGTCGCAGTCGTCAAACACGATGACATTGCCCTTCTCTGAGTACTGATAGAGCTTAGTATACAAGCCAATGGCACTCATAGCACCCTTGACGATCTCATATCTGGGCTTGCGTTGGCCCAGTGTATTGAACAGATCGTCTTTAGATAGTACTTCGTCTACACCAAACGATTTGCCCACACCCGGAGGGCCAGTGACGATCATAGCACGGACGGTGCCGGACTTGACTGCTTTGGTCATCTCTTTGAGCACTTCAAAGCGATTGCGTAGTCGTTCTACGATCTCTTCGTCCGTCTCGTGCGCTACCAAAGCATCACTGACACGGATCTGCTCTAGGCTCTTGTCACCCACGGGCTGGGCTGGAACGTCACCAGAAGCGATCACATAGCTGTCTACACCCTCACAACGGATGCGGATCTGACGATCTGGGATACCTGAGTTGCGTGGATGAGCAGACCCGCCCTGTACGGTAACATAACCACCCTGGGCACCCTGCTTGAAGCCTTCTACTAGCTCGAAACGGTAGCCCGTCATGCTAGTTTCCTGCCCACGGATACGATATGTACCCTCACGGATTTCAATAATTGCTGGCATTAGTTGTTCGCTCCTTGTCAATTACAATACCTCTATTATGCACTCTTTTCCGGTCTGTGTCAACCCCTATTTTAATAACCCTACACCTACTAGGGTTATTCTTCTTCTGCAACTAGGTTTTCCACCGTTAATGCTGCTAGGGCATCACCCAGGGGTACCAGCGTGGCCTTTTTCAACACACGGGTATCGTACATGGCACCGCAGTACCAAACCCCATGCTGCTGCACGTAGTAATACTCACCCCCGCAGCGTTCAACCTGATCTAGGAACTCTTCAAAACTATGGGCCACCTGCCAGCTCACGTCCTCTTCGCCACGATCAGCATAGAAGTTCATCTCAGCTATGGTCTCTTGTACACCACTGTTGTCGCCACGTGAGACCAGCTCGTTGGCTTTGACGGAATCGTAGTGCTTGTAGAGTATATCGCCTGTGTGTTCCAAATAGCCATCATAGTGGCAGTACACTGACTTACAGACATCCCCATGCATGACAGCCACTCTAGATCTAGTACCCATATTCGCTCCTTTGTGTAAAAATGCTATTATATACTCAAAATGTTCAGCTGTCAACCGCTATGCTTGATAGCCAATAGCGTGAACTTCTGTGCTAGATGGGCTATACGACCCTGGGCTTCTGCGACTGCTTCCGCGATCAAGTCCTCGCCCATACCGTCTGTGAGGAAGTCACGAGCATCTTCGTAGAGTAGACCCCCTATGCAGGCATCCCCGATCTCAAGATCATCTACCATTACACGGGCCCGGGCGATGAACCAATCCAAATCACCACGGTCGATCTTAGCACACATGTCGTCTGTGTCCCAATAGGGCTGACCCGTACTAGGGTCTATGCTCGTGTCAAAGCACTCTGAAGGATGCATGTCCTCCCAGCTTTTCTCTATGATGACCTCAAACCCACCCACGGATCTGCGGTCCAACTCTGTCCAATGACGCATAGTTCGCTCCTATGTAGAATTAGCGAGGGCTCTCTCGTTGGCCCTCTCCACGTTACTGCTCTTTGGGCGCAAACATCTCACGCCCTGCCTTCATAAACATAGTATACGCTACTCTGTCTGCTTTGTCAAGATCATCCCAGCAGGCCTCCATGTCTTTGAGCCCAGCTAGAACATCACCCCCTGTGTGGACGTCTGCGTACTCTTTGACCAGTGTGCAAGCATCACTGAGTTCCATATATAAAGGTGTACCCATTACGCTCCCCTTTTGTCTGTGTTATAAAACGGATTCATACTACGGATTAATTCGCGCTCGCGCTTATGAGCAGCCTCTTTGCCGCGAACGATCTCTACCACACGAACATCTATATCGTCCTTGCTTGAGTAAGAACGTAGCAGTTCGCATAGGGCCCATTGCTTAGTTTCAGTCTTGGCCCTATAGTAATGTTTAGCGATGCGAGCCCTTACTGACTTCAGTACAGTTGACTCTGTCTTAGCAGTAACACCAATGTAAGAGCCCTGGGGCCCTACAATTGTGTATATTATGTGGTTACGGTCGTTGCGTTTCGCTCTCATAGTATTAATAGTATAACACCACAGAGCCAAAATGTCAACCAATTTGTGATGAATTTTGGTGTTGCTTTTGGGCCACAGATTGGTGTCCCTCTCGGCACTCCCCTTCCGCCTCTGTTAGTCAGTGCTAACTAACCCACCCCTGCTGCCCTACGCTGCTGTTACCGGGTGGCCCAGGCTATGATCACGAACATGATCACGAACACTGAGGCAAAGATCATCAGCTGCTGTAGAGCTGTTGTACGTGCCCAAATTGATGATCTTTCGTCCCGCATGCTGCTGCCTTTCCCTGCTGCTGTTAACGTTGAAATTTGGTGGGCCCTGTTGGACTTGAACCAACGACCAACGGATTATGAGTCCGCTGCTCTAACCAACTGAGCTAAGGGCCCCCTGTGCTGCTGTTGCTAGTGTTAACCTTCCCCCGATTCTCGCTGCTTGATCATACGATACAGGGGTTCCATACGTTCTACAAACACTTCCGGACAGACTGTTGCTGCGCGATCTAGATCCAATTGGGTAGGAAAGTGTCTGAGCACACCCACAGCTCGTTCCCGGATCTCTCTGGGCACTCTGGGTGTTTTTTGTGGATCACAGATGTCCAATAACAGCTCTGTGGCCAATCTTACTGCGCGATATCGCTCGTCTGGTAAGGTCATTTCTCTAACATCTCCGTGTCCATCAACATATTGCATACGACTATTATACGATCAAATCCCGGAAATGTCAACTATTGCCAAACCATTTACAGCGGGGCCACGCTATAAATACTATGAGTAAACAGAGGAGCGACTGTGTTACTATATAGAATCAAATCCGAGCGTGTAGAACGAGTATGGGACTTTGCCCAGTATTATGATCTCCCTATGTATCGTAAGCGATTCAGATTCGGCGGTCACTCACACATACAATATGTGATAGAAG
>JACCDU010031978.1_pt1 | contig 15651 bp, 15 predicted proteins | sample 7446081 | NCBI WGS metagenome assembly JACCDU01 (sample SAMN15323447, study PRJNA562643) | freshwater metagenome | isolation source: river surface water | place: USA:Blue River Watershed | collected 2017-08-17
CACCGGTCAGCACCTTGCCCGAGGAGGGCACGACGTTGTTGTAGGCGCGGGCCAGGCGGGTGATGGAGTCCAGCAGGATCACCACGTCCTTCTTCAGCTCGACCAGGCGCTTCGCGCGCTCGATCACCATTTCGGCCACGTGCACGTGGCGCGCGGCGGGTTCGTCGAAGGTGGACGCGATGACCTCGCCGCGAACGCTGCGCTGCATCTCGGTCACTTCCTCGGGTCGTTCATCCACCAGCAGCACCATCATGTGGCTGTCGGGGTAGTTGGCGGTGATGGCGTGGGCAATGTGCTGCATCATCACGGTCTTGCCGCTCTTGGGCGGCGCCACCAGCAGGGCGCGTTGGCCTTTGCCAATGGGGGCAATGATGTCAATGATGCGGCCCGTGATGTTCTCTTCGCCCTTGATGTCGCGTTCCAGGCGCATCTGCTCCTTGGGGAACAGCGGCGTCAGGTTCTCGAACATGATCTTGTGCTTGTTGTTCTCGGGCAGGTCGCCGTTGACTTTGTCCAGCTTGGTCAGCGCAAAGTAGCGCTCGCCATCCTTGGGGATGCGCACTTCGCCTTCGATCATGTCACCGGTGTGCAGGTTGAAGCGGCGAACCTGGCTGGGGCTGATGTAGATGTCGTCGGTGCTGGCGGTGAAGCTGGTGTCGGGGCTGCGCAAAAATCCAAAGCCGTCGGGCAGGATTTCCAGGACACCATCGGCAAACACCTGCTCACCGGCGCGGGCGCGTTTTTTGATGATGGCAAACATCAGCTCTTGCTTGCGCATGCGGCCGGTGTTTTCGATTTCGAGCGCTTCGGCTTGTTTGAGCACTTCAGACACGTGCAGTGCCTTGAGTTCGTTCAGGTGCATGGCGTGACTCCTAGGAGGGAGTTCGGAAAAAAGGTTGGGGGAGGTCCGTGACGAGGCGCTGGGGGGCCTCTGGAACCGGTCACTCGAATCGGCCGCCGGGTGGCGGTCGGGAGACAAGAAAGATTATGACAGGAAAATGGTCCGCCCCAAAGCCCTGTATCGCAGGGGCCGGGGCGGAACCGGGACTCAGGCGAGTTGCTGGTCGATGAAAGCGGTCAGTTGGGCTTTGCTCAATGCGCCCACCTTGGTGGCGGCCAATTGGCCATCTTTGAACAGCATCAGGGTGGGAATGCCACGAATGCCGAACTTGGCCGGGATGTCGCGGTTTTCATCTACGTTCATTTTGGCGATTTGCAGTTTGCCCTGGTAACCGGTGGCGACTTCGTCCAGGATGGGGGCAATCATTTTGCAGGGGCCGCACCACTCAGCCCAGTAGTCCACCAGCACAGGCTGGGAAGATTGCAGGACGTCAGCCTCGAAAGAGGTGTCGGTGATGTGCTTGATCAGCTCGCTGGCCATGGGGATTCCTTCTCAGTTCTAGGCGTGTTCAGCAGGGAAAGCCACATTTTGACAGAATCTACCCAATGACGCACCGCAACCCTCAAAGCCACTTCACTGAAACCATGAACACAGCCCTCACGATTGACATCATTTCCGACGTGGTCTGCCCCTGGTGCTACATCGGCAAGCGCCGCATCGAAGGCGCCTTGGCGCTCTATGCCCAACAACACCCTGATCGCCCTCAACCGGTCGTTCGTTGGCATCCGTTTCAGCTCAATCCGGACATGGCGCCCGAGGGCGTCTCACGTTCCGACTATGTTCAGGCGAAGTTTGGCCCACGGGCCAGCACGGTTTACGACCGCGTGAAAGCGGTGGGCGCGAGCTTGGACATTCCTTTTGCGTTTGACAAAATTGCTCGCCAACCCAACACCCGGGCAGCCCACAGCCTGATTGCCTTGGCCGAGCCAGGACCTCAACAGGAGGCCGTGGTCCAAACCCTGTTTGACGCTTATTTCATTGAGGGGCAGGACCTGACGCAAACCTCGGTGCTGGTGGCTTTGGCGCAGCGTGCCGGGCTTGACCCGGCGCAAGCGCAGCAGGCCTTGGGTGACGAGGAGGTCATCGCACAGATCAGCGAGGCCGACCAACAGGCGCGCGCCATGGGGGTGCAAGGCGTGCCATTCTTCATTTTCAACGGACGCGTTGGCGTGTCGGGTGCACATGAAAGCGAAGATTTGTTGCGCGCCATGGAAAATGCCGAGGCAGAGGCTTGAATAATGGCGAAGGCACGTCCGATTATCCTGAGTGAAAATCGACGGATTATGGTCTTTGAATAATCTTTTTATTTGTCAGTTGTATCAATTTAATAATCGCTGATTTCACGATTGATTATCTTCGCCTATAATCGTCTTGTTTCTTTCATTAAATAAGGTGATATTTCATATGGCACGCAACACCACCACTTCGCAAATTGCAAAACTCCAAAAACAACTCGAATTGCTTAAAAAGCGTGAAGCCGCGCTGAGCAAATCAAAGCAAAGCAAAGCGCTGGCGAAAATCGTGCAACTGGCCAAAGAAAGCGGCTTGACCGCTGAAGACATTGTGGCTGCCCTCAAAACTGGCAAGGCAGCCAAGGTCGCCAAAGGCGCGCCCAAGAAAACCGCACGCAAAAACCCTGCTGCCGGAAAAACCGTGGCCCCCAAATACCGTAACCCTGCCAACCCGGCACAAACCTGGACCGGTCGTGGCAAGTCCCCCACTTGGGTTGCTGAAATGAAAGCTGCCGGCACCCTCGACAGCGCGCTGATCTCCGCTTAATTGACTACCCCGTCATCGCAAGCGAAGCGCGGCGATCCCTTTCCAACGAGAGATTGCCGCGGCCCTTTGGGCCTCGCAACGACGGTCAAAAATGAATATGAGCCAAGGTTCCACTTTATTTTCTGAACGGCTGGCACTGCGTGAAATTGAGCAGGGTACCGTTCATGTGGAACTCTGGGCGCAAGCCTTGATAAAAGCCAAGGGCCAAACCGAGCTGGCCAAATCGCATTACATGCAATTGCGTACGGCTGCATTGTCCAAAGAGGCCCCTGCATTGCTGTTGAAGCAAATTCGCTCGGGCATTGCCAAAGACAATAAACCGCTTGCCGATTATTTCTCGGCCAAGGATTTGAAAAAGTCTTGAGGCAAGGGTGACGAGCCTTGATCCCGGCACTGACTCCACGGTTAGAGCTGCTTGGTTCCCCACCTGACTCGGTTGGCCGCTTCACCATGCGGGAAGGCCCGTCACGGTGCATTGTACGAGGTCCGGGCAGAGTGTGGGGGAACCCGTAGAATCCATGCCATGTCCTACCTTGTGCTTGCCCGCAAATACCGCCCGAAAAACTTCACCGAAATGGTGGGGCAGGAGCATGTGGTCCAGGCCTTGACGAATGCGCTGACGCAGCAGCGCCTGCACCACGCCTATTTGTTCACCGGGACCCGCGGCGTAGGCAAGACCACGGTGTCGCGCATTCTGGCCAAATCGCTGAACTGCGAGCAAGGTATCACGGCGCAGCCCTGTGGCGTGTGCCAGGCTTGTACCGAGATCGACAGTGGCCGCTTTGTGGATTACACCGAGCTCGATGCCGCCTCCAACCGCGGCGTCGACGAGGTCCAGCAACTTCTGGAGCAAGCGGTTTACAAGCCAGTGCAGGGGCGCTTCAAGGTCTTCATGATTGACGAAGTGCACATGCTCACCAACACGGCTTTCAATGCCATGTTGAAAACCCTGGAAGAGCCGCCCGAATACCTCAAGTTCGTCCTGGCCACCACCGATCCCCAAAAAGTACCTGTCACGGTGTTGTCGCGCTGTTTGCAGTTCAATCTGCGGCCCATGGCGCCCGAAACCGTGCTGGACCATTTGACCCAAGTTCTGCAAGCCGAGTCCGTGGCAGCCGACGTGCAGGCCCTGCGCTTGTTGGCGCGCGCCGCGCGGGGCTCCATGCGCGATGCCTTGTCCTTGACCGACCAGGCCATTGCCTTTGGCGGCGGCCAACTGCAAGAAGCCCATGTGCGGCAAATGCTGGGCAGTGTGGACCGCGCCCATGTGTTTGCCTTGATCGATGCTTTGGCAGCTGGCGATGGCCGCACCGTGGTGGAAACCTGTGAAGCGCTGCGGGTGCAAGGCTTGAGCGCGGCCACCACGCTGGAAGACATGTCCATGGTCTTGCAGCGCATGGCCGTGGTGCAAGCGGTGCCGGGCATGGCTGACAACGCGGCCACCGACCCCGATGCCGAGCGCACCGCAGCCTTGGCCATGCGCATGCCGGCCGATGAAACCCAGTTGCTTTACAGCCTGTGCTTGCAAGGCAGGCAAGAGCTGGGCTTGGCGCCCGATGAGTACGCCGGCCTGACCATGGTGTTGTTGCGATTGTTGGCTTTCAAAGTCCCTGCAACAGCAGCACCGGCTGAAAAAAAAACTCTGCTGACTGAAGCTGCCCGGCCTGTACCGCTGCAAGCTGCAGCGCAGCGCATCACTGCCCCTGCGCCTGTCCCTGAGACAGCCCAAGCGCCTGCACTTGCCAAGCCCTCAGCACCCGCTGCGCCGCCCGCAGCTGCCGGCATCCGTTTGCCGGTGCGCGACATGCACGCCCCCCCGCGAGAAGCAAACCCAGTGGTGGTGGATGCGCTCACAGAAACATCCCAGGCCTTGTTGGCGGTGCCCGTGCGCCAACCCGCGCAAAATCCAGGACCCACTTCAACCGCTGCGCCAGGTGCCAACACCGTGCCCCAGGTGGTACCCACCGAGGAGGGCGACCATTGGCAGCAGTGCGTGCAACAACTGATGGCCAACGATGCGATTCAATCGCTCACGCGAGAATTGGCGTTGCAGTCCCAACTGGTGGCGCGGGATGAAGGCAATTGGCTGATTCGCGTGGAACGCGAGTCGCTGAACAATGCCAACAGCCGTGAGCGTTTGCAAAAAGCCTTGGCCACCTTGGGCCAAGAGGTGACGCTGACCGTGGAACTGGGCCGCATCACCGACAGCCCTGCGCGCCGCGCCGCCGCCGCCGCTGCCGAGCGGCAATTGGCAGCCGAGGCCGTGATTCTCAATGACCCTTATGTGCAACAACTGGTGCAGAACTTTGGGGCGAAAATCGTTCCTGGAAGCATCAAACCCATTTGAAAGACAGCTATGTTCAACAAAGGACAACTCGCAGGCCTGATGAAGCAGGCGCAAGCCATGCAGGACAATCTCAAGAAGGCTCAGGAAGAGCTGGCATTTGTGGAGGTGACGGGCGAGTCTGGCAGCGGCATGGTCAAGATCCTCATGACCTGCAAGCACGAAGTCAAGCGCGTTTCGATTGATGCCAGCCTGATGGTGGCCGATGAAAAAGACATGCTGGAAGACTTGATTGCCGCAGCCTTCAACGACGCCGCGCGCAAAGCAGAAGAAACCAGCCAGTCCAAGATGGGCAAGCTCACGGCCGGCATGCCCGGCCTGCCGGGCGGCATGAAGTTTCCGTTCTGATGCGCGGCTGACATGGCCGACGCGCATGCACTCGACGCCTTGATTCAAGGCTTGCGCCGCTTGCCCGGCGTCGGCGTGAAATCGGCGTCGCGCATGGCCTACCACATGCTGCAGCATGATCGTGAGGGTGCGCAAATGCTGGCGCAGGCACTGCAGCAAGCCGCAAACAGCGTGCAGCACTGCGAGCGCTGCCATACCTTCACCGAGGCCACCGTTTGCAACACCTGCCTGGACCCTGAACGCGATGCCTCGCGCCTGTGCGTGGTCGAAACACCCGCCGATCAATCGGCCGTGGAACGCACCTCGGCTTACCGCGGCCTGTACTTTGTGTTGATGGGCACCCTCAGCCCGCTAGATGGCTTGGGCCCCAAGGACATTGGCGTGCAGAAGTTGCTGGAGCGCGCCGGTGATGGCTCGGTGCAAGAAGTCATCCTGGCCACCAATTTCACGGCGGAAGGCGAGGCCACGGCCCATGTCATCGGTGAAGCGCTCAAGCGCCGGGGTGTGCAAGTCTCGCGCTTGGCGCGTGGCGTGCCCATTGGCAGCGAGTTGGAATATGTGGACCTGGGCACCATTGCCCATGCGCTGGTGGATCGGCGCCAAACCTGAGCTTTTTCATGAAACCCCTTCGAGTTGCCCTGATTCATGCCACTGCATTGGCGATGTCGCCCATCCAGCAAGCGTTCGCACGCCATTGGCCGCAAGCCGATTGCCTCAACTTGCTCGATGACAGCTTGTCACGCGATCGCGCGCAAGCCGGTGAGCTGACTCCCGCCATGGTGCAACGGTTTATTGACCTCGCACAGTATGTGCAGCGTGCGGGAAGCCAAGGCATTTTGTTCACCTGCTCGGCTTTTGGGCCAGCGATAGAGGCGGCAGGCCGCGCCACAGGCTTGCCAACGCTGAAGCCGAATGAGGCGATGTTCGAGCAGGCCCTTGCACTGCCTGCGCCCACGGGCGTCTTGCGTTTGGGTCTGGTGGCTACGTTTCAAGCGTCCATTCCCTCCATGTCGGAAGAGTTCGAAGCCCTGGCGGCCCAACGTGGTGTCAAGGTGGTGCTGCACAGCGTGTTTGTGCCGCAAGCAATGGCCGATCTGGCTGCGGGGCAGGCCGACCTTCACCATGAGCGCATTGCAAAGGCCTTGTCCGAATTGCCGGAATGTGACGGCATCATGCTGGCGCAGTTCTCCATGGCCGCAGCGCAGCCCGTGTGTCAACAGCACGCCAGTGTGCCCGTTCTTTCCAGTCCCGATTGCGCTGTGACAGCGCTCCAACAAGCCATGCACCATGTCTGATCTTCGCGTCCCTGAAGCGCAACTGCGCACCTACATCACCCGCTCGATGGCGGCCCTGGGCCTGCCTGAGGCCGATGCCGCCTGCGTGGGCCAACTGATGGCCGAAGCCGACCTGCAAGGGTCGGACGGCCATGGCGTGATTCGCCTGCCACCCTACAGCCGGCGGATCTTGGCGGGTGGCGTCAATGTTCGCCCCAACATCAAGGTGATCGAAGAGCGTGCGGCCATGGCCCTGATGGATGGCGACAACGGCATGGGCCATCTGGTGATGAAACAAGCGGCCGACCTTGCGGTGGAAAAAGCGCGCCGTTGCGGCATCGCCTGGGTGGGCAGCCGGTTCAGCAACCATGCTGGACCGGCCTCACTGTATGCGCGCATGGCTTTGCCGCATGACATGATTGGCTTGTACTTTGCCGTGGGCAACGCCAACCACTTGCCGCCCTGGGGGGGGCTGGACATGTTGTTGTCCACCAATCCCATTGCGGTGGCCATACCCGCCTTGCAAGAAGCCCCCATCGTGTTGGACATGGCCACCACCGTCGCGGCCTATGGCAAAGTCAAAGCCAAGGCCCAGCGTGGCGAGATGATGCCCGAGGGCTGGATGATCGACCGCGAAGGCAAACCGCTGCTTGACCCCAAGCGCAGCGAGGAAGGCTTCCTCACGCCGATCGGGGGCTACAAAGGTTACGGCTTGTCATTGATCGTCGGCTTGCTGGCAGGCACTTTGAACGGCGCCGCGATGGGCAAAGCAGTCATCGATTTCAACAAAGACAGCCACAGTGTGAGCAACACCGGTCAAGCCATTGCCGTGATCGACCCCTCTGCCTTTGGCGATCCTTTGTTGTTCAAGCAGCGCGTCGACGACATCGTGCGTGAAATGCGTGGCAGCGAGCGCATGCCTGGCGTGGACCGCATCTGGGTGCCTGGCGAGCAAAGCCAAGCCAAGCGCTTGCAGTATGGCCAGCAAGGCATCCCGATTCCGCCAGCGCTCCTGCAGCAACTCGATGCGCTTGCCGTGCAACTGAAAGTGCCGGCCTTGCGTGAAACCACATTCTGACCATCCCACCCAAGGAGCTACGCATGGATCGACGTTCATTCATTCAACACAGTGCCGCGGTGTTCGCCGCAACAGGCACTGCAGGTGCGTGGGCTCAAACAGCCTATCCCAGCAAGCCGATCAAGCTCATCGTGCCACTGGCTGCAGGCAGTGCCGTCGACAATGCGGCCCGCATCGTGACCCAGAAAATGGCACTCAACCTGGGGGCCGGCATTGCCGTGGAGAACCAGCCTGGCGCTTCGGGGCTGATTGGCGCCGAGCGTGTGGCCAAGTCCGCACCCGATGGCTACACCTTGGGCGGCTTCAATGACAGCATCATGACCATGGTGCCCAATTTGCAAGCCAAGATGCCCTGGGACATCTTGCGTGACTTTGAGCCGGTGTCGTTGGTGGCTACCGTGGAGTGGGGCTTGGTCGTGCCGACAGATTCACCCATCCGCAGTGCGGCTGACCTGATCGCCGCAGCCCGCAAAGCCCCTGGCAAAGTGAATTACGGCTCAGGCGGTAATGGCAGCCCCCAGCACATTGCCATGGCCTTGTTTGCCTCGCAGGCCGGCCTGCAGATGACCCATGTGCCCTACAAGGGCGCCACCCAGGCTGCAGTTGGCTTGGCGGGCCATGAGGTCGATACGGCATTTCAGGGCATTGCCACGGTCAATGCGCTGGTCAAGGGCGGGAAGCTGCGCCTGATTGCCGTCAGCACGCCGCGCCGATTGCCACAGTTTCCAGACGTGCCCACCGTGGGCGAGTCTGGGCTGCCGGGCTTCGAGTTCAATTCCTGGTTCGCCATGGTGGCACCGGCAGGCACGCCCAAAACCATGCTGCAGAAACTGCATGGCGAAGTGGTCAAAGCCTTGGCAGACCCTTCGGTCAAAGATCAATTGATGGCGCAAGGCCTTTCGCCGCGGGGCAGCTCGCCGGAGGAGTTGGGCGGTGCGCTGCGTGCCCAACTCAGCCGTTACGAAACGCTGATCAAACAAGCGGGCATCAAGGTCGATTAAGTCAACGCTTGGCCAGCCGCTCGTTCGTGGGAGCGGCGCGCGCTTTTTTCGCCGACTCTTTTTTCTTGCCGCCCAAGCCCTTTGAGTGGCTGTTGGCTGCTTGCGCCAGGAAGAGCACCACCGATTGGCCTGCTTGCAGCTTGCTTTGGCTGTTGAGCTCATTCCACTCGATGAGCTGGGCCACGGTCACTCGGTGCTTTTTCGAGAGCGACTCCAGCGTGTCTTTTTTGCTGGCTTTCACCACCACGCGACGCATCGTGATTTCAGGAGCCAGGCTGAGCTGGCCGTTGTCGGCCAATTGACCATCCACATCTTCCTCCATGCGAGCTTGGCGCGGCACCAGCAAGGCTGAGCCAGCCTTGATGAGCATGCGTGGTGGAATGTTGTTGAGGGTGCGAAACTCGTCTTCGGTCATGCCCGCGCGGCGAGCAGCATCGGACACTTTCAAATTGCTGGGCGCCACCCAGGCGGTCCAGCTGGCCAGTCGCCCGCCGCCAAACGCTTCATAGTTGCGCTGGAAGGTTTCTGCGTTGTCCCAAGGCAGCAAAATTTGCGGTGTGCCCGCAGCAAACAGTACAGGGCGATGCGCTGAAGGGTTGAGCGCCTTGAAATCGTCGAGGCTGATGTCGGCCAATTTGGCCGCCACGGTCACGTCCATGTCGCGTGGCAAGGGCACGCTTTGGAAATAGGGGTGGTTGGGAATGTCAGGCAGTTTCACATTGAAGGATGTGGGCCGCGCGACGATGTTTTTCACGGCCTGCAGTTTGGGCACATAGAAGCGGGTTTCCATGGGCATGTTCAGGTCGGTGTAGGCTGCAGCCAGGCCGGCTTTCTGGTTACGGGCAATCGCTTTACCCACATTGCCCTCACCCCAGTTGTAGGCGGCCAGCGCCAGGTGCCAATCGCCAAAGAGGTTGTACAAACGTTGCAGATAGTCCAGAGCGGCGCGGGTGGACGCTTGAATGTCGCGCCGGTCGTCTCGAAACACGTTTTGCTTGAGATCGAAGTCCTTGCCCGTGGCGGGCATGAATTGCCACATGCCCATGGCGCGTGCGGTCGACACGGCTTGCGGGTTGAAGGCGCTCTCGATGAAGGGCAGCAAGGCCAACTCGGTTGGCATCTTGCGGCGCTCCAACTCCTCCACGATGTAGAACAGGTATTTGCGCGAGCGCTCGGTCATGCGAAGGATGTAATCAGGTCGAGCCGCATACCATTGCTCGCGATCGGTGACCAACTCGGTGCTGAGGTCAGGCATGGCAAAGCCCAGTCGAATCCTTTCCCACAAGTCGTTGGGCAGGCTCAGGTGTGCAATCGCATTGCTGTGGGGCTGTCCCTTGCCCAGGGGCGTCAGCGGGATGGGCGCAGGCGCTGTCGTCGCCTGCGTCGAAGGTGGCGATGCAGGCGTGGTTTTTTGGAGCGCGCTGTCTGTGGCGCAGCCGCTGAGGATGACAGCTAAAAAAAGGACCCAGCGGGACAGTAAATTCATCGGAAATCGTTTTTCCATTGACGCAGGGCGGCAAACACTGCCACTGCATCGTGTGCTTGGGGCTCTCGGCGCCGAGCGGCAGCCATCACAGCAGGCTCTCGGACACGCAAAAAAGGATTGATCGCAAGCTCACGCGCCAGTCTGGCCGGGAGGGTGGGCTCGTTCTTGGCACGCATTGACACGCATTGCGCAGTGTAGTCTGCCAGGGCCGGGTTGTCGGGCTCGACAGCCTGCGCAAATTTCAGGTTGGACAATGTGTACTCGTGGGCGCAACAGACGCGCGTATCGCCGGGCAGGCTGGCCAGCGCATCCAGCGACGTCAGCATTTGCGCTGGGGTGCCCTCGAAGACGCGGCCACAACCGCCAGAAAACAAGGTGTCGCCACAAAACAGCACGGGCCCGCCAGGGGCGCTGGGCAACCAGTAGGCCACATGACCCGCCGTGTGACCAGGGACGTCGATGACATGCACCGTTTGTCCCAGCAAGGGGAAGGCGTCGTCCTGTTGGCATGGTTGATAAGGTTCGGGTATGGCCTCGGCCGCTGGGCCATAGACTTGCGCGCCGGTGGCCTCTCGCAATTCGACCACACCGCCGACATGGTCTGCATGGTGGTGGGTGACTAGAATCGCACTCAATTTCAGCTGGTGTTGCCGGAGTGCTTCGCGCACCGGGCCAGCGTCGCCCGGGTCCACCACCACCGCAGACTGACCGTCGTGCCAGAGCCAGAGGTAATTGTCGGAAAAGGCGGGCAGGGGAATCAGATTCATGGAGCCTCGAATTATAGAAACCGACCGTTTGGAAGACTGGCTGCGCACGCCGCCAGGCCAATACCTGTTGGCTTGGGAGCAAGAGCAGATGGACCGCATTGTGGCCGATCTGTTTGGCTTTTATGCCTTGCAGTTGGGTTTGAGCGCGCTGGATGGCTTGCGCAGCAATCGCATGCCCCATCGCTGGACCGCTTCGACCGGGATGGGCTTGGTGTCGGGTGCCATGGTGCTGGACAGTACGGCCTTGCCGTTCCCCGAGCAAAGCCTGGATTTGGTCCTGTTGCCACACACCCTGGAGCTGAGTCCCGACCCGCATGCCACGCTGCGCGAAGTCGAACGGGTCTTGGTGCCCGAGGGCAGAGTCGTGATTTGCGGCTTGAACCCTGCCAGCTTGTGGGGCTTTCGCCAAAAACGCGCGCATGTCTACCGCCGCCTGGGACTTGAAAAATGGTTTTTGCCGCAGGCCGGTGAATTCATTGGGTACTGGCGATTGCGTGACTGGCTGCGTTTGCTGAGCTTCGATGTGGAAGGAGGCCGCTTCGGCTGTTACCGACCCGCCGTAGACTCATCGCCTTGGTTGAACCGATTTGCCTGGATGGACAAGGCGGGTGACCGCTGGTGGCCCATTTTTGGCGCCGTGTACCTACTGGTGGCCATCAAGCGCGTGCATGGCATGCGTCTGTTAGAGCCTGGCTGGAAAGCCTCGCGCGGGCGCGCCCAGCAGGCGGTGCCCAGCGCCAGCTCTGGCCGTATTTCCCCTTTGGCGAAGTTCAACAGCCCTGCATCCAAGGAAAGTAAAGAATGAGTGGTGTGGTCATTTATACCGACGGTGCTTGCAAGGGCAATCCTGGCCCCGGAGGCTGGGGCGCTTTGCTGCAAGCGGGCGGCACGGAAAAAGAGTTGTTCGGTGGCGAGCCCCTCACCACCAACAACCGCATGGAGCTGATGGCCGTCATCCAGGCCCTGACCGCCCTCAAGCGGCCCTGTGAGGTCAACCTTTACCTGGACAGCGAGTACGTTCGCAAGGGCATCACCGAGTGGATTCATGGTTGGAAAGCCAAAGGTTGGCGAACGGCATCCAAGCAACCCGTCAAGAATGTTGAGTTGTGGCAGCAACTCGATGTTTTGGTCCACCAAGCAGGGCATCGGATTTCTTGGCACTGGGTGAAGGGTCACGCAGGTGACATTGGCAATGAGCGTGCGGACGCTCTGGCCAACCGGGGCGTCGCTCTCATCCAGGGCACCTGATTGTGTCTGTTGTGTAAAAAACCACGGCTTCATCCAGAAACCAGGGGGTATTGTGGTGCCTGAATGTACAGACGCTGATACATTGCCCTGTTAACTTTCAGATACCTACGCAAAAAATTCATGGCTAGCAAAATTTTTTACACGGTGGTGGCGGTGGTCGGCATCGCCGGCGCTTCAGGCGCCGCCTGGTGGTTCCAAAACGATCCGCAGGCCGTTCAGACCCTGATGGCCAAATTCAAGGGCGGTGCTCCCGTCCCTGCCGCAGCCCCTAGCGGCCCGCGTGCCGTGGGCGTGGAAGTGGCCAAGGTGGAAGTGATGACCTTGCGCGATGATGCCCAAGCTGTGGGCAGCCTGCGTTCTCGCCAAAACGTCATGATGCGACCGGAAATCGCTGGCCGCATCATGGCCTTGGGATTCACCGATGGCGCGCGCGTGAATGCGGGCCAAGCGCTGGTTCAATTGGACGACACGCTTCAGCGGGCTGAAGTGCAGCAGTCGCTGGCCCAAGTGTCGATTGCCAAGGCCAACTTTGTGCGCAACCAGGAGTTGGTTGCTCAAAATTTTGTGGCGAAACGCGTCCTGGATGAAAGTGCTGCCAGCCTGCAAGTGGCCGAGGCACAGCTTTCCTTGTCGTGCGCGCGTTTGGAGCGCATGCGCATCTTGGCTCCGTTCTCCGGCGTGGTGGGCATTCGCAACGTCAACCTGGGCGACTATGTCAAAGATGGCGCCGACCTGATCAACCTGGAAGACATTGGCTCCCTCTATGTGGACTTCCGCTTGCCTGAGCGTTATCAGGGCAAGCTGACCTTGCAGCAGTCGGTCGAGCTCGAACTGGATGCTTTTCCGAACCGAATTTTTCGCGCCAAAGTGGAAGCCATTGATCCCTTGATTGATGCCAACGGCCGCTCGATTGGTGTGCGTGCCCTTCTGCCCAACACGGCGGGCGAGCCCAAACCCCTGCCTGCCGGTGCCCGCCCAGCAGGCGTGCCTGTGGCCTCTGCAGCGGCGCCAAATCCGGCAGCGGCCAATCTCGCCAAAACCCCAAGCGCGGCAACGCCGACCAACTTGTCTGCCTTGCCCGCGCAAGAGCTCACGCCACGGTCACCCAACCTGTGCCCGCCGAATGCCGGACTCCGGCCTCCAGTGCCCGCCCAAAACGCTGCATCCCTGGGCCCCTTGCGCCCCGGCATGTTTGCGCGCGCCACGGCCGTGTTCGCGGTCAAGCCGCAAGCCATGGTCGTGCCGGAGGAAGCCATTGTTCCCCAAGGCGGGCGCCAGTTTGTCATTCAGGTGATGCCTGTGGGCAGTGTTCCCGCATCAGGACCTTTGCCGCCCAACACCGAGTGGGTCTCCAAGCGAACCGAGGTCAAGCTCGGCATTCGCAGGCCGGGCCGCGTGGAAGTGATCGAGGGTTTGAATCCCGGTGACACCGTGGTGGTCGCCGGTCAGCAACGTCTGCAAAAAGATGGCACGGCCTTGCGCTTGGTTGAGATGGGCCGCGCCCCAGCCGGCGCGCCCGGTGCCGCCCCCTCAGCGCCAGCACCTGCCAGTCGTTAAGCGACAGACACACAAGGAAGCGTCATGCAATTGCCTGAGGTATCGATACGGCGTCCGGTGTTTGCCACCGTGCTCTCCCTGCTGATTTTGCTGGTGGGGTTTGTGTCGTTCATGCGCCTGAACGTGCGCGAATATCCCAAAATCGACAACCCGGTGGTCACGGTCGAAACCAAGTATGTGGGCGCCTCCAGCGCGGTGGTGGAATCGCAGGTCACCAAGGTGTTGGAAGACTCCTTGTCGGGCATCGAAGGGGTGGACGTCATCACCTCCATCAGCCGCCAGGAACAAAGCCAGATCACCGTCAACTTTGTGCTGTCGCGCGACCCCGATTCAGCGGCGGCCGATGTGCGTGACAAAGTGTCGCGTGTTCGCCAACGCTTGCCGCAGGGCATTGATGAGCCCGTGATTGCCAAGGTGGAGGCCGACGCCTTCCCCGTGATCTGGCTGTCCTTCAGTTCCGACACCTTGGACGTCTTGCAAATCACCGACTTGGCCAATCGCATTGCCAAACCCATGATGCAAACCGCACCGGGCGCGTCCGACGTGCGGGTGTTTGGCGAGCGCAAATACTCCATGCGCATCTGGCTGGACCCTGACCGACTGGCCGCCTACAAGCTGACCACACAAGATGTGGAAGACGCCTTGCGCCGCTCCAACATCGAGGTGCCTGCGGGCCGCATCGAGAGCCGTTTGCGCGAGTTCAACGTGACCGCAGCCACCGATTTGCAGCGCCCTGCCGAGTTCGGCCAAATCGTGATCAGGACCGTCAACGGCATGCCGGTGCGCGTGCGCGATGTGGCGCGCGTGGAGCAGGGCGCCCAGTCCGAGCGAACCTCGACCCGGCTGAACGGGCGAGACGCCATCACGCTGGGGGTGATTCGCAACGCCACGGCCAACCCCCTCGATTTGAGCGCCGCCATCCGTGCCATGATTCCGCGTATCAAGGAAAACTTGCCGCCCGGCATTGAAATCGAGATTGCCAACGACAACTCGGTCTTCATCGACCGCTCCATCAAGGCGGTGTACCAGACCATTGCGGAAGCCATGGTGCTGGTGGCCCTGGTGATTTTTGTTTTCCTGCGCACCTTCCGCGCCTCCATCATTCCGCTGGTGACCATTCCGGTGTCCTTGATTGGCACTTTTGCGCTGATGGCCTTGTTCGGCTTCACGGTCAATTCGCTGACCATGCTGGCGCTGGTGCTGGCGATTGGCCTGGTGGTGGACGATGCCATTGTGGTGTTGGAGAACATTTACCGCCACATCGAGGACGGCATGTCGCCTTTTGAGGCGTCCATTCGCGGCGCCAAGGAAATTGGCTTTGCCGTGGTGGCCATGACCATCACGCTGGCAGCCGTTTATGCCCCCTTGGCATTCACCCCGGGGCGCACCGGGCGCTTGTTCACGGAGTTCGCGTTGGCGCTGGCGGGTTCGGTGATTGTGTCTGGCTTTGTCGCCCTGACCTTGTCGCCCATGATGTGTTCCAAGTTGCTCAAGCACGTGGACAACCCCACCTGGTTTGACCGCAAGATGGAAGTCATTTTGGTGGCCATCACCAACGGTTATGGCCGCCTGCTGCATTGGACCTTGTCGCCCATGAAGCTGGGCTCGTTCGCGCTGTCACGCCGCTGGTTGGTGGTGGCCATCATGCTTTCTGCTGCGCTGGGCACCTGGCAGTTGCTGATGTCCACCAAAAGCGAATTGGCGCCGATTGAAGACCGGGGTGTGATTCTCACGGTCATCAACGGCCCCGATGGCGCGACCATGGACTACACCACGCGCTACGCTCAGACGATTGAGAGAATGGGCAGCAAGTACGAAGAGTTCGACCGACTGTTCACCGTGGTGGGCAATCCCACGGTGGCCCAAGG
>JACCDU011016336.1_pt1 | contig 15644 bp, 24 predicted proteins | sample 7446081 | NCBI WGS metagenome assembly JACCDU01 (sample SAMN15323447, study PRJNA562643) | freshwater metagenome | isolation source: river surface water | place: USA:Blue River Watershed | collected 2017-08-17
GGTTCTGAGGATCACAGCACGATGGTTGTATCATTCCCATTCTGCTATCCTGAAGGCACGAAGATTGCTGCTGAGATGACCGCTATCGATCAATTGGAAGTAGTGAAGTGGTTACAGGCTAACTGGTCAGACAACAGCGTATCCTGCACCGTGTATTATCGCAAGGAAGAGTTGCCTGAGATCAAGAAGTATTTAGCCAAGAATTACAAGAACAATCACAAGTCCTTGTCGTTCTTATTACACAACGAACACGGGTTCCACCAAGCGCCTTTGGAGGAGATTACTAAAGAAGCGTATGATGCTTTGGTAGCTTCGACACAACTGATTACTCATGTTGATGAAGCGTTGTTTGAAGGTGGCGACGAGTGCGCCAGCGGAGCTTGTCCAGTAAAATGATGATAAACCTACACTTTATTACTGGCTTCAGTGTAGGATTTGAATATGTTCCTAGTTTCGATGACGAGTCTCATTTCGTCATTGATCTAGGGATTATTAGAATCCTTTTCAGCACTCCCCACGGGGACTGAAGCGGCTGGTTCTCCTAAGACCCAGTGATTCATACTAACTCGAAGTGCGGTCCGTCGAAGAAGGACTTGAAGTCACCACCCCAGCGGATGTTGATTTTAAGTTCCTCGGCGGACTTTTTCATTGCTTCAGCGATTGTGTGATAGTGTTTTTTGTCCCAAGATACAGTACCATTCACCAATGCCCCTAAATCGACTGCATGACCCGTCAGATGCTTTGATTTCAAAGTTTGACTGAAACCTTCAGCTACGAGTTGTTTTTGTCTCTCAGGCGTTCTAAGACCTTCTAGGACGGTAAAATCTACCTCAGTTAGTTCGATGGCTCTTTCGACTACTTTAACGAGCCTATCATCGACACCTTTTAGACGCTCCCTAGAGCGTTGTCCAAGAGCGAATCCCATTATTTTAAGCCTTTACGGGCATAAAAGAGAGTCCGGTCGCCAAATAGATAAAAACCAACGGCAGAAGCAAAATTGCTAACAGTATCACTAGCGTCTCCTGTAATTTCCATATAACACCAAGTACCAAGAACAATGAGAGCTATAGAGGGGCGCATAAGCCTCACTACAGCCTCAACCCAAGGATAAGACGGATTAGACCCACCAGCTTCATTCATCGCCTTAAACATATCTAGGTCGACTTGACGCATCTGAACATATTGCTCAATCGTTGCTGGTTTGAATTCTTCCGGAGCTACAAACCGAGCAATTAGAGACTTGCCTAAGTCAACGACTAAAGGACCGAAGGCTGCTAGAGCTGTTAATGGATCCATTATTCTACTTCAGCTTGTTGATTACGCAGATTGGATAAACCAACTCCGAACAATCCCGGATTTTGCTTTAATGCGTCTTGAACAGCTAAACGCAGTTTGCTGGGTTCTTTCATCAATGCTTGGGCTGCTTTATAGCTCATCCCTGAAGCTGTAAGGATAGGAACAGCAATCGCTGGCGAAAAGAATCCTAAAGCGCCTAGACCAGCTAATTTACCAGCAATCATAACATTACGGAACTTGGTAGCTTCGTCAGTAGTATCACCAACGACATTCAAAGCACGAGTAGCGGTCTGTTGCAATGGAGCAGTTCCCATCGCAGCTTCAATATCGCCACCTTGACGAGCTGCAACACGAGCTAATTCTGCAGGACTAAATGTTCCTTGAGCGCCTGAGATTTCAGCAACATTCTTATTAACTGCTTCCATAACACGGGAACGCTGCATATAAGCTAAATTAGCCTTAGCAATGCTTCCGTCTTTGTCGTTACGAATGATTAGATTCTTAATTGCTTTGTAAGCATCGTCGTAACCTTGACGAAGAATCTCTGCAGTCGTATCTGTGGCTTTAATCGAATCAATCTTTGTTCTGAAGATTTCTTCCATACGCTTCAGATCTTGAGCAGAAAACTCACCGTCTTTGATTCTTCCTGCAATGTTAGCTCTAAGGAAGTTTTGGAAAGATGTAACTTTCTTAGGATCACCTAATTCATTACGCAAAGTAGTTTGTACATCTGCTAAACTCTTTGTAAACTGTTCATCTGGAGCAACTTGTCCTATTTTGTTTAACGCCTCATCATAGTATTTAGTTAAAGTATTTTGCAAATAACCAAAGATTTGTTGACCGTTAGTAAGATTAGGAGGTAGTTTGTTATCAACGATAGCAAGAATATCATTACCTACTGCCTTAGTAAAACCAAGATTGATTTTATCTTTGTCGATTCGCATTGTAGGAATATCTAACTTCTCAATCTGACGGAACAATGCACCTCCCATTCCTTCATAGGCTTGTCCGGGAGTAACAGGAACACCTGACTCAAGCAACTCACGAGTTCCGGCTTTTAATGTCGGTGTTAAGGCACTAGCCAGTGCTGATGCGCCACGACCAACAATAGCGCCTAAACCTAATTGTTCAACTTTACCAGCTAAAAGCTGTTCTGTTGTTAAATTCTCACCTAGTACAGGCTGAGTAGCAGCACCAATAGCGCCACCTAATGCACCACGAGCAGCAACTGAACCAGCAGCACCACCAACAGGAATAAATCTATTTACAGGATTTACAATAGAGCCAATTAGTTCAGGAACATCTAATCCTGTTCCGCCTAAGTTGGCACGAGCTTCTTCATAGCGACGCTGAATATCTTCTACAGCAGGACGAGCTTGTGGAATAAACTGTGCAGCAGCTAAAGCAGGATTGACAATGCCTTTACCAATTCCTAATACTGTTCTACCGATTAATTTTTCTGTTTCGGATGGAGCATTACCGCTAAAGCCTACATCTTCTGGCGAAGACGGAGCCATTTGCTCTGCAGTATATTCTACAGCTGGAGCCACTGCACGAGAGGCAACTTGTGCTGATGCTCTCATATTAGATGCTATTGCAGCTAAACGCCGAGCATCTGCCACATTTCCAGCAGCATCAGCAGCCCGTAATGCTGTGATTACTTGTTCATAAGTAGCCATGCTATTCCTTATTAAAGGTATTTTTGTACTAATGCGTCATCTTCGGCTGACATTGTGCCAATAGAGCCTTTTTTCTCTTCTTTACGAGGACGAACTGCAGGACCGGGATCTTCGCCACGAACTGCTTTCGACCAGCGAGTATAGTAGAACTTAATGTCTTCTAAGTTACGCTTGAGAACTTCAGGAGATTGACCACGATCAAGAGAAGCGATAGAAGCCTGTAATGCTTCCAATTCCTTAACAGCAACCTGACCTAACGCACCGCCAGTCTTAGAAGCATCACGCATCTGTTGTAAACGATCAAAGCCTAAGTTAGCTTTAACTGTCTTCAGAGCTTCTTCTAAATTACGACCTTGAGTTCCGGGAATGTTTAATCCGCCAGCAAGTCCAGCACTTAGATAACCAACTAATGGAATTGCTTCATCTACAGTATTAATAATACGATCAGCTGAAGCAGTTACTGTAGCTACTTTAGCCTCATCAGATTTAGCTTGTTCATAGCGTTTTAAGTCATTAGCTGCTTCTTTTTGAATCAAAGCTGCTTTTTTAGCAGACGATGCTTCTAATGCACGAATAACGACATTGGGATCCCCGTATTTACGGAATACAGATAAAATCTGCTCATCAGTTGCATTCGCAGGTAAAGTATTTAATTCAGCACGAAGTTTTTCATCTTGAGCAATTCTACGCTCCATGCTGGAGATTTCCATTTGTGTCTTTTGTGTTACTAATCCTTGTTGCTGACGACGAGCTGCTTCAGCAGCAGCCTGTGTAGCCACACGAGGATCAATCTGAGCAGCAGCACTAGCATACTGCTGTAGCCCTTCAGGAGTTGTTAAATCAAATTGTCCTGCTAATTGACGCAGTGCGGTAGCACGATTAAGTTGTTCATCGCCGCCAAGTAACTGAGTAACTCCACGACCAATCTGAGCGCCAGATTGATATAGAGCCATATTAGCTCTCTCAAATGGGTCTAATTGTGCAAAGCGATAAGCATTAGATAAATCGGTTGCGTTTTGTTGCATCTGCAAAGCAGCAGGATCAATACCAAATAAGTTTCTTACGATTTCTGCCATGATTACTCCATTGAATCCCACGAACGATTTACACTTGTCGGTACACGACCCCAATCAAACATTCCGCTTCCGTAACGATTAAATGGATTCATGCCTCCACCCATTCCGCCACTAAATAAACCACCAATAGCACCGCTTCCGCCACCACTTAGGAACGAACCTAATGGACTATAAGCATCTGCTCTATATTGGTTTGCAATAGCGGATTGCATTCCTGTTCCATAAAGTTGACCAGCTTGTGAGCCAGCACCAGCTTGCGCTCTTGCTAGGTCTTGACTTAACAAGAATGGTTGTTGTCCGAGAGCTTCGACGGTACGAGCAAGACCTAACTGGGTCTCTAAGGGCAAGAACGACTGAGCCTGAATTGCAGGAATCTGACGACCTAACTCTGTAGCACTTGTTAATAAACCAGCACCAAATCGTGCTTGTTCCATTCCTGCTTGTTGTCCACGAGCAGCTAATTCTAAGTCTTGCTGTGCTAGTGCATTGTAATAGGCTTGTAGTTCAGGAGAGGCTGGAGCAGAGCCTGTACCTGTTTGTACCCCTAAGCCACCACGACCACGAGCAAACAAGCGACTACGAACATTGGACAACTGAGCTTCTCTGCTGGGTGCTAACAGAGCTTGCTGTTGTTGTACAAAGCGTTGTGCTGCTTCTTGTGGACTCTCAGCTAAATAACCTTGACCTAGATTAAACAGTGACGATACGCCAGTAGGCAGTGGTGCTAATAACTGTTGAACTTGAGTAGGATCATACTGTACTGCTCCGCCAAGTAAACGACCTCGTAAATCTCGTAACTCTGGCGATAATTCATAACCAGCCTCAGTTACCTGACCAAGATCGTTAACAGTAAAGCGAGAAGAACCAAACCCGGTAGTAATACCGACTGGTCTAAACTGCGCCATCTGCGATGAACGCTGTGCAGCTTCTCGCTGTGCTTGTGCTGCAGCTGATGCTGCGCTAGAGGCTTTTTGACCGGAGATTATTCCGCCAATACCGCCTACAATTCCACTTACTACTCCACCCATTTTAGTCGCTCCAATAATAAATGTAGACTATGTTACCTTTTAAACTGGCTACTTGTCGAAACAGTTTAAAACCTAACGCTGCAATAAACTTCAAATATCCTGTGGTCTCAACTTCTTTGCAGCAAAACAATGGACCACCGTGTAACTCTGTAAAACTATTCCAGTCCTTCTTTAATTCTTTAAACACTGTTGGACTCCAGTTATGCACATCGCAGTGCATGAACGGGAGACCTTCGTGTTCTTCAATATAAAACTTATAATCCGGTCTAATGATGACAGGAATCTTAACCATTATTCTCTATAACTACTGGAACATCCTGCCACTTGCTTTGATAGCCCTGTGTGATATTAATATATCGAACCTGTAAGGTTTGTTCCCCATTAGGATGTTTTAATATGCGAAACTCTGGGGTTGCTCCGGGGTAAACCATAATTACTCCGTAACAGGCGGCTCAAAAGGAATATACTCGGCTATTTTACCATATTCTCCTGCATTGCCTTTAGTCCAAATTTTTTGAATATGAGCATAAGGATCAGTTGCATTAATACCTACAGGCATTTCTTCATTAAATTCTTCGTACTTAACAATACAAGAAAACATTGTATGTTCTACATCTTCCCATTGTAAGTTTTTTACATACTCAATCGTAAACATTATTTATCCTTTTAAGAAATACGCACAAAAAGTCCCGGATACCATCTTGCCTCAGATTGATTCTGGTCGCTATTGTATGGATTATCCCATACCGCAGATCTTCCTACACACCTCCAAGTTCCAGCAGGAGCTGTTCCGCCTTGGTTATATCCAATATTTGTAAGACCACCAGCAATAGATTGATTTGTCGGAGGAGCAGGTCCCCAATTAGCGGGAGTATAATTATAAAGATACCTTAGTGCAGAACCAGCAACTGTTGCATTTTGGTCTATCGATGCTGTGAAACCTGAATTTCCAATAGCAGTTACTGCATGAACAGCGACAATAGTAGTCCCAATTGAATCAATATTAGTAGTAGTAATTGCACCTGTTTGTCCGTTAACAGATGTTACGCTACTAGCCGGGGCTTGACTTACCCATGTCGTTCCATTAGAGGTAAGTACATTACCGTTTGTACTAGGTGCTACAGTTTGTATAGCAGATGTGCCGTTACCTAATACAACCGCATTAGCCGCAATAGTGGAAACTCCAGTGCCGCCGTCAGCAACAGCTAAATCCGTAATTCCAGTAATCGCTCCACCATTAATAGTAGGACTGGTTAAGGTTTTATTTGTTAAGGTAGTAGTTGCTGTTCTTTCATTGGTAATAGCAGTACTAACAAAAGCAGTAGTTGCAATTTGTGTTGTATTTGTTCCTGCGGAAGCAGTAGGAGCTACAGGAGTGCCTGTTAGTGTTGGACTGTTAGAATCAGTTTTAGACGAAATAGCTGAGGCAATAGCATTGAACTCAGTATCAATTTCTGATCCTTTAACAATTTTACCAGAGTTACCAGACGGTAAACTATCCTTAGCTGTAAAATTAGTGGCTTTTACATAATCGCTCATATTAGCATCTTTCCTTTTTTAATTCCAACATCAATTTTCTGTATTGATAACGGATTACCATTAATATCTGCTTCGATTCCTATTTGCATTACAGTTCCTTGACCACCAGCATTAATAGCAAAACGATCTAAGACAATACCAGAACTATATTCTGCAATATTATACTCACCAATGTTGTATTCATAAACAACAGCAGTATCTAGCGTATATGTTGTGGCTTGATAACCTTCACTATAATCAAAACCCCATTTAACCGCTAGAGATTGATTAGTTCCGCCAATTAAAACAAATCCAATTTTCTTTAAGATCTTTAATGTAGTAGACGCATCAAAGTCAAAATAATTGGTAAAGTATTGCAAACGATAGACTGAACCATTGTCAGAGTGTCCGAAGTATTTACCAATGTAGCCGGGTTTCCCAATTAATAAGTTTCTGTCTTGTGTTACTGTAAATGCTTTAGGATCTAAACTATCCCAAATCGTTACTCGCATTGCCCCATCCTGCAACGCAGCACGAGTATCAAAACAATACACAAACTTACTTGTTGGCAACGATAAGAGATAAATTGCATCTCTTTCATAATAAATACTCTTTATCTTTGTCAAGTCTGTTTCAGAAGCAACACCAGACATTAACTCATCACGAACATTCTTAGAGATGTCTCGCATTGGTAGCGACTTCTCTTGAATGACTCGCTGTAGGCTACGCACACCAGCGTCGGATAAAAACAATACATCAGTACCGATGCTCTGTACAGAATCACGAGCAATACAGCCAACATTGTTTAACACTTCAACTAATGTTAAAGATGCAGTATCTAAAGGATTAGCATAAATAGCTGTATTCTTACGACCAAAGAATATAATATATCCGTTATGTGCTGCTGCAGCTACTACAGGATCTCCATTAGGTAGAACCTCTTGTAAGTTAATATAACCAGCAGAGCCATTTAAGAAGTCTGTACCAGCTAGTAAGTCACTGAAATAGACAGTCTGGGTATCACCTGCGATGCCGCCACACCAAATCCTGCCGTAAGCGGATAAGACCCAACTTGGCATGAATGTAGCGGTGTTGTGATTGGCTGGCAGTTTAGCGTCGTCGCCAACCCGCTGAAACCCAAAAGTGTTACTATCATGAGCATCGAATGCTCCTCCAGATGTAGGTAGCTCATGCCACACTAACATCGGATGTCCTGCTTGTGCTAAATACACATGAGGAGTAAAATCACTTACATCGCCGTATGACAGGGCTGCACCTTGCCAGTTATTAGCAGTAATTGTATAAGTAGCATTACCGCTGTTATCTGCATTGCGTACAGTTTTAGTTGTCATGGTTGTTGAACCAGAAAACAACTTATTGTTACCAGCACTGAGAACTTCTGTTCCGTTGGCAATAACAACTTCAAATATAAATTCTACTGGATTGCCTGATCCTAAGTCAGTGTTGACAGAGGTATTAACAGGAGTCCATCCACGCCTTGCTCCGATACGACCGTATTTGTCGATAACACAATTCTGAGCTTTTAAGGCAAAACCAGAAGATAAAGTAATACTAGACTCTTGTAGATTGAGTCCATAAAAGCCCGGAGCAGCGATTGACTGCGTTTGTAAAGGACTAGCCATTTAGACCCAATTCCATTGAGTATCTTCTACATGACGATTTGCTTCTAAAGCAATTGCATCAGATAAACTTTGACGATATAAAGCGTATGTCTCTCCAGATTGTACGCCACCGTCTTCTCCACGCTCTGCTTGCGCTCTAGCTAATGCTCCTAAAACGATAGGCTCTGAAGGAACTTTAACTGTGTCTGCATTTGCCGCTAATGCTTCTTGTGGTTGAATGATGTTAAACTTAATTGAATAAACACCATCAGGAACAGGGAATAAATCTACTTTCGTGTCATTATTCGAGTCTGTCCCTTTAAAGTTATAATAATAAGGACTGCCTTTTTGTGCAGTTGTCAATAAGAACTGTTGATCCATCCATACTTCAGGTGCGTTTGTTAAAAACCAGTTGCTAGTATCGTTAGCAACATCAACGACCTGAAATCGTTGTCCTGAATTAGTCAGAGTATAGTTGTAAGTATTGTCAGATGTGGTAATCGTAATTACATTGGATAAAGCATTCCAATTGTAAGCATCTTCAACAGCTCTTTTAGAGTCGTTAACAAACTTAGCAATCATTTTGACATAGTTTGTATCTGCGACAGAAGAAGCCTCTGGCTCTCGCAAGCGGACTAAAACATCATTGACTAGTTGTAGGTAAGTTACCGATGCCATGCGTTATCCTATCATAATTTGACTATAATGTCAAGTAAAATCTTAACAATCCCACTTCTTTAATGCTAGTGCTTTACGGGTAGGTCTTCCTTTACTGTCCTTCATCGGACCTTTTACGCCTTCCATCCTTGCACAAAAGCTCTTACGCCTTTTGGCTGCTTTAGGAGACTTTGCAGCCTCTTTTGCAGAAACTGGAGGTTTTAGATTAGCACCTTCAGTTCGCTTGAAATAAGCCCTTCCTTTAGCGTTTAAACCGCCTTCAGGGTTCTGATATACCTTTTTAACCATTATTTCTTCTTCTTAGCTGTTTTAGCAGCATCTTTGAAGTCTTTAGCCGTTGGCGCACCTTTAGAGCCGACCTTACGCATTTTCTCGCCCGATCCGGCAGCGATACGCTTACGCTTCTGGGCAATGTTATAATACAAACCCTTCTTAGTAGCCACGCTTAGCACCCATCTTCTTCATTGGCTTAGACATACCAGCTTGACTTAAGCCGATAGCAATGGCTTGCTTACGAGATTTAACCTTCTTAGGAGATTTGCCGATATTAAGTTCACCAGCTTTGTACTCACGCATAACTTTGCTAATCTTCTTTTCGGCTTTAGTCTTTTTCATTTACTTCTCCTTAGTTATACTGTTGTACGGTACTGCGTTGCTCTAACTCTACAGTGACGATACAGGTAGTTGTTGAGCCTGTTTCAGACTGTACTCTAATCTCATCGCCTTCGTCTAATGCTACATAAGCCTCGCCATCGATGCGGAGGAAGTTCTTAGCAGTGATAGCATACTCGGACAATACTTCAATCTCAGTATTCTCACTTTTATCGTACCACCAGACGCTAAGCCACTTAGAAGAAGTACTGTGATTGGTAGCAAAGAGTAATACCCACTTAGCCATGTTCCTTGTGGGAACTGTGAACATTACAGTCTTAGTATTCGCTACTAAGTCTTTTCCTACGGAATGGGGTCTACTCATTTCTTAAATACCAAGTCAGCGATCCAAGTTACAAAACCACCAAAGACTGAGGCAGCTCCCATAATAGCCCAAAGAGATCCTTTAGACCTCTCTGCCATTGCTACTAGTTTCTTAATGTCGTACTCCATCGTACTGACTTTGGATTCTAAGTTCTCAACTGCTTGAACTAACTTGCCGTATTCTACTGGATCGATGTCTGCCATGATATTATTATTTGATGGTTACGATTTATTTAAATACACTCAGCGAATGCACTTAAACAAACTCCCTAGCCGAAGATAAGGAGCTTGAAGCCAATATTAGGCGTTTACTGCGAGAACAAAACCGGTCTCAGGACGCAAGGTCTTAACACCGAAGAGTGTGTCAGCAGTGTACAGCGTAGAGAGATACTCTTGCTTGTACTGAGTCTGCGAACGAACACCGAGTTGCTCAGCTAGAACCATCGTATCACGATGAGCCAAAATAGCTGCTTTGATGTCGCCACCAGCGGTTGCTGTATTTTGAGCATCGGTCTCGATGATTGGGCTATTGCTGGTTACATAGATGTCGATACCATAGAGCGTACCGATTTGACCGTTCTGAACACCACGACCATCAACGAAATCAGAGCTGTTGTAACGATCAATACCCATGATAGCTGCACGCAGTGATGGAGGAATCGCAAAGAAACGATTATCCATTGGGGTGTCAGCATCGTCCATCAACTTGATCAACGCACGAAAACCAGCATCAGTGAACACATCGGCAGGAACTACGGTGTCTTCTGCATAAGCAGTTAAACCAGTAGAAGCGTCGATGTAATAGCTGTTGCTATGTGTCCAGTCGTTTGTACCGTTACCGAAGGTTTGACCCAAGGTAAACAAGGTGTCGTCAACTTTCTTAGCCAAAGCATAGCCAGCGTCGTCAGTGTAGAAACGACGCAGAGATGCCAAAGCCTGAACTTCGACGATGTCCTCGATAAAGCGTGAGTACTCGAAGTGCTGGTCGATCGAGACTAATACTTCGGTCTCGGTGTCAGCTTGGATGGTAACGGTGGTGTTTGCAGCTTTAGCAGTTGCAGTGCCACGAGTTGGCTTAGGAATATGAAGAGTATCACCCTTCTTACCACGCATAGACATCTTGTTAACCAAGTTAGCCAATACGAGGTTCTTTTTGTATGCAGCTACAACTTCGTCACTCCAAATCTCTGGAATAAACTTGTCTGCATTAGTTTTGTTGACGATAGATGAACTACCGCCTGGATATGCTGCTGTTGCCATTTTATAAATCTCCTAAATTAATAAGTTTTACTTGACTCGTCCTTCATTATAGGCAGCAAGAATTTCGTCTTGCAAAGCCATGTAACGATCAGGATCTGTCATTCTCAGTTTGATAAGGTCAGCTCTTCGATAAATCTTTCTACTAGCTTCTCCTGTACCGCCTGTATCTACTGCTGCAGCTCTCAGTGCAGTTTCTTGAGCTTTAGCTTGTGTTTCTACTGCTTGAGTCTTCTTCTCGTTAGACTGAACTCCTTTGATTGCCTTGTAGGTACTCAATAGTTCATCTGCAGAGTTAAAGTCAAATTCAGCATCAGCTTTAGTAAACAAATCAACACGAATTGGACTTGCTTTGATCCATTCATGGAATTCTGCGTTTTGCGCTATCTCCATGAAGTCGGGATGCTTAGACTGCAGTTTCTGTGCAGTTTGCATCCTCTTTAGTTCGAGCGACGCTTGTTTAGCTTCAAGTACTGCCGGGTGCTGGTCTACAGTTTTCAGGACAGCTTGCTTAGGATCAGCAAAGAAATCTTCTTCTGGAACTGTTTCAGCTGGCTTCGGTTGCTGTTGCTTAGATTCGAGTTGTTGTTTTAAAAGCTGGTCTGCAAGTGTTCGTACTTCGTGAACCTCGTTTGCTTGACGACCGATTAGCTTTTCAGCCTCTTGGTGCATCTTTGCAATTTCTAACGCAGTTTTACCTCGATACTTCTCAGGTAACTCTTCCGTTGGTTCTGTATTTTTGTCAGTAACTTCAGGTTGTGCTAACAGTTTCTCATTAGCGTCTGGAGCTGTAACGTCTTGTACTACTTCTTGCTCATTGCTTTCAAACAGTTCTTCTTGTTCAACAAAATTTGCAGCCATATATTGCTCCTGTCACAAAGTGATTGTAGGATTTATAAAATAACAGAGGCGCTAATGCGGTGTCTCTATCACGAATTGAGCTTTCGCTCTCTTAAGCGTTTCTCTTCACGCTGTCTAGCCCATCTTGCTGTCGCTTGCGGATGATCGCCAGAGACAGGATCGAGACTAATACGAGGTGCAGAGATCTGCTTGTGTGCGTCTTTACCGCACAACCAACAAGTAACTTTGGCTACCTCATAACTAACCAAGTTTTCTTGAAGGTGTCCCTGTTCACACAGGAAATCGAATAATCTACGAGGCATCCTGAGCGTCTCCCGACGAGTCTAACTGCAATGCTTCGTAAGCCTGTTCTGAACTTTCCTTAAGAGTCAGCACCCATTGAAGGATGTCTAATTGCCCTTTACGAAAGTACAGATCTAATTCGTTCTGAATTGGAGCGACTTTATTGACGGCATCGAAGATGCCTTGAACATCCTCGTTAAATTGCTTCCAACCTTCGGTTGACATCATGTGCCAACGATTCTCATAGTATGTTTGCAGCGCTTTGTCCACAGTTTTCTCCTATAATGGGAACTGCGTTGTAAAATTACAACACTGTGGCTGAGTGTACCATATTTTTACTTGATTTGCAATAATCAGGGCTACAAAAAACTTGACAAAAGTAAAGAAGTATGATACTCTATTGTTTTAAGGAGAAACTATGCCATTCTATCGCCGACTTACTTCTACTGACTATGATTTAATTAAAACCTTAGCTTTACAAGGAGAAAAACTAGAAGATATTGCTAACCAGTTAAGCACTCCTGTAAGCCGACAACGCATAAAACAAATAACACAACAGCTTGGTATTGATTCTTTTAAAATTCGTCAAGCTAAAAAAGCTGAAGAATTACATACCAAAATGTTCTCCAAATGGGGTCAGCATTGGGATAATAAGCAGTTTCGTAAAAGTGCTATTTATCAAGCCATGCGGGAAAAGTTTAGAGCCAAAAAAGCGAACGCAATTCGTATTGGTAAAGAATTTACAATCGAATTTGGTGAACTTACTTTTCCCACGCACTGTCCCATTTTAGGAATGGAATTAGATTACTTTTCCGATTCCCGTACTGAAAACTCTGTTACTTTTGATAGAATTGATCCGTCAAAAGATTACATACCCGGCAATGTTGTAATTATTTCTTGGAGAGCCAATCGCATTAAAAACGATGGCACTGCCGAAGAACATCAAAAAATTGCTGATTTTATTAAGGCTAATATTTAGCAGTCTTCTGCACCAGCGTAATCGCTAAATGTCTTTAGAACCTCATAAATGGCAGGAATAATATCGCCTTTTAGGTCATCAACATTGATGTAATGGGCGTTTTCCTTGACCGTAGCCATGTTGCTAAAGCGAGCAGATTCATCGTAATAAATCGCTACTTGAACTTGGATTTGGTCTTTGTTGCCAAAAAAGTTAGTAATCTTAGCGTAGGCTTCAGGAGCTGGTACGCCAAATTGTGTCTGAACAGCGAGCTTAAGTGCCATGTTGTTACTCCTTTTAATTTTCTTCAGTTTGTTCGTTATTTACAATAGGTACTGGTTCAAGTTTCCAAGATTGCACCCATTTGCCATTTATTAATTCAGGCTCTTGTTCTACAGCAACCATTCCATATTCTCTAGGCATTGGAGTCGGTAAAACCAGTTTAATACCATTTTGCTCAAGTAATGGCACATTGACGCTTTCAGGAATACTTCCGTCAGGATTTAATAAAAATTGTTTAATCATAATTAAAAGAATGTAATTACTAAAACATAACCATCGCCGCCGTTACCGCCAGCACCTGAGTTATAAGCGTTTAGGCTTGCTCCACCACCGCCACCGCCACCAGCTGGGTAGCCCCCGTTACCGCCAGTTCCACCGTTAACTGTTTGTAGAGCCGCACCGCCGCCACCACCTGAACCGCCTACATAATCATTTGCGGCATCTGCCCCAGCAGTTCCATTGGGTGCACCACCTGTGTTTCCGCCAGCACCACCGCCGCCTGTGGTAGTTGTTGCTGATGAATTAACACCAGCACCGCCCAAACCACCAGTACCGCCTGAACGAGCCAATGGAGATACATAAGCTAATCCACCGCCACCTCCTCCACCGCCGCCGTTTGTACCGCCAATGCCGCCTAGTGCACCGTTGCTTCCTCTTGTTGGAGCTGCACTAAACCCATTAAGTAAGGTTGTGCCAGTAGTTATAGTTAGCACATTAGCCGTTTGACCAGAACCAGACCCAGCACCAGATGAGCCTGTTGTTCCAGCAGCGCCACTACCACCCCCTCTAGCTAAAACCCAAGTACTAAATGAGGAAGCATTACCAGTATTTCCAGCGTTGCTAGTACCGCCTGTTGTAGCGGCGGCTCCACCAGTTCCACCAGCGCCAACTGTTACAGATACAGTATCGCCCAATAAAGCTGCTGGAATATACGCTTCTGACCAACCGCCACCATGCCCGCCTTGACCACCGCTCACTGCGGCATCTGCTGATGAAGCAGCTTGTTTATAGCCTGAGCCACCGCCACCGCCACCGCCCTGACACAATACATAAACTAATTTTGCACCTGCTGGTTTGCTCCAGTTTGATGTGCCGACAGAGGTAAATTCTTGAATATTTGCATTGGCAGCTACACCAGTGACACCTGAAATAGAACCACCTGTGATAGACACCGAATTAAGATTTACTACACCAGTACCTTTTGGAATTACTGATAAATTAATATTGGTGTCTGCACCAACAGCCGATATTGAATTATTAGTATTATCGTATTGAATAGTCATTAGAATGTTACCTCTGTAGTTTCTACTTTAGCGACCCAGCGTATTGTAGTTGATGCTGCACCTGTTACTGTTACTCTAAGTCCGCCATTGGTTGTATCAGCAGTAATCGCTACAGTCCAAGCTGTTGCTCCAGCCGAGGCAGCTACACGATTAACGGATGGGGTGTCGATTAAGACTGTGGATGCCGCATTAGCACCACGCATAATTGCACCTTCAAAGCTCCATGCTGCACCGTTAGCAGCTCCTGTTACATTGGCAATAACCGAGCCTTTAAAGTAATACGCAGAGTTATTTGGCATTATTACTTGGTTTGTTGTACCAGCGGCATTGGCATCAGAAGCGAGGACTGTAGGAGTGGCATCTGTTGTTTGACGAGCAAGAACTAATAGGGCAGATTGTGTTATTCCTGTTACGCTTGCTGTTGGGCTATTAGAAGCCGCAAAAACTGTGTTTCCTTGGATACTTCTTGCATTTCCACGGGAAGCGCCTAAAACTGCTGAACTAACACCGTTTGAAATATTACCAAAACCAATAGAAATTGCTGCTGTACTTGAAGCTGTACAAGAAGAACCAAGTGCATGACTATCTTGAGCGCTTGCCGTACTTAAGCGCCCACCAGCTACAGAAGAATATATTCCTGATGCTGTATTAGTTAAACCGCCCCCTACTGTTGACCAATCCCCACTAGCCACATTTCTATTAGCAGCAGTACCAGCATCGCCACCACCACCGATAAACGAGTAAGAGCCTGTGGCTTGGTTATTACCACCGCCTACTACTACTCCATGAGGAGTAAAGAAAGATAGGGTGCTTGTAGATGAGCCTGATGCGTTTTTGCTTAAAGTAAGA
>JACCDU010210445.1_pt1 | contig 15635 bp, 12 predicted proteins | sample 7446081 | NCBI WGS metagenome assembly JACCDU01 (sample SAMN15323447, study PRJNA562643) | freshwater metagenome | isolation source: river surface water | place: USA:Blue River Watershed | collected 2017-08-17
GCCTCAACGAATGGCTGGGCAAAATCAAAGACGCCACCAGTCCAACGCTGATCCCCGACATCCAGGCCCATGCCGTTGACGGCAAAACCATCGTCGAAATCAGCATTGCCGAATACCCGATCAAGCCAGTCCATACACGCGGTCGTTATTACAAACGCATCGCCAGCTCCAATCACGCGCTGAACACGGGTGAAATCGCCGACCTCTACATGCAGGCGCTGCAACTCTCGTGGGACGCGTATGAGGCTCAAGGCCACCGGGCAGAGCAACTCTCGGCAGAAAAAATCCGCCGCTTCATTCGGCTCGTCAACCAGCACGGACGTTTTGAACTGGACGAGGCCAACCCCCACGCCTCACTGGAAAAGCTCAACTACCTCAAAAACGGCCAGCCCAGCTGGGCCGCCATGCTGCTGTTTGCGCAAGAGCCCCTGCGGCATAACGTCCACATCGGCCGCTTCAAAACGCCCAGCCTGATCATTGACGACCGCCAGTTCACCGACACCCTGTTTGAGGTGGTCGAACAGGCGATGAAATTCATCGTCTCGCACATCAGCGTGGCGTTTGAGTTTGACGGCAGCATCCAGCGCAAAGAGCGCTTTGCCTACCCGCTGCCAGCGCTGCGAGAAGCGCTGCTCAACGCCGTGGTGCACCGCAGCTACACCGACCCCAGCGACATCCAAATCAAAATCTTCGACGACCAGATCACCATCTTCAGCCCCGGCACCTTTTATGGCGGCCTGACTGTGGCCGAAGTGCAGGCCGACAGCTACCGCTCTAGCCTTCGCAACAAACTGGTGGCCGAAGGTTTTTACCTCGTCAACGCCATTGAGAAATACGGCAGCGGCTTCATCCGCATCCGCAAAGCCCTGCAGGACTACCCCGAAGTCCAGTTCGACATCGCCGAAAAGTTCGGCGGCGTCATGGTCACGTTTTCGCTCAAGCCGGAATCACCCCGAGCCGTATCGGCTGAGACTGGGTATGTCGGAGTCATTGAGGGAGTAAATGAGGGAGTAAATGAGGGAGTAAATGAGGGAGTAAATGAGGGAGTAAATGACCTCATCCAACTCATCACAGAGCACCCCGGACTGAGAGCCAACGCGCTTGCTGCCCGTCTTTCCACCTCCGTCAAAAACGTCGAACGTTGGCTCAAACAACTCAAAGACCAAGGCCACATCGAATTCCGTGGCGCCCCCAAAACCGGCGGCTACCACCCCATCACCCAAAAATAAGCCCCCTGTAGGAACTTGCCTGCAAGCGATCACCATCGCCCATCGCCAGCAGGCTGCCGCCTACAAAAAACCAGATACCGCTCCCCTGTAGGAGCTTGCCTGCAAGCGATGGCCCGCACGACCCCCATGACCGACCACACCACCGCCCCCGAAACAGACGACGAGATCAACCTCCTCGACCTGCTGCAAACCATCGTCGACAACCTGCGCCTGCTCATCCTCGGGCCGCTGGCCGTGGGCGTTACCGCCCTGGGCATCAGCTTCCTCATCAAACCCACCTTCACCGCCGAAACCAGCTTTCTGCCCCCCCAGCAACAACAAGGCATGGCCGCCAGCATGCTGGCCAGCCTGGGCGCACTGGGCGGCCTGGCCGGCGCGGCCACCGGCCTGAAAAACCCCGCCGACCAATACGTCGCCTTCCTCAAAAGCAACAGTGTGGAAGACGCGCTGATCGACCGCTTCAAACTCATGGAGCGTTATGACGCCGAGTACAGACAAAACGCACGCAAAACGCTGGAAGCCAACGTCAAAATCGCCAGCGGCAAAGACGGCCTGATCACCGTCAGCGTGGACGACACCGACCCGCAAATGGCCGCCGACATCGCCAACGCCCATGTGCAAGAGCTCACCCAACTCATGGGCCGCCTGGCCGTGACCGAAGCGCAGCAACGCCGCCAGTTCTTTGAAAAGCAACTGCAGCAAACGCAGGACAAACTCACCCAGGCCGAACGCGAACTGAAGAAAACCGGCGTGTCGAGCGACGTGCTCAAGGCCAGCCCCGAATCCGCCGTGGCCGCCGTGGCCGCACTGCAGGCGCAAGTGACCGCGCAAGAAGTCAAGCTGGGCGCCATGCGCGGCTACCTGGCCGAAAGCGCCCCCGACTTCAAACAAGCCCTGACCGAGCTGGCCAACCTGCGCGCCCAGCTGGCCAAACAATCGCAAGACAGCAGCAGCCCAGCCAGCAGCACCAGCAAAGGGCAGGGCGGTGACAAAGGCGACTACGTCAGTAAGTACCGCGAATTCAAATACCAGGAAACCCTGTTTGAGCTGTTTGCCAAACAGTTTGAAATGGCCAAAGTGGACGAATCCCGCGAAGGCGCCACCATCCAGGTGCTGGACAAAGCCCAGCCCCCCGAGCTGAAAAGCAAACCCAAAAAAGCCCTCATCGCCATCCTGGCCACACTGGCCACAGGCTTTGCTCTGCTGCTGTTTGTGTTCATCCGCCAGGCCCTGCGCAACGCCAGCCAGGACAGCGAATCCGCGCAAAAACTTCAAGCTCTTCAAGTCTCCTGGCACAAGGCCATTGGCAAAAAAACTTGACACCGGCGCGTAGGCACTCATCGCATGGGCGACGGGCGCAGCACACGCACCGGAACACCTGCGCTTTCCCACTGGCGTCCTGACTGCAAATCACTGCAGACCCAAAGCACGCAGTTCAACTTCCTCATCGGTCCACACCGTGAACACCCTCTCTGCCTTTCAAGGCATCTTCACGCTTGGTAGCATCTCTGCCGCAGCGTGGGGGTTTGCCTGCACCTTTTTACTTTGCATCTTGATGGTCGTCACCAAGCGCTGGCATGGCGCATTGACCATGGATTTCACCGACGGCATTCAAAAATTCCACACCGCCCCTACGCCCCGCGTAGGCGGCATCCCCATCGTGTTGGGTTTGGCGCTGGCCTGGGTCCAGACCCCCGATGAAGTGCAAGACCTGCTCACCCCCATCTTGCTGGCCGGAATGCCTGCTTTTTTGTTTGGTGTGGCCGAAGACATCACCAAACGCGTGGGCGTCATGCAGCGGCTGTTGGCCACTATGGCATCGGGCCTGTTGGCTTGGTGGCTCACCGACCAATCCCTCAGTCGCGTGGACATCTGGGGCGTTGACTACTTTTTCAAATTCACGCTGGTCTCGGTTATGTTCACGGCCTTTGCCATTGGCGGCGTTGCCAACGCCATCAACATCATCGACGGCTTCAACGGCCTGGCCAGCACCATGGCCAGTCTGGCCTTTGTGGGCTACGCCCTGATCGCCTGGCAGGTGGGTGACACCACACTGGCCAGTGCTGCCGTTGTGTTGGCCGCTTGCGTGTGGGGCTTCTTCTGGGTCAACTGGCCCTTTGGCAAGCTCTTTTTGGGCGACGGCGGCTCTTACTTCATCGGCTTTGCACTGGCCTGGGTCGCGGTGCTGCTCATCGAGCGCAACCCCGGCGTATCAGCCTTTGCTGTGCTGATGGTGTGCGTGCACCCGGTGACGGAAGTGCTGTTCAGCATCTACCGCCGCAAGATCCGCAAAGAACACCCCGGCATGCCAGACCGCCTGCATTTTCACAGCCTGGTCAAACGCCGTTACGTGTCCCGCTGGTTTGGTCACTACAGCAACGCCGTACGCAACTCCATCACGGGCGTACTCATTGGCGGCATGACGCTCAGCGCTGTGGTGCTGGCCTGCTTTACGCACGACTCACGGGCCTGGTCGGCTCTGATGCTGTTGGGCCTGGGGCTGGGGTATGTGGCCATCTATGCCCGCATGGTGCGCCACCGTTGGTGCTCGCCCATTGGTTTTTTACTCACCAAGCCAAGCAGGGCTTCTGTCAAGTGGGCTTGAGGCCCTTTCAGCAAAGCCGAAATTCAACATGATCCAAGTCACCCCAGTCATTTTGTGCGGCGGCTCAGGCACACGCTTATGGCCTCTGTCACGCACTGGTTTTCCCAAACAGTTTCTTTGCCTGACGGGCCATGAAAGCCTGTTTCAGCAAGCTGCGCAGCGGCTTGCTGGTTTGGCCTGTGAAGGTATGCAAGTTGCTGCCCCCCTGATTGTCAGTGGCGAAGAACACCGCTTTTTGGCCTCAGAGCAACTGCGCGAAACCGGCATTGCATTGGGTGCAGCACTGCTTGAACCCGTGGGCCGCAACACCGCCCCCGCTGTGACATTGGCTGCCTTGGCTGCCACAGAAGACGGCCAAGACCCTGTGCTGGTCATCACCCCCTCAGACCAAACGGTGACCGACCTCAAGGCCTACACCGCCGCTGTGCAACAAGCGATTGTTCAAGCTGCACAGGGCCACATCGTCATCCTGGGCGTGACACCAGACAAACCTGTAACCGGTTACGGCTACATCCGCACAGAGCAAAGCAGCAGCGCACCCCCTTGCACGATTCCGTTGCAAGTCACGGCCTTCGCAGAAAAACCCAACTTGCAAACCGCTCAGCAGTACCTGCAAGAAGGCGGCTACTTCTGGAACGCTGGCGTGTTTGTGCTGCGCGCATCCGTCTGGCTCAAAGCCCTGCACACCTTTCGCCCCGACATCGCCCAAGCCTGCCAAGCCGCATGGGCGGTCAAAAAGCAAGACGCCAACTTCATCCGCCCCGGTAAAGCAGAATTTGCCGCCATCCCCTCAGAGTCGGTGGACTACGCCGTCATGGAACACTGCCCCGGCAGCGTATTCCCCATCCAGATGGTGCCCCTGAACGCAGGCTGGAGCGACCTGGGCGCATGGGACGCCGTGTGGAACGTGCAGGGCAAAGACGCCAATGGCAACGCCCACACCGGCGACGTGCTGGCCACCGAAAGCCGCAACACCCTGGTGCACGCCAGCAGCCGCTTGGTCACCCTGGTGGGGGTGAGCGATCTCATCGTGGTGGAAACCGCAGATGCGGTGCTGGTGGCCGACAAAAGCCGCAGCCAGGACGTGAAACACATCGTGGCCCAGCTGCAAAACACCCAGCGCGAAGAACACACCCTGCACCGCAAAGTGCATCGCCCCTGGGGTTGGTACGACAGCATTGACGAAGGAGGGCGCTTCAAGGTCAAGCGCATCCAAGTCAAGCCCAAGGCCAGCCTGAGCTTGCAAAAGCACCACCACCGTGCAGAGCACTGGATTGTGGTGACCGGTACTGCCGAAATCACGAATGGCGACAAAGTACTGACCTTGACAGAAAACCAGTCCACCTATATCCCCTTGGGCGTGGTACATCGCTTGGCCAACCCCGGCAGCATTCCACTCGAAATCATTGAAGTGCAATCAGGCAGCTATTTGGGTGAAGACGACATCGTGCGTTTTGAAGACGTGTATGGGCGGAATAGCCCTTGAGCACCAGCAAAAATACCGTCTACAACATTGTTGGTGCACTGCTTCCTGCCGCACTGTCGCTGCTCACCATCCCACTCTATATCGGACTCATTGGTGAGGGGCGTTACGGTGTCATGGCCATTGCTTGGCTCCTGCTGGATTACTTTGGGCTGTTTGACCTTGGCTTGGGCAGAGCCACATCGCAGAGGATCGCCTCATTGCGCGATAGCACGCCCGCAGCTAGATCAACAAGCTTTTGGACTGCCGTCTACATTAATCTCGGTTTCGGCCTGCTTGGTGGCCTGATAGCCTGGCCTGTTGCAACATTTATCTTTGGCCAGAGCTTTTCCATAACTGACAGCCTACGAGCTGAAATGTTGTCCGCCATTCCTTGGCTGATTCTTGCGGTCCCACTTAGCACTCTCTCTGGCGTACTTACCGGAGCACTGCAAGGACGTCAGAAATTCCTAGAGCTCAACATCATATCCACGCTGGGGGCGCTACTCTTGCAAGTTGCTCCCCTCGCCATCGCCTATTTCCACGGCCCTGACCTCCAATTGCTGTTGGCGTCCGCCATTGCAAGCAAGGTAGTGACAATGTTGATCCTTTTCACACGTTGTCGCGAACACGTCTTCAGGCACCAGCCTAGAAGCGCCTCCAGATCAGAGGCTAGCAGACTGCTTAAATTCGGTGGCTGGGTGACCGTTTCTTCTTTAGTTGGGCCACTTATGAGCATGGTGGACCGCTTCGCAATAGGGGCCACACTCGGTGCCCAGCATGTAACTTACTATACCGTGTCCTTTCAACTGGGGCAGCGTGCAGCCGTCATTCCAGGTGCGGTGGCTTCGGCCGCCCTGCCTCGTCTTTCAGTGGCCTCGGCGAAGGAGGCCAGTGTCCTGTGCATTCACGCCACCCGCTCACTTGCTGTCGTGATGACCCCCGTCATGGTCATGGGGCTGCTGCTGATTGAGCCCTTTCTCAAATGGTGGCTCAATCCAGACATTGCCCAGCACTCCGCCCTTACATCCAAAATTCTGATCATCGGGTTCTGGGTCAACGCATTTGCATTCCTCCCCTTTGTTCAACTTCAGGCATCAGGCCGCCCTGACCTTGTTGCAAAAAGCCACGCTACTGAACTCATTCCCTATCTGCTGCTTCTGTACTGGGGACTGCATTACTTTGGTTTGCCAGGTGCTGCTGTTGCCTACACATTAAGAAACGTCTTTGATTGCCTTTTGATGATGCACTTGACCGGCAACAAGAAAGAACACGTCAAAGAATTGAGTAGCCCAGGACTCCTGATGGCAATAGCGCTGTGCATCACCCTTATCCTGCAGATAGGCACCCTGACTTGGTGGGTGACTGCCATCGGCCTTGCGATCGTGACTGCCCTATGGTGCTACAAAAAAATGCCTGTCCAGATGCGCGCCTACCTCAATAAAGCCAGCCGCACCCTGGCCCGTTGAGCCAATACCTCTGGTCTACCCACTTCCTCCAAAATTCCATGAACCTGACCCTGCTTTTTGATGGGCACACCTTTGACATGGAGCCACAGGGAACTAGCACATTTCTGGCTGGCCTTATCAACGCACTGCCCGGTGTGGCAGCCACGCATTTTCCTCATGTCAACCTTCATATCCACTGTGCTGCCTCGAGTGCGGACAACGTGGCCATCTACCTTAAAGTGCCTTATACCTTTCATCGCATCAAGACCGGGTTTCTGCGCAGAAATCTGGTTGACTTGCCACGACTTTCCCACCGCATTAAGTCAGATATCGTGGTGAGCCAATATGTGCGTCCCATCTGGGTCTACAAACACACGGCCTCCGTCATTCACGATCTGCTGTTTGTTGATTTCCCACGACAGTTCTCGGCGATGTATTGCCTTACCCGTACGATCTTGTTTGGACTCTCGGCCCGTTTTAGCAGCGCCATTTTTACCGTTTCTGAATACTCACGCCAACGAATCGCTGACATCTACAAGTTGGCCCCCAATCGCATTGTCATTCTGGCCAATGCCATCCCGCCAAGACTTCCGATACCAGCCCAAGCCGCAGAGCCAGCCACGATAGGCAAACAGGTTGTCCATTTGCTTTATGTGTCCCGACTTGAACAACGAAAACGCCAGGAATGGTGTCTCCGTGCACTCGACGACTTGCGGCGGGTAGGTCTTGATATAAGGCTCACACTGGTGGGCAAAGGGCAGGGTGACTATGCCACCGAGATCAAACAGCAAATCGCTCATCTCACGTCCAAACACGGCTCTGCAATTACGCATCTTGAAGGGATTTCACAAGAGCGCCTGGACAGTGTCTATGCGCAAGCAGATGTGTTTCTCTTTCCATCCCTGGGCGAAGGCTTCGGCATCCCCGTCATCGAGGCTGCTGCGCATGGTATCCCCTGTGTGGTGACCGACAGCTCGGCCCTTTCAGAGTTGAGCGCCTATTACGTCGGCCAGACCTTCCGTCCGAACGACTTTGCCCAGTTTCTTGCGGCCATCAGGCGCATCATCGAGCACCTTGACGCATATAGGGCGCAGGCCACGCAAAACATCCCCAAGGTGGTAAACCATTTCACCTGGGAAACGACGGCACATAGTTTCCTGCAGACCATCATCGCCCTGGAGAAATAAGTTGCGCATATCCATTGTCACGGTTTGCCACAAATCCAGCCAGAAGATGGAAGCCTACACACAGTCATTTCTGCAGCACCATATCAGCAATGAAGACCGCGCAACCTTCCAGTTCGTCTTTGTTGAAAATTCAGGCGATGCCAACCTTCGCCGCGCCTTAGAGCCCTTGGAAGAAAGTGGCTTCGAAGTGCTGGTGCTGGACTCGCCCAATGAAGGATTTGGTAAAGGGTGCAACACCGGTGCGCAGCAGGCCACTGGTGATCTATTGCTCTTCGTTAATCCCGATATACGGTTCCTTGGCAATCTGGGCGTATTGCAAGGTTTTCCTCTCAAGTGCGGGTGGGGCACGGTACGACAAGTTACACCCAGTGGTGATGTCTATTCCATTGACTTATTACCTGAACACAAAGGCCTGTTGTTCGAGGTTTTTCAGATCCATCGTCTCGTCAACAGATTACCCAACATTCTCCTAAAGCACAGTTATGTGGTGGGTTCTTTCATGATCGTCTCACGGGCACTCTTCATGCGATCAGGTGGTTTTAATCCCTCGTTTTTCCTCTATCACGAAGAGGCTGAATTGGCCCGCCGATTGCAGGGATTGAATGGTCCCCCAATGCTTTGCCAAGCAGTTTCGGTATTCCACGATGGCTTTGGATCACACAATTCACGGCAGGACATTCTCAAGCATGAGGCCGATGGATTTGTCACCTATTGCCAAGTCACGCAGCAGCCCGGTCTGATTCGCAAACGCCTGCGTATGCTGCAACTCTTGGGCTTCATTTCAAGCACTTCGAAAATACGGCATCAAATACTCAAGCAAGCCGCTGCCCTGCACTGCTGCTGACAGTAATCGCCCCTTGGTTACCGATCGCCCATGACACGCAAAACAATTTTGCTTTTGGCCTACAGCGTATCGCCTATGCGTGGTTCCGAATACTCCGTCGGTTGGAACTACATCCGGGAAATGTCGCAAGATCACGACCTGATCGTCCTCTATGGCTTAGCCGGTGACCACATGGGTGACCTGGGTGAAGTCGCCCAAAGCGCTGTCTGCCAAAGCCTGCCGAATGTTGAGTGGGTACCAATTCCCCCCAACTGGTTGGCCAGACTGCTCAATGAGCCAAATAGGAAAGGGGTTTTTGTCTATTCCTTTTATCTAGCGTACCGCGTTTGGCACAAGCAGGCCTATGCAAAAGCACAGGCCTTGATAAAGAACCGGCATGTTGATTTGATTCACTACCTATGCCCCATCGGTTATCGTGAACCAGGTTACCTATGGAAAGTACCCAAGCCCTATATCTGGGGTCCTGTGGGCGGCATAGACAACCGTTCAGTTAAGCTGGTTCTTGACAAAAGTCGGGCCGTTGCCATCAAGGTATTTCTACGAAATACCATCAATACCATTCAGTTCAGATGTAGTCCGAGAGTAAAGCAGGCCCTCCAGCATGCTGGGCTGCTGTTCTCTTCGACCACACGGGTGCAGACCCACATACGAAACACCCACAAGATAGATTCGATCGTCATGCCAGAAAACGCCATCACCGGCGAAATGATGGATCGTCAGCGCTTGGTATCTGCCTCTTCTAATCCCGCTCTCATGCTCATCTGGGTCGGTCGGATCGACGAGGCAAAGTCTCTGGATATCCTGCTAAATGCACTCGCACCCCTCAGCAGCAAGCCTTGGCAGCTGACGGTGGTTGGTGATGGCCCCTCCCGGAAAACCTGCGTCGAGCTAGCCAGGTCACATGGTATCAATGAAAAAATAAATTGGACCGGAAAGTTGCTTAGGCACGAGGTCGATGATCACTATAAAAAAGCCCATGTTCATGTCATAACCAGCTTGTTTGAAGCCAATACCACAGTGATTTGGGAGGCCATGTCCTTCGGCATACCAACCCTCACACTCGATCACTTCGGCATGCACGATACAGTCTGTGAAAAATGCGGTATCAAGGTTTCTGCCCAAGGGACGCTGGCAGCTGTTGTGCATGGCGTGAGCAGCAAAATTGCACACTTGATCGACCACCCGGAGCAAATCGAGCACCTCTCCAAGGGCGTGCTCCACTGCTCTCAGCGATACACCTGGGCGCAGAGGCGTCTTGACTGGAACCAGCACTATGACACTGCCATCCAACGCTGGAGGGCGGATCAAAAAGACCATTGACTATGTCCGCACGGTTCGAAATTTTTGTCTATTACGCCACGCTGGGTTGCATGCTGCTGCGGGGCACGCTGTATCAGTTGTTGCGGTTTCAATTCAGAGGCTGGATGCTGATGGGCCCGGGCGCTAGGGTGCTTGGACTCAAACGAATAAAGCTCAATGGGATTGTCAAAATCGGAGTCCACGCCCTGCTGGATGCACGCTTTTCACAAGGTGTTGAACTGGGTAACCGCTTCTCCTTAGGCGATTTTTCAATTGTCCGGGCCTCAGGCTCCATCCATTTCGAATCGACCGGCATCAAGATGGGGGACAACGTGTCTTTCGGACCTTACTCGAACATTGGAGGTGGATATGGCCTAGTGATCGGCAATGACTGTGTGTTCGGTCCCTACGTATCTATCCACCCAGAAGGCCATGTGTTCTCTGACCTCAACACTCCTATTCGCCTGCAGGGCATCACAGGCTCGGGCATCACGATTGGCGGTGACAATTGGTTTGGTGCCAAATGCACCGTTCTTGATGGGGTGCAGATCGGTTCTGGCTGCATCTTTGGTGCGCAGTCGCTGATCATCAAGGGCAACTATGCGAGCACACACGTCTACGTAGGTAACCCCGTGCGATCCGTCAAGTCAAGAGGGCTGTCATGAGCCTGGATCAAAGCGCGGTGCGTAAGAAGCCCTTGTACTCCTCGCGAGAGACCTTGCATATCTGGATGCTGATACTGGCTCTCTTGCTCACCACCGCCCTACCGCCTGCTATTTACAGTGCACTCTTCATTGCCGTTGTGCTGTTTTACCTGCTGCCCACTTCGGGTGGGATTGACTGCCGTATGAGGCGCATGCTCACCCCTCTTTATTTGATGGCAGCTACAGGACTATTCTTTGTCTTTAACAATGCTCTCTCAGATATAGGCCGGGACATCTGGCACTTCGTCAAAGCAATCAGCTGCATGCTGCTGGGCTATTTTGTGGCTCAGAGGGTAGGCCGATTTAGTCGGCTTCTCCGGCATTTCTTGTTCATTTCGTTGGTGCTGTCGCTGATTTATTTAGTACCCTTCCTCGCCGGTACATACACAATTGGCCTTGATAAGTCTGGCGGCTTCGCGCACGCCTCCCTCGCCACAGCTATAGCCTTGCCGTTACTGTTGATTCGCCGGAACGGCTTGGTAGAGATCCGATCGGGCTATTTCCGCGCTTTTGCCATCCTCTTCGTAGCGCTTGCATATGCTATCAGCCTATCCAGAACGGCCTTAGGCTGCGCTGTCATCATGACTCTGTCCGCATTCGGTGTGTTCGACAACATGAAGCGTCTGCTGAGTTATGCACTTATTTTTGGCGTTCTGGTACTTGCGCTTGCTAAGCTGCTGCCTACGGTGGAGGCAGGTGACATCAGTTTTGCCGGGAAGATCGGCAACTCACTGACTGAATTAGCTTTCACTGATGACACTGATGCTAGCGCCATGCTTATAAATTGGCGCGGCTTTGAGGCATATCGAGCATTTGTCGGCTTTATCAACTCAAATCCACTGCAACAACTGCTCGGTAGAGGCTTGGGTGCGACAGTTGATCTGGGCGCATCTATTCAAATGTCAGACGAGATGAGTTACCAATTCATCCCTGTGTTGCATAACGGTTATCTGCATGTCTTGGCCAAATACGGGCTGGTGGGCATCGTGCTTTACCTTGTATTTCTCCGTCGCGTCAGCGGGCAACTCCATGGTCCTTTTAAGGATAAAGGACAACTCATGACGCGCCGTATGTTGATCGGATTGAGCATCGTCTTGGCCTACACCACACTTGTGATCAGTGGCCCGTTCAATAAGGGCAACGTCGATCCGCTCCTCATCATGCTCGGCGTCTTCTTTGGGTATGCCGCGAATTTGAAGATGCCTGACGTAGCACAATTATCAGAGCACAAGCGCCAGTACCAGCGCCAGCGAAAGAAAGGGATCTGACATGGCTTTCAGGCCCATTCTTTGGCGCGTTATCAACAGCATTCAGCAATCCTACTTAATCCCCACTACGCTTCGCATGGCCATGCTCAGGCTTGCCGGCTTGCAACTACATCCCACCGCGCGAATTGCGAGTTATGTTTTCATCGGGGGTACCGACGTACACATAGGGGAAGACGTCTTCATCAACATACATTGCTTTCTGGATGGCAATGCGCGCATTACTATTGGTGAGGGTGTACATGTTGGCCCTTATACGAAATTTCTCACCGGCAGCCACAGCATCAATCCTGGCGTGCTGCGTCGTAAAGGTATATCTGCAAATATTAATTTGCCGATTAAAGTCAAGAGGGGGGCTTGGATCGGGTTGGGCACCATCGTTCTTCCCGGCGTCACCATCGAAGAAGGTTGCGTGATCGGTGCAGGCTCCGTTGTAAACCATTCAACTGAGCCGAACGGTCTGTATGCAGGTAGTCCTGCCAGACGAATCAAAGACCGGCCAACAGAGCCCGTCTGAGCTCAAAAACTGTAATACGCATGGTTGCCTACGACTTGTAGTGCGACATTATTTCCATTGATTTTCTCAACTATGAACTCTGCTGCCTCGGTCAAGCATTTGCGGATTAGTTTTATCGGAAGTGCCGGCATACCAAATCGGTATGGAGGGTTTGAGTCCTTCCTCGAGCATTGCGCCCCAGTCATTGCCGCAAAAGGGCATAAAGTCCAAGTGAGTTGTGATGCTCGCCTCTACGAAGATCGCACTTCGGACTACCAAGGCGTGGAGCGCGTCTTTTTGGCAATGCCAGCCAACGGAGGATGGTCGCTCATTCACGATTTGCTTGCATTCCTCAAGACCTACCGAAAAGCCAGCCATATCGTGGTGCTCGGCGTATCAGGTGGTTTCTGGTTTCCGATTTTTCGACTGGTATGTGACCTTGCCGGAAAACGCCTACTAGTCAATGTAGACGGAGTCGAGTGGCGCCGTACCAAGTTTGGCAAGGGTAAAAGATGGTTGCTCAAAATTTTAGACTTGTTGGCACAGAAATTCGCCCACACTGTCATCTATGACAATCCGGGCCTGCGCACATATTTAATCGATAGCGCAAAATCGAAGGCTATATGCATTGCTTACTCTGGGGATCATGTGCTGCGTTTAAAAGGTGTAGCTGCCGAGCCGGGTACCGCTCTGACAATCTGCCGGATAGAACCAGAGAATAATCTCGAAATGCTGATTGAGGGTGCTCTTCTCGCTGGTATTCATAAATATACGATCATCGGTAATTGGAATCATAGCTTGTACGCACAACAATTGCGTAAGCGATATTCCAACGAAAAACGATTATTACTACTTGATCCAATTTATAACGCAGGTCGACTGGCTGAGCTTCGCGAAGCCTGCTGGATCTATTTACATGGCCATAGCGTTGGAGGAACCAATCCTTCTCTGGTCGAGATGCTTTTCTACGATAGCCATATTTTGTGCTTTGATGCAATCTTTAATCGCCAAACCGCTGAAGAAGCTGCAAATTATTTTCATGATTCAAAGTCGCTGGCATTTTTGATTGAGGCGACACAAAATTTATGTAAGATTTCTCGATTTAAATTGCGAGGGAACTATACTGCGGAGGCTATTTCTGAAAAGTATATGTTGGCTATGAATATTAAGGAAGGTCTGCAAAAGTCAGCCCCGTGACGGCCTGATCTGAGACAGTTGAGTCATGAAACAAATGAGTCTTGCCACCACTGGATTTGAGCTTGTCACCAAGCGCACGCGCAAGCGGGAGTTCCTTGATGAGATGAACCTGGTGATCCCGTGGTCTGAGTTGTTGTCGTTGATTGCACCTCACGCGCCTGCGGGCAAGACCGGTCGGCCTCCGTTTGCCACAGAGGTGATGTTGCGCATACACCTGCTCCAGCAGTTCTTTGGCCACTCCGACCCCGCCATGGAAGAGGCGTTGCACGACATCCCGCTGTACCAAGAGTTTGCCCACCTGGACGCAGGCATGACCCGTTTGCCTGACGAAACCACTATCCTGCGGTTTCGCCACATGCTTGAAGCGCATGGGCTGGGTCAGCAGATTCTGGCCACCGTCAACGCCAAACTGATCGATCGTGGTCTGATGCTCAAGACGGGGACTGTGGTGGATGCGACCTTGATTGCCGCGCCCAGCTCGACCAAGAACGACAAGGGCGAGCGAGACCCCGAGATGCACCAGACCAAGAAGGGCAACCAATGGCACTTTGGCATGAAGGCCCACATTGGCGTGGACGCTGAATCGGGCCTGGTGCACACGGTCACAACCACTGCGGCCAACGCCCACGACATCACCCAAGCGCATGCCTTGCTGCACGGCGAGGAGGAAATGGTCTTTGCCGACTCGGGTTACCGGGGCGTTGAAAAGCGCGAGGAGATCCAGGAGCAACACCCTGATGTGGACTGGCAAATTGCAATGACGCCAGGCAAGCGCAAAGCGCTGAACAAAAACAAACCCGGCCATGCCTTGCGTGACAAGCTGGAAAAGCTCAAGGCCAGCATCCGGGCAAAGGTAGAGCACCTGTTTCGGGTCATCAAGTGTCAGTTCGGACATAGCAAGGCGCGTTACCGGGGCTTGGCCAAGAACACCAACCAGTTGCTGGTGATGTTTGCGCTGTCGAATTTGTGGATGGTGCGTAAACGAATATTGCAGGGGGCGCAGGCATGAGTGCGCCTGCAGCGTGGGCGAAGGCCCGAACACAGGACTCATTGGGTCCAAAAACATGGAAATTGGGCGTGAATTCAACGCTGGTTTCAGCATGTGAACATTCACGCATAAGCTCGCGCTTTAGCGGGGGTTATGCAGACCATCCCCAGAAAACAGCCTCCATTTAATATCTATTAGAGAGATTTGACCATCCAGATTCACCCCACATCAGCAGCATTCATGCGCGTTGCAGGGGTTTTGCAGGGACGACTACCTGGCCGAGCTGCAGGCGCACCGCCCGGACATTCTGGCGGCTTGCCGCCAGGCCATGGCCGCGCCTCAGGCCGACATGGATTTTGTGCGGGTGGATGCCCAGGCGTTTATGGCGTGTCCCAGCGAGTCGATCGATGTGGCGGTGATGGAAAAAACCGACGCGGCGGTGGTGGTGCCCATGGACGCGGGCTGGAGCGATGTGGGTGCGTTTGCCGCTTTGTGGGAGGTGCTGCCGCACGATGCGGCGGGCAATGTGCACCGGGGCGATGTGCTGTCGCATGACAGCCAGAACAACCTGGTCTTTGCCGAAAATGCTTTGGTGGCCACGGTGGGTTTGATGGACCATGTGGTGGTGCAGACCAAGGATGCGGTGCTGGTGGCGCCGCGTGACAGGGTGGCCGAGGTCAAGCAGATCGTGGCCCAGATCAAGGCCCAGGGCCGCACCGAGCACCAGCTTCACCGCGAGGTGTACCGCCCTTGGGGCCAATACGATTCGGTGGATGCCGGGCCGCGTTACCAGGTCAAACGCATCACGGTGCAGCCGGGCGCCAAGCTGTCGGTGCAGATGCACCACCACCGCGCCGAGCATTGGATTGTGGTGAGCGGCACCGCCCGCGTGACACTGGACGGCCAGCAGC
>JACCDU010941318.1_pt1 | contig 15632 bp, 14 predicted proteins | sample 7446081 | NCBI WGS metagenome assembly JACCDU01 (sample SAMN15323447, study PRJNA562643) | freshwater metagenome | isolation source: river surface water | place: USA:Blue River Watershed | collected 2017-08-17
GGTATTGCGGGTGAACTTCGACTTGGAATTTGTAGCGTGGCATGGGGTGATTTTGGCCTAAGCCAGCTGCCCCTCTCGGAGGGTGAAATAATCACCCCATGACCAGCCCACGCACCCCATTCAACATCGCGCCCTCCATCTTGTCTGCCGATTTCGCCCGTTTGGGTGCTGAAGTGAAAAACGTCATCGCCGCTGGCGCTGATTGGATTCACTTTGACGTGATGGACAACCACTATGTGCCCAACCTCACGTTTGGCCCGATGATCTGCCAAGCCTTGAAGCCGCATGCCAAAACGCCAGCCGGCGTAGCCGTGCCGATTGACGTGCACTTGATGATTTCGCCAGTCGATGCTTTGGCCGCTTCGTTTGCCGAAGCCGGTGCTGACTACATCAGCTTTCACCCAGACGCAAGCGCGCATGTGCACCGCAGCATCCAAGCCATCAAGGGCAAGGGCGTGAAAGCGGGCTTGGTGTTCAACCCTGCCGAGCCACTGGACGCGTTGGAGTGGACGATTGACGAGATTGACCTCATCCTCATCATGAGCGTCAACCCCGGCTTTGGTGGCCAAGGCTTCATCGACTCTGCCCTGCGCAAAGTCGAGCTGGCGCGCAAGTGGATTGAGCGCAGCGGTAAAGACATTCGCCTTGAAGTGGACGGTGGCATCAAGCCCGACAACATCCGCCAAGTGGCCGATGCCGGTGCTGACACCTTTGTGGCGGGCAGCGCGATTTTTGGCAAACCCGACTACAAAGCGGTGATTGACCAAATGCGTGTGGCGTTGGCCTAACTGCACGACGCTTTACAACGCACTATTTGCATGAGTGATTTAGCACCTACCAAGACTTCGCTCATAGACAGGGCAAAGACTTGGGCGCGTGGCATCAAGCGTGATGTGGTGACGGTCTACTTTGCCGCACGCGATCCGTTGGCCCCGATGGGTGCGCGCATCTTGGCGGCTGTGGTGGCGGCTTATGCACTCAGTCCGATTGATTTGATTCCAGACTTCATCCCCGTGCTGGGCTATTTGGATGACTTGCTCATCGTCCCGTTCGGGTTATTGCTGGTCATGCGACTCATGCCCGATGAGGTGTTGGCCAATGCGCGCACCAAAGCCGACACGCTTTTGGCCAAGCCGCGCAGCCTTTTGGCGGCCGCGTGTTTTGTTGTCATTTGGGGGCTGCTCGGGTTTTACCTAGTGCGTTGGGTGCTCTGAGCGGGATTTATTCCCTGCTGTTTTCGAGTCAAACTGTCTAAATTCATCACCAAGGTTTGAAGGTGTTGCACCTTCCTCGTTTGGTTTTTGATTTTGGAAAAGTTCGTATGACAAAGCTCCGCCCCTCTTTGGTTTCTTTGGCCGTGATGGCCATGTGTGCAGGTGCAAACACTTGGGCGCAAGACGCAGCGACTTTGCCCGTGGTCACCATCGTGGGCACCATGCCCATTCCCAGCATTTCGCAGCCCTTGTCCGAAATTCCTTCGGCGGTGCAAACAGCCAATAGCACAGACTTGGCCAATAGCCAGGCCTTGGATTTGTCGAGTTTCATGAACCAGCGCTTAGGCGGTGTGTACGTGAACGAGGTGCAAGGCAACCCCTACCAAATGGATGTGAACTACCGCGGTTTCACCGCGTCACCGCTGTTGGGTACGCCGCAAGGTTTGTCGGTGTACATGGACGGCGTGCGCATGAACCAGCCCTTCGGTGATGTGGTCAGCTGGGACTTGATGCCCCGCTCAGCCATTGCCAACATGACCCTCATGCCCGGTTCTAACCCCATGTTTGGTTTGAACACCTTGGGCGGTGCCTTGGCCGTGCAAACCAAATCAGGTTTGACACATGCCGGCACGTCTGTGCAAGCCACCATCGGTTCGGGGCAGCGTCGCTCCGTCGAGTTAGAGCACGGCGGGCGCAATGACAAAGGCCTGCATTGGTTTGCCACGGGCAATGTGTTTAACGAAGACGGCTGGCGCGATGCCTCGCCCTCTCGCGTGCGCCAAATGTTTGGCAAGCTCGGTTGGAAAGATGGCCCCACTGATGTGGCGCTGACCATGAGCCATGCCAACAACGCACTCACGGGCAATGGTTTGCAAGAACAGCGCATGCTGGCCAATGACTACCGCAGCATCTACACCAAGCCCGACGAAACGCACAACCGCTCCTCCCTGCTGAACCTCACGGGTAAACATGTGGTGAATGACACCACCTTGTTGGCTGGCAATGCCTACTACCGCAATATGCGTACGCGGACTTTGAATGGGGATGTGAATGACGATGCGTTAGAGACGGATTCAGCCCAATTGGGTGCTGGGGCATTTCCAAATTCAGCGTGTCTTGCCGCCACAGACGATGATGACGCTGAGCCAGTGTGCACGGGCATGAACAACCGCAGCCAGACCCGCCAAAAGAACTATGGCTTTTCAGGGCAACTGACGTTGCTGGATAACTTGGTTGGTCACAAAAACCAATTCACCACAGGCTTGGCCTACGACACCAACCGTACCGACTTTAAACAATCGAGCGAGTTTGGATACATCAACGCAGACCGCAGCGTGACCGGTACGCAAGTGTTTGCTGATGAGCTTGATCCCAATGTGCACCTCAAAGGCAAAGCCAGCACATGGAGCCTCTTTGCCACAGACACGGTATCAATTCTCAACAACTGGCATGTCACGATATCTGGGCGTTACAACCGCACACATATTGTGAATAACGACCAAATCTTGCCCGGTGGTGGCGCAGGATCGTTGGACGGCGACTATGTGTTTCAGCGTTTCAACCCTGCGATTGGCACAACTTACGCATGGACCCCCGCACTCTCTGGTTATGTCGGCTACAACGAAGGCAACCGCACGCCCACCTCGATTGAGCTGGGCTGCGCAGACTCGGCCAACCCTTGCAAGCTGCCCAATGCGATGGCGGGCGATCCACCGTTGAAGCAAGTGGTTACCAAAACATGGGAGGCGGGTTTACGTGGTGCATTCTCACGTCAAACGCAGTGGACGGCTGGCGTGTTCCATGCGCAAAGTACAGATGACATTTTGTTTGTGGCTGCACCCAATGCAAGCTCGTTTGGTTACTTTAAAAACTTTGGCACAACACAGCGCCAAGGTTTGGAGCTGGGGCTGAATAGCCATCAAGGCCCACTCAAGTTGGCCGCGCACTACACCTTGCTCAAAGCAACCTACCAAAGCTCAGAAGAGTTAGGTGGTGATTCAAACAGCACTAACAACAGTGGCAACATTTCTATCACCCCTGGCAACACCATTCCTTTGACGCCCAAGCACATGTTGAAGTTGCACGCCGACTACGCATGGAGCGAAGCATGGAACACGGGCTTTGGCATGACCGCCTTCAGTGGCATGTATGCACGGGGCAATGAAAACAACCAACACGTCGCGGATGGTGATGAGCACTTAGGCTCTGGCCGTACAACGGGCTACGCTGTGTTTAATTTCAACGCGGGTTACAAGGCCACCAAAGACACCCAATGGATGTTGAATGTGATGAATCTGTTCAATCGCCAGTATGCAACGGCGGGCCAGTTAGGCCCAGCTGCCTTCAGCGCGAACGGTCAGCAGTTTGTGTCGAGCTCAACGCGCGAGCAGCATTCGATGTTCGTCGCCCCAGGCGCGCCTCGCAGCATGTGGCTGAGCATGCGCCACACCTTCAATTGACGTAGTGGTCTATCAACTGGTGGCGTTGGGCCAAGTGGACCAGCGCTGCTGTGTTGTTCACCGCCAGTTTTTCTTTGATCTGCGTTTGGTTGTTGGCCACGGTTTTGAGGCTGATGTTCAGGCGCTCTGCGCACTCAGCGGCTGTGCAGCCTTGAGCGAGTAAGCGCCAAATTTCTAGCTCGCGCAAGCTGAGTTGCGCAATGCGATCGGCTTCGTCATCCGCCTCTTGGTTGAACTGAGGCAGTGACAAATCGTCACTCAAATAGCGGCGGCCACTGTAGGCAGATTTCACACCTGTCACCAAATTTTCGGGCGGTGAATTTTTAGTCACAAAGCCAATCGCACCGCCTTCTAAAGCGCTGCGTACCAAGTTGCGGCCGTCGTACATGCTGCACATCAGTACCTTGGCCTCATCATCGCGTAGCTTGATTTTGCGCAGCAGCTCTAGCCCTCCGACGGTAGGCATGGATATGTCGGAGATGGTCACATCGGGTTGGTGCTGCAAATACGAGATGTAGCCCGAGGTGGCGCAGCCTGCTTCAGCCACCACGGTGATGTCGCCATCTTGTTCAAGAAACCGCGCATAGCCAGCGCGAACAACAGGGTGGTCGTCGACCAATAAAACGCGAATCATGGGAAAACCTTTGTAAGCGGAACTTGAACATGAATGCGTAGCCCGGGCTGCGCATCTTCAAAATGGATGTTGCCCTGCAAGCTGGCAATGCGCTCACGCATGCCCGTCAGCCCTAAGCCCTGCGTTCTGCTGTGGGATGGCTGCAAGCCTTGGCCGTTGTCTGTGATGGTGAGTGTCAATGCGTCTTTTTGGTGGCTCAAGCTGACCCACACTTGCGTGGCTTGGGCATGCTTGGCGATGTTGGTGAGTGCTTCTTGCGTCACTCGGTACACGCTGGTGCACAAGGGGTCGGCCAAGTTGTGTGGCAAGGCTTCAATGAGGGTGTGGCATTGGATGCGGCAGTGCTGTTCCCAGCTTCTGCACAGTTCATTCAAACTCTCTTCGAGGCCCATGCTGTCTAGGTTGGGTGGGCGCAAGCGCTTCAGCATGTCACGCGCCAAGCTGTGCATGCGCAGTGACGATTGGTCAATACGCTGCGCTGCTTCCAGTGCTGCGGCCGGGTTGGTGTGAATGGCCTTGGTGATGTAGGCAGCCTCAATGCGCAGGGCGGTACAGGCTTGGCCCACTTCGTCGTGTAACTCTTGTGCCAGCACACGGCGCTCGTCTTCTTGCGCGCTCATCAGTCGCTGTGTGAGGTGGCGATTGGCGGCGAGTAAGCCAGAGGCTTCATGCGCCCGTCTGAACGCAAACCATGCCAGGCTCACAGACAAAACCAGCAAGGTCAAAGGCATTTCATCGAGCTGAAAACGCTCATAGCTTTGCAGCCAATCTGCCAGTTTTTCTGATAACTCCAATTGCATCGCCAGCAACCAAAATGCAGCCACGATCACCGACACGCGAAGCAAGTCGCGCAATGCGGGTGATGTGGCTGATGGTTTCATGGCAGCATGCGTTTGGCTATGCCATCCCGGCGCACCACATGCCACAGCGCAGCCAGCACATGCACGGCAATGGTTGCCATGAATATGTAGCTACAGCTGGTGTGGATGGTGCTAAAGATGTCTTTCATCTCTGGCGACGCTTCCCACAAACGCGGCAACGGTGTGCCAAAAAACTTGATGGGGTAAGCCGTGAAGCTAGAGCCTAAAAAGCCACTCACAGGCATGGCCACCATACATACATAAAGCAGCGCATGGTTGATGTGGGCTGCCAAGGTTTGCCACACAGGCAGGCTGTCGGGCAAAGTTGGTGGGCGGTGCGTCAAGCGCCACAGACCGCGTAACACAATGAGCACACCCAAGACGATGCCAATCGATTTATGCCAGTTGAACCATTCGGCACGTAGTCCCGGTGGCGTTTTGGGAATGTCGCCCATCCACACGCCCAGCCAGAGTTGGTAAATCAAACCAATTGCCAGCACCCAATGCAGCGCGATGGCGATGCGTGTGTAGCGTGATGGCTGTTCTGAAGCTTCGGGTGCTGCGACTTCAGACGTGATGTCTTGCATGGCGGGCTTTCGGTGTGAGAGTGATCAATTGGCTGCAGCGCCCCACGGCAACTTGCCAACGGGCACAGTGGCGATGGGTGTGAAGGTGTTGGCATCCACCACGCTCACGGCATGGCTGCGGCCAGCGGCCACATACAGTTTTGAACCATCAGGGCTGATGGCCATATTCCATGGGCGTTGGCCCACCGCAACTTTGGTGTGCACAGCAAAGGTAGCCGTGTCGACCACGGCCACATTGGCATCGCCGCCATTGCTGGCAAAGAGCCATTTGCCATTGGGGTGCATGGCCAATCCGTTGGTGCGCGCACCAACGACCAAGCTGCCTTTGACGTTGAGCTTTTGCATATCAATCGCCACCAGCAGACTGTCGGTTTCAACCGCCACATACGCGGTATTGCCGTCTGGGCTAAAGGCAATGCCGCGTGGACGGTTTCCAACGCGAATGCTTGCGATTTGTTTGCGCGTACGCAGGTCAAGCACATCCACTTGATCGGCCTCTTCGGCGGAGACCAACATGCGTTGGCCATCGGGGCTGAACACCGCATGCTCGGGGTTCTTGCCTTGCACGGCAATGTCGAACGCAATTTTCCAATCCGTGGTCGATGCAAAGCTCACACTGTTGCTGCCCTCGTTGGCAATGGCCAGCCACTTGCCATCGGGCGAGCAGTACACAGCCTCTGGCGAATCGCCCAAGGTCAAGCTCTTGCTGACCTTGCCTGTGCCTGTGTCGATGGCTTGCAGCTGCGAATCTTTTTGATTGCTCACATACAAGTGCGCGTCGTTTTTGCACAGTGCCAAACCACGTGGTTTGCCACCCGTGTCGATGGTGCTCATCAGCGAATTTGTTTTGCTGTCGATCACTGACACGTTGCTGCTGCCCTCGTTGGTGACGAAGACTTGGTCGGCTGCAAAAGCGGCTTGGCTCAGTGCCGCGACACAACACACACTGAAAAAGCGAAGGTGAAGACTCATGGCGGGGTCTTTTAAAGTGGAATTTGACTTTGCACACCAATGACCCACGAGCGGGGCAGGCCAGGCTCAAAGTATTGTTTTGAAAATTGGTTGATGATCACGGAGCTGACCGTGTCTTTGTTCGTGAGGTTGTCCACGCCAATGAATGCTTCGACACGTGCAGGCCCCACTTGGTAGCGCTGACGCACGCGAGCATTCAACTGGGTGTAGCTCGGGGCCAAGGCATAGTCAGCCGTGGTCGCAGTGTTGGCATCATTGGCCCACATGCTGGATCGGTGAATCACGTCAAGACCTGCTTCCATGCCAAGCGCAGGTTTTTGTCCCGCATGCGAAAAACCTTTTTCTGACCACTGCAAGCCTGCAAACAGTTGACGCTTAGGTATCGCGGGCAAGCTATTGCCATTGGTTGGGCTGTAGCTGGCGCTGCCTGCTTGATAGGTGGCGTTGATGACTGTGGCTGATGCTTGTGTTCGCCAGTTGGGCGTGTGCTGGTTGCGCAGGGCCAATTCAAAGCCATCACGTTTGGTTTGCGCGGCGTTGTCATAGGCTGTCTTTCCGTTGGATGCCAAGGCCGCCACGATTTCATTCGTGGTGTCGATTTGGAACCAAGCCGCATCGATGCGTGTGCTGGCCGATGGCAGCCACTTGGTGCCCAGCTCTAAATGTTTGCTGCGTGAGGCTTGCAAATTAGGATTGAATTTTTCGACAAAGTTGTTGCTGCTATCGCGTGAATAGGCAGCCTCCACCATGGTGGGAGTTTCAAACCCTTTGCCTTGGTTGATGTACAGGTTGAGGTTGTCTTGCGCGTGCCAAGTGAGGCCCAATACAGGGCTGGTGGCTTTGTAGGTGACTGTGCCAGATCCGTCTACGCCAGAAGACATGTCGTCACGGCTCTTTAGAGTTACGTTGCTTTGACGCGCGCCCGTGGTTAATGTGAAGCGCTCGCCGATAGACCAGTTGGCTTGTGCGAAATAGTCTTTGTTGGTGGCCTCGTTCAACTCGTTGCGGGTGAGTGCGCCGCTTTTTTCGCCAGCAGATGCAGCGCCTGCTTGACGCTGCTCTTGGGCGTGGTCGAAGTCCATGCCAGCCACCCAAGTGACGGGTTGACCATTAAAGACGGTACCTTTGCCATTGGCTTGCAAGCCAAGACCTTCAAAGCGGCGGTCAAGCCCGGTCCATGCATTGGTGGATTGGTATTGCAGATTGGTACGCGTGCCACCATAAATGCGGGCTTGCAGTTTCAAGTCGCTGTTCACACGGTGCTCAGCCACAGCGCCCACTTGTTCTTGCTTGACAGTTTTTCGTGTGTTGCGTGCGATGGCATTGGTGCCTGCTTGTGATGGGTCTGCAGCGAGTTGTGCGGCTGTGAGTCCTAGCGCATCTTTGGCCTGCGGCATATCAAAAATATTCACGATGAATTTAAAGCGCGTATCTGGCTTGGCATCCACGGTGATGACGCTGTTGAGTTGCTTGCGCTCTGCGCTGCTTTGCTGACGATAGCCGTCAATTGAAAATGTGCTGTAGTCGGCCACAAGACCCACATTGCCCGAGCGCTGGCTAAATTGCCAATCGGTGCGCTGCATACCGAACGAGCCAGAGTAGAGGTTGACTTGCGCTTCGGGTTTGTCGCCCGCTTCGCGCGTGAAGGTTTGAATCACGCCGCCTGATGCGTTGCCATACAACTGTGCCAGCGGGCCAGTGAGCACTTCCATGCGGTCGGTGGATGTCATGCTCACGGTGGATGTTTGGCCTTGGCCATCAGGCATTGATGCGGGGATGCCATCGGTGATGAGGCGAATGCCGCGCACGCCAAATGCAGCGCGTGAGCCAAAGCCACGAATAGAAATTTGAACGTCTTGTGCGTAGTTATTGCGATTGAGCGCCACCACGCCCGGTGCGCGATTGAGCACATCTGAAATATTGACTTGCGGTCCCGAGCTTCGAAGTGTGTCGGCGTCGATGGTGTAGACCGATGCGGGTGCATCGAATTGTTTTTGTTCAAGGCGACCGCTCTGAACGATGATTTCTTTCAAATCATTTGTGACCGTTTGTGCGTGTAGTACGGCGCTAGGGAAAACACTCAGACAGAGAAGCGCACCAACCGTCATCGCGTGGTGCGGCTTTGATGACATGTTGTTTTTGATGGATTTCATGGTTTGCACAATTCCAATTGGATGAAAAAAGGTTTGTTGTTTGTTCTATTAGCAAAACCCATTCCACCTAAAAAGTGTTCCATGGTTGATGGCATCGTTCGTGCTACTTCAGTTCTATTCAGTGACTAGGTGTACCAAGGTTGATCAATTGATGGTTCGTGTGTTGACGCATCTTCTTTCGTGTGTGGTGGTGTTTCTCTCAGGGTTGTTCCTGATGGGTGCACATGCTGGGGTGATGACGCGCGAGGCGATGGCGCTGGCGTTTCCTGCTCCCTTGGTGGTGGGTGAGAAAGAGCGTGATTTACCCGTGTGGCCCATTTTTCGGCAAGAGCTCACCACCACCACGATTGCTGCGTATGCCTTTGAATCGCAGGATTTTGTAGAAATTCCTGGTTTCTCAGGCACGCCGTTCAACTTGCTGATTGCGCTCGATCCCAATGGGCAGTTCATGGATGTGCGTGTGCTGTCACACCACGAGCCTGTGTTTTTAGAGGGGCTGGGCGAGAAACCATTGTTTGCGTTTGTGGAGCAATACAAAGATTTGTCGCTCAAGCAAAGCATCAAGATCGGCACAGGCCAAAACAAAAGCGGCAAAGAAAGCGGTGCGAATGTGTACATCGATGGCGTGAGCAAGGCCACGGCATCGGTGCGCATCTTGAACCAAACCTTGTTAGCTGCTGCGCTGAAGGTGGCCCGCGCTAAGCTGGGTTACAGCGAAGGACGAGATCCCGACTTGGTGGCCAAAATTCGGCCAGAGGTGTTCAAGCCCATGGATTGGTCTGCGCTGCGTAAAGCAGGCTTGGTTCGGCAAGTGACGCTGAAAAACACCGACATCGAAAAGGCGTTCAAAGACACCGCTGGCGAAGGTGTGGACGCGCAAGGCTTGCAAGCGCCTAGCGAGATATTTGCTGACATGTATGTGGCCAACTTGAATGTGCCAACTGTTGGTAAAAACTTGTTGTCTCCCGAGAAGTGGGCGTACTTGCAGCAGCGCCTAGACCCAGGCGACCATGCCTTGCTGATCATGGCCAAGGGCCGTTATGCCTTGATGGGAGAAGACTTTGTGCGTGGCACGGTGCCAGACCGCGTGTCGTTGAACCAGCAAAAATTGCCCATTGAAATTCGTGACATGGACTTAGATGCGGTGCTTAATGTGCCGCCCGATTTGGCCGATGCGCAGTGGTTGGTGGTGCGTGTGATTGCGCCAGCTGGTCTAGATCCGGCGCAGCCTTTGGACTATGAATTGCACGTCACGCGCAGCAAAGGCATGGTGTATCCAGAGTTGATACGCAAAAGCTTCACCATCAGCTCGCAGCTGTCGGACGACTATGTCGAGCTGTCGAGTTCCGACCAAAAAACATGGCACAGCATTTGGCTAGATCGTTGGGTTGAGCTGGCCGTATTGTTGGCTGCACTGGCAGTTCTGGTGTGGGCGCTGCGCGAGCCACCTTGGCTGGTGTTGCACCCTCAGCGCATGGCTTGGTTCCGACGGGGTTATTTGCTTTTTACTTTGTGCTTTATTGGTTGGTATGCGCAAGGGCAGTTGTCCATCGTCAACCTCACAGCCGTGGTGCAGGCGGTTGTGGCTGGGCGGGGCTTGGGCTTTTTCATGTATGACCCGATGACTGTGGTGCTGTGGGTGTTTGTGGCGTTTACGTTTTTTGTGTGGGGGCGTGGCACGTTTTGCGGTTGGCTTTGTCCATTTGGTGCCTTGCAAGAGTTGATCAGCCAGCTCACGCGCAGGCTTGGCTTGCAATGGGTGCGTGTGCCGCAGCGTTGGGATGACCGGCTGAAGAAGGTGAAGTACGGCTTGTTAGCTGTTTTGCTGCTCAGTGCGGCAGTGTCGGTGACATGGACCGATCGTTTGGTAGAAGTGGAGCCGTTTAAAACCAGCATCACGCTGAACTTCGTGCGTGCATGGCCGTTTGTGTTGTGGGCGGTGGCGCTGGTGTTGCTGAGCTCGTTTGTCTACAAAGGTTATTGCCGTTACTTGTGCCCTTTGGGTGCAGGCATGGGCGTGCTGGGTAAGTTGCGCCGTTTCGATTGGATTGCGCGGCGCAGCGAATGCGGTCAGCCGTGTCAGCGCTGTCGCAGTGACTGCGCCTACCAAGCCATCGACAAGCAAGGTGCAGTCGACTATGACGAGTGCTTCCAGTGCCAAGACTGTGTGGTGATTTATGAAAGCGACACGCTGTGCGTGCCGCGTATTTTGGAAGGACGCCAATCGCGAGAGGTCATTCCTATCCGCGCAGTGGATGCACAGACGACTACCAAGGGGTTGCTATGAAACGCCGAAATTTCATCCAAGCAGGTCTAGGTTTGGGCATGCTGCCAAATGCACAAGCCTCGCCGTCTCTGAGCTTGCACTGGCAAGACCTCACTTTCACAGGCTTGGGCACCGTGATGTCGATTCGCGCAGCGCATCCCAGTGAAGAGGCCTTGCAGCTTGCATTACAGCGCGCCCGGCAAGTGATTGCGCAAGTGGAAGATGAGATGAGTTTGTTTCGCCCCAGCAGCGCACTGAGTCAGCTCAATCGGGATGGTGTGTTGCGCAAGCCGCCTATGCAATTGCTGCATGTGTTGCATCTGAGCCAGCGTGTGGCCCAGCAAAGCCAAGGCGCTTTCGATGTGACGGTGCAACCGCTGTGGCAGTTGTATGCACAAGCTCAAAAAGAGGGGCGATTGCCGACTTCGCACCAGGTGGCGCAGACGCAGCGGCGCGTAGGGTGGCAGCAATTAGAAGTGACGCCAACGCAAATCAAGCTGCGTCAGTCAGAGATGGGTGTATCGCTCAACGGCATTGCACAAGGCTATGCAGCTGACTTGGTCAAGGCCAGCCTCAAGCGCGATGGCGTATTGCATGCCTTGATTAACACCGGTGAGTGGTCGGCCTTAGGTTTGGCCGATGGACAGCGGGCGTGGACGCTGGGGATTGCCAACCCGCGTGGAAGTGAACACCCCTGCGGGCCTTGGTTAACGCGTGTGGCCATGCAGGGCTTGAGCATTGCCACATCGGCCGATGACCAGTGCACATTCAGCGACGACCGAGTGCACCACCATATCTTCAACCCGCGCACTGGCTACTCGCCCCAAGACATTGCCAGCGTCACGGTGGCCGCATCAGATTGTGTGATGGCTGATGCGCTGACCAAGGTGTTGTTTGTGGCGGGCTACGCGCAAGCTTTGCATGTCGCCAAAACTTGGGGCGTGTCTGCCTTAGTCGTGAACAAATCGGGGGAATGGAAAGCGTCTAGGACATGGCCGCGTGTTGCAACTTGCGCCGCACTGTTCCAAATGTGAACACTTGTCACAGGGTGTGTCACAGCCAGATGAAACGACAGCTGATCAAGCAAGGGTTATCGCGGTGTTTAGGGTGTTTTTCCCGTGGTGAATTTGTTGAGTCTCATGTGTGACGAGTTGGCATGTGTATTGCAAACCGTATCCGTACGGACATGTGGGCTTGAAAGAGGCTGCTGATTCCGCAACGAACGAACAGACGTGTCCACACGTTTATTTTTAATTGGAAAAATACAGGAGAAATGCTGTGAAAAGAAAACTTCTAAGTGTGCTTGTCATGCTCGCCACGGCCCACGTATCGGCGCAAGTCACCGATGCCATGATTGCCAAAGACGCCACAGACACAGAGTCAGTTTTGAGCTGGGGCATGGGCACACAAGGTCAACGCTACTCGACACTGACCACCATCAACACCAAGAACGTGAGCAAGCTCGCGCCAGTGTGGTCGATGTCTTTCGGTGGTGAAAAGCAACGCGGTCAAGAGTCGCAACCGCTGGTTCACAAAGGCAAGATGTTTGTCACGGCCTCTTATTCACGCATCTTTGCGGTTGATGTGAAGACGGGTGAGAAGCTTTGGAAATACGAGCACCGCTTGCCAGAAGGCATCATGCCTTGCTGTGACGTGGTGAACCGTGGCGCTGCGCTGTATGACAACTTGGTGATCTTCGGCACCTTGGATGCACAGCTCGTTGCTTTGGATCAAAACACAGGCAAAGTGGTGTGGCGCGAGAAGATCGACGACTACACCGCAGGTTACAGCTACACCGCTGCGCCACTGATCGCTGATGGCCTGCTGTTGACGGGCGTTTCTGGTGGTGAATTTGGTGTGGTGGGTCGTGTGGAAGCGCGCGATCCCAAGACCGGCAAGATGGTGTGGTCACGCCCCACCGTTGAAGGCCACATGGGCTACAAAGACGGCAAAGAAAACGGCATCAGTGGCACGACCAACGCTACTTGGCCAGGCGAGACATGGAAGACCGGTGGCGCATCCACTTGGTTGGGCGGTTCTTATGACGCAACCACAGGTTTGGCTTACTTCGGTACAGGTAACCCTGGTCCATGGAACAGCCACGTGCGTAAAGGTGACAACTTGTATTCATCGTCCACCGTGGCGATTGATGTCAAGACCGGAAAAATTGCATGGAGCTACCAAAACACACCTAATGATGCGTGGGACTTTGACGGCGTGAACGAGTTTGTGACTTTTGACATGGATGGCAAGCGCGTCGGTGGCAAGGCTGACCGTAACGGCTTCTTCTATGTGAACGACGCCAAGACAGGTAAGCTGATCAACGCTTTCCCGTTCGTGAAGAAAGTCACATGGGCTTCAAGCATCGACTTGAAAACAGGCCGCCCTGTGTTTGATCCAGCCAACCGTCCTGGCGACCCAACCGCCAGCGGTGATGGCAAAAAAGGTTCATCGGTGTTTGCAGCTCCCGGCTTCTTGGGTGGCAAGAACCAAATGCCAATGGCTTACAGCCCCAAGTCTCAGCTGTTCTATGTGCCAACCAACGAATGGGGCATGGACATTTGGAACGAGCCGATCAGCTACAAAAAAGGCGCCGCCTACTTGGGCGCTGGCTTCACGATGAAACCCTTGTTTGACGATCACATTGGCTCCTTGCGCGCCATCGATCCAAAGACTGGCAAAGTGGCTTGGGAAGTGAAAAACAACGCGCCTTTGTGGGGTGGTGTGCTGACAACCGCTGGCGACTTGGTGTTCTGGGGCACGCCTGAGGGTTACCTCAAAGCCGCCGATGCCAAAACAGGCAAAGTGTTGTGGCAGTTCCAAACTGGCTCTGGCGTGGTGGCTCCTCCCATCACTTGGAACGACGGTGCTGACCAATACGTGAGCGTTGTTTCGGGTTGGGGTGGCGCTGTGCCACTGTGGGGCGGTGAAGTGGCCAAGAAGGTCAACTTCCTCGAACAAGGTGGTTCTGTTTGGACATTCAAACTGCCTAAGTAATCCGACAACGGTTTGATCCTAGAAGGGGTTTTGGATGGCGCGAGCCCTCTGAAGCCCCTTTTTAAATCAAGGTAAATTTATGAAAAAAATCACACTTTTATTGATGATGGCCTGTGGTCATCTGGCGTGTGCAGCACCTGCATTGAGTGCCAAGGAAACAGCTGCAGCCGCTGAGTTGGCCAAGAGCAATGGCTGCTTAAGTTGCCATGCCATGGATGAAAAAATTGTTGGGCCTGCATATTCAAAAGTAGCGGCCAAATACGGCGATGACAAAGACGCCGCGGCATCATTGGCTCAATCGATTCGCAATGGTTCTTCCGGTAAATGGGGGCGTATTCCGATGCCAGCCCATGGCAACATGAGCCAAGAAGACATCAATCTGTTGGCGCGCTGGGTGTTGACCATCAAAGGTAATTGATGCTCTGTAAAGCCTGGGTGCGCATGCGCCTCACTTTGCTGTGGAGCTGCGTTGCCGCATCGAGTGCTTTGGCGCAAGACAGTGATCGTCAAGACTGGCTGCGCAACCCCGCCATGGGTAACTACAACGCCTATGCAGAATTCAAAATGACGCACTATGCCCAGGCTCGCGAAGTGTGGGAAACCTTGGCAGAAGTGGGCACCGGCGATGCCTTGTTTAACTTAGGTGTGATGGCTGAAGACGGTTTGGGTGAGCCGCGCAACATGGCAAAAGCCGAGGCTCTTTACACAAGCGCTGCCAATGGGAACAACTTCAAAGCGCGCGTGTATCTCACACTCACATCGCAGCATGGCGACAAAGATGCCGTGGCGATGCTGGCGCAACTGGATGACGCAGGGCAGATCCTCACGCCACCTCAATAGGCTGACTTGCTCAGCGCGCGCGGGCAGCATGCACAGGCGGCTGAGCGATATGCAGCGCTTGCCTTGGATGTACGAAGCTGGGTGTGGCGTGCCGCAAGACCTGAGCGAGGCCGCGCGTCGTTTTGAAATTGCAGCGAGCGCAGGTCAAGCAGAGGCGCAATACGCGCTCGCCGTCATGTACCTCACCGGCAGAGGCAAAGCGCGAGATGAAGCTTTGAGCATGCGTTGGTTGCAGCGCTCTGCGGCACAACATTCGCGTGACGCTTTGAAGTAAATCTGGATCTGTGGCGTCGTTGGTTGTGACATCTGTTCGCTGCATGTGTCTCGAAATGGAGCAACAGCTGTGTGATGTGTGCCAGATGTGTTCCATTTAGAACTCACCAAAGCTTGCAAATGAGATTTGCTGGCGAGATTTCAAGAAATTCAAGTTGGCACGCGCCTTGCTGAATCAAAACACCCACATGGGAAATTCTTGATACTCAAAAATGGAGATGACATGATTTACGCAAACCCAGGCGCCGCTGGCGCAAAAGTGCAATACAAAGCTCACTACGACAACTTCATTGGCGGCAAGTTTGTTGCGCCCGTGAAAGGTCAATACTTTGATGTGATCACCCCCATCACAGGCAAGGTCTACACCAAGGCTGCAC
>JACCDU010520689.1_pt1 | contig 15625 bp, 18 predicted proteins | sample 7446081 | NCBI WGS metagenome assembly JACCDU01 (sample SAMN15323447, study PRJNA562643) | freshwater metagenome | isolation source: river surface water | place: USA:Blue River Watershed | collected 2017-08-17
GCGGGCGTGCCGGTCGGGGCTGCATAGTCCACACCGTTGTGCTTTTGAAGCGTCTGGAAAATCGGGTGCAGTCGCATGCCCATGCCGCTGGTTTTGCGTGAGAAGGCAACGGGCGCAGCCAAGTAAGCGCGGCGCAGGCTCTTGCCATCCATGGCGTAGTAATTGCCTTTTTGACCGGGTTCCTGGAACCAGACCGCTTGGTACAGCTTGTTGTCGTTGTTGAACTCGGCGCTCAGCACGCGTCCTGTGCGGATGGGCTCACCATCGGCTTCGAGGACTTCATAGACCACCGAGAAGCGAGCGCCTTTGCGCAGCGTGCGGTGAAAGTCGATCTGGCTCGAGAAGATGTCGGTCAGCTGGCTGATCACGGCATCGGGCAAGCGGGCCTCATCGGCCGCGGCATACAGCGAACTGGCCACCGTGCCGCCGGTCATGCGCACGCTGGTGCTCAGCTCGGAAGATTCCTGGGTGGCCTGCAAACCTTGAGCAGTGCGTTGAATGACCAAGCGCTGGAAGGCCGTGTCGGTTTCGTTGCGCAACCAGCGCACGCTCAGCTGGCGCAGTTGCTGCTGGTTGGTGACGTCAGCTGACACAGTGCGGCCTGAGCGCTGCAGGGCCTGTTTGGCCAGGGGATTGCTGCGCAAAAAGGCAGCCGCTTGCGCGTCCACCACGCCCATGCGGCGCAGCAGGCTTTCGGGGGTGTCTGAGGAGCGAGTGAGGTCCGTGCGGATCAGGTTCAAATCGATCTGCTCGATCGCTTGTGCCTGCTCTGCCAGGCGGGCCACTTCAACGGGCGTGGTCACACTGACCACAGGCTGATCGGCAATGTCTGGTCCCAGGTTGGCAATGGCGAAGGCACCACCGCCGCCAGCCAGCAAAACCGAAGCCACGGTGGCACTGATGGTTTTGGGGTGGCGCAGCAGCCAAAGGCGCAGGGCATGAACAGGCTGCGCCAGTTGGGGGTGTTGACCGTCAAGCCACACCAACGCGCGCTGTGTAGCGGACAAACTGGTGCTCAAGGCCGATGTGCCTTGCAGTACCAGCCGGATCAGCCGCGCGCTCAGTCGGGTTTTGAAATCGTTCAAAAAAGGCATTCAGTTCGAAGGTGCGTTGAATCTGCCGCGCGTCTGCGGTGCAGTTCAAGAAATGGGGACAAGCGCATCCACCTAAAATGGACACCTTGGTGAGGTGCTGAGTTTACCGCCCGAGCCCATTTGACTCCAGAAAAAACCCTTATGAATCAAGCGCTTGTTACAAAATTCCCGATCACGGATTCGGTTTTGAATGCTTTGGAAGTCACATTGCGCGGCTGCGAAGAATTGATCCCCAAAGAAGACTGGCTGCAAAAGCTGGCCAAGTCCGAAGCCACAGGCGTGCCCCTGCGGATCAAGCTGGGCCTGGATCCGACGGCGCCCGACATCCACATCGGCCACACGGTGGTGCTCAACAAGATGCGCCAGTTGCAGAACTTGGGCCATCAGGTGATCTTCCTGATCGGCGATTTCACCAGTCTGATCGGTGACCCGTCCGGCCGCAACAGCACCCGCCCGCCGCTCACGCCCGAGCAGATCAAGCTGAATGCCGAGACCTATTACAAGCAAGCCAGCCTGGTGTTGGACCCGGCCAAGACCGAGATCCGTTACAACAGTGAATGGTCGCTCCCGTTGGGTTCTATGGGCATGATCCAGCTGGCGGCCAAATACACCGTGGCTCGCATGATGGAGCGCAACGACTTCCACGACCGCTTCCATGCCGGCACGCCTATCAGCGTGCACGAGTTTTTGTACCCGCTCATGCAAGGCTACGACTCCGTGGCGCTCAAGAGCGATCTGGAGCTGGGCGGGACCGACCAGAAATTCAACCTGCTCATGGGTCGCCACCTGCAAGCTGAATATGGTCAGGACCAGCAGTGCATTTTGACCATGCCTTTGCTCGAAGGCCTGGATGGCGTGGACAAGATGTCCAAGTCCAAGAACAACTACATCGGCATCACCGAAGAGCCCAACAGCATGTTCGCCAAGGTGCTCAGCATCTCCGACACCCTCATGTGGAAGTGGTACACGCTGTTGTCCTTCAAGTCGATGGCCGAGATCGAAGCGCTCCAAAAAGAAGTCGAAGGCGGGCGCAATCCCAAGGACGCCAAGGTCATGCTGGCCAAGGAAATCACGGCGCGCTTCCACAGCGCCGCTGCCGCCGACGCAGCCGAGCAGGACTTCATCAACCGCAGCAAAGGCGGCGTACCCGATGACATCCCTGAAGTGGCACTGTCGGGCGCCCCTCTGGGCATTGGCGCCTTGCTCAAGTCGGCGGGCTTGGCCCCATCGACCAGCGAAGCCAACCGCTTGATCGATGGCGGCGGTGTGCGCGTGGACTCCAGCGTGATCAGCGACAAAGGCCTCAAACTTGAAGCGGGCACTTACGTCGTGCAGGTAGGCAAGCGCAAGTTTGCCAAGGTGACGCTGGCCTGAGCGGGGATGATGTCATTGGACATTCGTTCAGGCGGAGTATCCTGAACCCATGAAAAAATTTGACGCCTGGATGACGCCCAAACGCATGTTGTGGGCGTCGGTCGCGGTGGCTTTGATCACCATCGGCCTGAAAACGTTGGCCTGGTGGCTGACCGATTCGGTCGGCCTGTTGTCGGACGCGATGGAGTCCCTGGTCAACCTGGCCAGCGCCATCTTCGGTTTGATGATGGTCACCGTGGCCGAAATGCCGCCGGACGAAGACCATCCCTACGGCCACCACAAGGCGGAATATTTTTCTTCTGGCTTTGAGGGGCTGCTCATCATCGTGGCCGCGCTCGGCATCATGTGGACGGCGGCGCACCGCATTTTTGAACCGCAGCCGCTGGAACAAGTTGGGCTGGGTCTGGCCTTGTCGGTGGGCAGCTCGGCCCTCAACGGCTTGCTGGCCTGGTTGATGTTCCGCGCTGCCAAACAGCACCGGTCGCTGGCGCTGGAGGCCGATGCCCGCCACTTGGTCACCGATGTCTGGACGTCTGCAGGCGTGGTGCTGGGCATCGCGCTGGTCAGCGTCACCGGCTGGTTGTGGCTCGACGCGGTGGTGGCCATCGGTGTCGCGCTCAACATCCTCAAAGAAGGTGCCCACCTGGTGTGGGAGTCCTCGCAAGGCCTGATGGACGAAGCGGTGGAGCCTGAAGTGCTGGCCGACATCCAGGCAGTACTGGACGGCTTTGCCCACCACCGTGGCGATGTCGAAATCATCCGTTTTGACCACCTCACCACCCGCAAAGCCGGACAACGCCGATTCGTCGACGTCCACATGCACATGCCCGCCAGCTGGACGCTGGGCCGTGCCGCTGCTTTGCGCACCAGCGTCGAGCAAGCCCTCATGAGCGAAGTGCCCGGCCTGCGCGCCAGCATCCAGCTCTTGCCCAGCGATGTCGAAGCCCACTTCGACGACCCCCGCGACCTGAAATGATCGCCATCCTGCAGCGCGTGAGCCAAGCCAGTGTGCGGGTGGATGGCGAAGTCATCGGCCAGATCGGAGCAGGTCTGTTGGTCCTGCTGTGTGCCGAAAAAGGCGACACCGATGCCGTGGCCGACAAAATGCTGGCCAAGATGCTCAAGCTGCGCATTTTCGGCGACGATGCGGGCAAGATGAACCGCAGCGTGCAAGACGTCGGTGGCGGCCTGCTCGTGGTGAGCCAATTCACCCTGGCCGCCGACGTGGCTGGCGGCAACCGCCCCAGCTTCACCCAAGCTGCCGCGCCCGACGAAGGTCGGCGCCTGTACGACCACTTCGTCACCCAAGCCCGCGCCCAGCACCCCGTGGTGCAAACAGGCCGCTTTGCCGCTGACATGCAGGTGTCGCTCACCAACGACGGCCCCATCACCATCCCGATGCGCATCAGTGGTGGCAATAACCACGTCGGGACTGACGTCCCCAACAGCGGTTCATGTCGGACCTGAAGGTGCCGACCTACAAGCACGGCCCCGTAGGTCGGCGGCTTTAGCCCCGACAGGCTCAAGGGCATCGCCGTCGATAATCGCTGCATGACTGCAAAACCCCAAGACGCGACATCGGCTCGCTTTGACCAGCTGACGCTGGCCCCTGCCACCCTTCAAAACCTGGAGCAACTGGGTTACACCCAAATGACCCCCATCCAGGCTGCGAGCTTGCCTGTGACTTTGGCCGGGCAAGATTTGATCGCCCAGGCCAGCACCGGCAGCGGCAAGACCGTGGCCTTTGGCCTGCCTTTGATTGAACGTTTGCAAAGCGCAGGTTCGCCCAGTGCGCCGGTGCAGGCGGTGATTTTGTGCCCCACACGCGAGCTGGCCGATCAGGTGACCATGGAAATCCGCCGCTTGGCGCGTGCGCGGCAGAACGTGAAAGTGGTCACCTTGTGTGGCGGCGTGGCCCTGCGTGGTCAGACCGTGAGCCTGGAGCATGGCGCCGACATCGTGGTGGGCACGCCCGGACGCATTCTGGACCACCTGGAGCGCGGCTCGCTGAGCTTGGCCGGTGTGAACACGTTGGTGCTGGACGAGGCCGATCGCATGTTGGACATGGGCTTTTTTGACGACATCGCCAAGGTGGTGCGTCAGTGCGCCAAGGACCGCCAAACCTTGCTGTTTTCGGCCACCTATCCCGAAGGCATCGACAAGCTGGCCGCGCAATTCATGCGCCAGCCGCAGACCATCCAGGTCGAAGCGCAGCACAGCGCGCACAAGATTCGTCAGATCTTTTTTGAAGTGGCCGAAAACGAACGCTTGCACGCTGTCTCAAGCATCCTGGCGCATTACCGCCCCGAGCGCACGCTGGTGTTTTGCAACACCAAACAGCAGTGCCGCGATGTGGTGGCCGTGCTGCAAGCCCAGGGCCTGAGCGCTTTGGCTTTGTATGGCGAGTTGGAGCAGCGCGAACGCGATCAGGTGTTGGTGCAGTTTGCCAACCGCAGCTGCTCGGTGCTGGTGGCCACCGATGTGGCTTCACGCGGGCTGGATGTGCAGGACTTGGAGGCCGTGATCAATGTGGACGTGACGCCGGACCCCGAGATCCACATCCACCGCATTGGCCGCACCGGCCGTGGCGACGCCGAAGGGCTGGCGCTGACCTTGGCCAGCATGGACGAGATGGGCTCGGTCGGCAAGATCGAGGTGCTGCAGGGTCGCGAGTCCGATTGGCAGCCTTTGTCCATCTTGACGCCCGCAGCGGGCGGGCCTTTGCGTCCGCCGATGCGCACCTTGCAAATCGTGGGGGGGCGCAAGGAAAAGATCCGCGCTGGCGACGTGATGGGCGCTTTGGCCGGCGAGTGCGGCCTGACCCGCGAGCAGGTCGGCAAGATCAATGTGAACGAGTTCTCGACGTATGTGGCGGTGCAGGCCGATTTGGCCAAGAAGGTTGAGGCGCAGCTGTCGAGCGGCAAGATCAAGGGCAAAAGCGTGAAAGTGCGTTTGATCTGAGGTGTGTGCGTTTGGCGTCCGGTGGTTTGGCAGAGGTGCCGTTTACTTGTAGGTCGGTGGCTTCAGCCCCGACATGATGGGCTTCGGCGCATGCTGCATGTCGGGGCTGAAGCCACCGACCTACGGGCCACAGATGTCCTGCACATTTTGAAAGAGCACCACAGCCTTGAATGGGAAGGGGCCGGGTGACGATTTGTCGGTACCCCGTTATGAGGAACCCGGCCCCTTCCCATTCAAGGCCTCACCCGCTGAACACTAGCGATAAGGGTTCTTGATCCCCAACTCGGCCAGGATGTCAATTTCATAGGCTTCCATTTCCTCTGCATCGGCCTCGCTGGTCTCGTGGTCCCAGCCCTGCGCGTGCAAGGTGCCGTGCACCAGCAAATGCGCGTAATGCGCCGCCAGCGTCTTGCCTTGCTCTTTGGCTTCACGCGCCACCACCGGGGCGCACAACACCAGATCGGCCAGCACCACGGGCGCTTGCGCGTAGTCAAAGGTCAGCACATTGGTCGCGTAGTCTTTTTTGCGGTAACTCTTGTTGAGCTCGCGGCCTTCTTCTTCGCCCACGATGCGCACGGTGATTTCGGCATCGTCGGCCAAGGCGTGGCGAATCGCGCGGGTGACCGCATGGCGGGGCAGGGCGGCGCGGTGGCGGGCGGCATCGGGGATGTCGCCAAATTGCAGTGAGAGGTGGAGTTGTTGCAGGGCCATGAGGGGCAATCTTGTGTCAATCGTCGGAGGGCAAAGGCTTGCGGCGGGTTGTGATGCCTGCGCGCATGACCGCGCTGCCTTGGGCGTCGTAGGCGTCCACGATGCGGGCCACCAGCGGGTGGCGCACCACGTCGGCGCTGCTGAAGCGGGTGAAGGCGATGCCTTTGACGCGCTTGAGCACCCGCTCGGCGTCGATCAGGCCCGACAGTTGCCCCTTGGGCAGGTCGATCTGGCTCACGTCGCCGGTGACCACGGCCTTGGCGCCAAAGCCGATGCGCGTCAAAAACATCTTCATCTGTTCGGTCGTGGTGTTCTGGGCTTCGTCCAGGATCACAAAGGCATTGTTGAGCGTGCGCCCACGCATGAAAGCCAGCGGCGCGATTTCGATGGCGTTGCGCTCAAAAGCCTTTTGCACCTTGTCGTAGCCCATCAGGTCGTACAGCGCGTCGTACAAAGGGCGCAAATACGGGTCCACCTTTTGCGACAGATCGCCCGGCAAAAAGCCCAGGCGCTCGCCCGCTTCCACTGCCGGGCGGGTCAGCACGATGCGCTGCACGCTGCTGCGCTCCAGCGCGTCCACCGCGCAGGCCACGGCCAGATAGGTTTTGCCCGTGCCGGCCGGGCCAATGCCAAAGCTGATGTCGTGGGTGGCGATGCTCTCCAGATAGGCCGCTTGCACAGGGGTGCGGGCCTTCAGGTCGGCACGGCGGGTTTGCAGTGCGGGCAGCTCGGCTTCTTCACCTGCGCTGTCGCCCACCAGCATGAGTTGCACCATGTCAGGGGCAATTGGGCGGTCGGCCCGCTCATAGATCGCTTGCAAAATCTCCATGGCCCGCATGGCCACCGCCTTGGGGCCGTCCACCTTGAACTGCTCGTGGCGGTGCGCGATGCTCACTTGCAGCCCCGCTTCGATGGTGCGCAGGTGCGCGTCCATCGGGCCGCACAGGTGCGACAGGCGGGTATTGTTGTGCGGGGTGAAAGTGTGTCTGACGATCAAGTTGATAATCCTAGGTGAGCGCGTTGCCGGGTCATCGGCCAGCGCGCATTTTCTCCCATGATAGGCATTTGAAGGCACCCCTCTCCATGATTGGCAAACTGACCGGCATCCTGAGCGACAAGAACCCCCCCGAGGTGATCGTGGACTGCCATGGCGTGGGCTACGAGGTGAATGTGCCCATGAGCACTTTCTACAACTTGCCCGCTACCGGCGAAAAAGTCAGTCTGGTCACGCACTTTGTGGTGCGCGAAGACGCGCAAATCCTCTACGGCTTTGCCACCTTGAGTGAGCGCGAGGCGTTTCGCCAGCTCATCAAGATCTCGGGCGTGGGCCCCCGTACTGCCTTGAGCGTGCTGTCGGGCATGAGCGTGGCCGACCTGGCCCAGGCCATCACCAGCCAGGAGGCAGGCCGATTGGTCAAGGTGCCGGGCATCGGCAAGAAAACCGCCGAGCGTCTGTTGCTCGAACTCAAGGGCAAGTTGGGCGGGGACTTGGGCGGCCTGTTCGCGGTCAACACCAGCGACGCGCAAAGCGACATCCAGCAAGCCCTGATGGCGCTGGGCTACAGCGACAAGGAAGCTGCTGCCGCGCTCAAGAGCCTGCCCGCCGATGTGGGCGTGAGTGAGGGCATCAAGCTCGCGCTCAAGGCCTTGAACAAATAAGCGAGCCAAGTCATGAGCATCCGCACCGACGACTTTTTGCCTGAGCCCACACCCCGCGTGGTGTCGGCAGCGCCCGTATCCCACAACGAAGAAGCCATTGAGCGCGCCTTGCGCCCCAAACTGCTCGATGAATACGTCGGTCAGGTCAAGGTGCGCGAGCAACTGGAGATTTTCATCAGCGCTGCCAAAAAGCGCGAAGAGCCGCTGGACCATGTGCTGCTGTTCGGTCCACCCGGCTTGGGCAAGACCACGCTCAGCCACATCATCGCCGCCGAGCTGGGCGTGAACCTGCGCCAGACCAGCGGCCCCGTGCTGGAAAAGCCCAAAGACCTGGCTGCGCTGCTGACCAATCTGGAGCGCAACGATGTGCTCTTCATCGACGAGATCCACCGCCTGTCGCCCGTGGTGGAAGAAATTTTGTACCCCGCGCTGGAGGACTACCAGATCGACATCATGATCGGCGAAGGCCCGGCGGCCCGCAGCATCAAGCTCGACCTGCAGCCCTTCACCCTAGTGGGCGCGACCACCCGTGCGGGCATGTTGACGAATCCGCTGCGCGACCGTTTTGGCATCGTGTCGCGGCTGGAGTTCTACACGCCTGAGGAACTCTCGCGCATCGTGACGCGCAGCAGCGGTTTGCTCAAAGCCCCGATTGACCCGGAAGGCTCGTTCGAGATCGCCCGCCGCTCACGCGGCACACCCCGCATTGCCAACCGCCTGCTGCGCCGGGTGCGCGACTATGCCGATGTGAAAGGCGACGGCACCATCCACAAGGCCATCGCGCAAAAAGCCCTGACCATGCTCGACGTGGACCCCGAAGGCTTTGACCTGATGGACCGCAAACTGCTGGAGGCGGTGATCCATCGCTTTGACGGCGGCCCGGTGGGGCTGGACAACATCGCCGCCAGCATTGGCGAAGAGCGCGATACCATCGAGGACGTGATCGAGCCTTATTTGATTCAGCAAGGTTATTTGCAGCGCACCCCTCGCGGGCGCATGGCCACCTTGGCAGCGTTCAAGCATTTGGGTGTGACGCCACCCAAGTCGTTTGGTCAGGGATGAACGCGGGTAGGTCGGTGGCTTCAGCCCCGACATGCATTCGTTGGTGGCTGAAATTGTCGGAGCTGAAGCTCCGACCTACAAACCCAGACTTGGCCTGATCAAGCAGTCGTTTCGTCTTTGCCCAGCGCATCCAGGTGCGAGGTGTCACCCCAGCCCACCAGCGACAGGCCTTGTGGCGTCCACAGCAGGCGGTTGACAGCGGTGTTGGTCAGTTGCCAGGTGCGTGGGGCTTGCAGGTCCAGGCGTGTGGCGGCGCGGTAGAGGATGTCCATCACGCCCCCGTGGGCGACCATCACGATTTGCTGGCCGGGGTGGCGTGCGGCCAATTCGTCCACGGTATGCAAAATGCGTTCGCGCAGCATCACCAAAGACTCGCCGCCGCCCGGAGGCGTCCATTCGGGCGTGCGTTTGCGCCAGTGCCAGGCATCGTCCGGTAATTCGGTTTCGATCTCGGCAAAGGTGCGACCCTGGAACGCGCCAAAGTGCCGTTCGCGCAAGCCGGTGTCTGCCGTGACCGATTGGCCCATGGCCTGGGCAATCGCGCTGGCGGTGGTGTGGGCGCGCGACAGGTCGCTGGCATACACCGCATCGATGGCGTCGCGCTGTGCCAAGCTTTGGGCCAGGTGTTGCGCTTGGCGCAGGCCCACCTCGTTGAGCGGAATGTCCAGATGCCCCTGGATGCGGGTGTCCACGTTCCAGGCGGTTTCTCCATGGCGAATGGCCAGAATGCGGGTCGCGTCCATGCGGGGCAGTGTCCTGAAAATTCAGCGGGGAATTTCGATGTTCACCCGGCGCAGCCCAGCAGGCGGGTTCGGGAAGTTGGCCATGGCAGCCTGAAACAGGGTAGCGAAAATCTGCGCGTTGTCGCTCCAGGGGCCATCGTGCGTGGCACGCGTTTCATAGACCACTTGACCGGATTTCAGGTCGCGCATGATCAGGCTGACTTCGCGGCGGTATTGCGTGGGGGGTGGAAAGCGCATGCCCATGCCCAGACCCACATTGGGGCCGATGCCTCGCCCCATGGAAATGCTGCCGTAGTAGGGTGACCAAGCACCCGGCGGCAGAGGGCGACCCCAGGCGTCGGCCAGGTATTGCGTGCCTGCAAAGCCCACCAGCACGCTGAGCTGGGCGTTCGCATCATCACGCACCAGACCCACCGCCGTCATGGCCGCTTGCGCTTGCTGTTCAGCCAGACCCGCTTCGGGGTTATTGGCTTGCGAAGGCAGGCGCTCAAAACGGTATTTGGCGCCTTGCAGGCTCATCCCCGCAGGGGCGGCGGCCACCGACACCACATCGCTGTCCACGATGCGCATGGAGGCACAGCCCGAAAGTAACCCCAGACCCAAAGCCAGAATCCATCCAGTCCACAGTGCACGCATGTCCGCCTCCTTGGGGTGATTACATCGAGATCACCTGAATGCCCGGCAAGCGTGCTTCGGTGAATTCCTCTTCGTCAAACGCCTTGTCGCCGTCTTCGGACTCAATGCCCGTGATCTTCAAGTCCTTGAAGCCATGCAGCTTGGCGTCCATCAGATGCGAGGGCACCACATTTTGCAGGGCGGCAAACATGTTTTCAATGCGGCCGGGGTGCTTCTTTTGCCACTCGCGCAGCATGTTGCCCACTTGCAGACGTTGCAGGTTTTCCTGGCTGCCGCACAGCGTGCACGGGATGATGGGGAACTGTCGGTGCGCGGCCCAACGGATCAGGTCGGACTCGGCCACATAGGCCAGCGGACGGATCACCATGAACTCGCCGTTGTCGCTGACCAGCTTCGGGGGCATGCCCTTGAGCTTGCCGCCAAAGAACATGTTCAAAAAGAAGGTTTGCAGCATGTCGTCGCGGTGGTGGCCGAGCGCCAGCTTGTTGCACTTGAGCTCACGCGCCACGCGGTACAAAATGCCCCGGCGCAGGCGAGAGCACAGGCTGCACATGGTCTTGCCTTCAGGGATTTTGTCTTTCACGATCGAGTACGTGTCTTGCGTCTCGATGTGGTACTCCACCCCCAGCTCTTTCAGGTAAGCGGGCAGGATGTGGTCCGGGAAACCCGGCTGCTTTTGGTCCAGGTTGACCGCGACCAGCTCGAAGTCCACCGGGGCGCGGGCCTTCATTTTGAGCAGGATGTCGAGCATGCCGTAGCTGTCTTTGCCGCCCGACATGCAGACCATGATGCGGTCGCCCGCTTCGATCAGGTTGAAGTCACTGATGGCTTGGCCCATCTGGCGGCACAGGCGTTTTTCGAGCTTGTGGGTTTCGCGTTCGATCTTGACGGCTTTGGCCGCCGCTTCGCTGGCTTCGGCCTCGGCGTCCACCCAGGTGTTGTCGCTTGTTGTGTTCACGGGGTTCACCACTGTCCTGTTTCCATGCGAATGGCCACTTCGCAGTCTTCAAAAATTTCAAGTTTGGCAATCTTGACGCGCACACCCAACACGCCGGGCAGTTGCATCAGGCGGTTCGAGAGTTTGCCGATCAGCGTTTCCAGCAGGTTAATGTGCTCGGCTGTGCATTCATCGATGATGATTTTGCGCACCTTGCGGTAGTCCAGCACATGGTTGATGTCGTCGTCGCTGGGCAGCAGGGGCTGCGTGCCCAGGTTCAGCTCGGCATCGACCTGGATCGGTTGCGGGTCGGTTTTTTCGTGTTCGAGGATGCCCAGGTTCGCGTCAAAGCGCAAACCGGTCAGCTCCAGGGTCTGGTGTCCTGCGGGTGTTTTCATGGCGCGGGTTTGGTCTGGAAAATTTCAACCCCGACAGCTTCGCAGTCCGCGTACACATCGGGTTTGCAGGTGGACAGGCGCACCGCCTGCACCTGCGGGTGCGCGATCAGCTCGCGCATCAGGTCGTCACACAAGGTCTCTTGCAGCACGATGTGGCCCCGGGCCACGCGCTTGGCAATCACCTCGCGGATGAAGTCGTAGTCCACCACTTCGGCCAGGCGGTCTTGCACGGGGGTGGACGCGCTGTAGGGCACGAACAGCTCTACATTGAAGACGATGCGCTGGGGCGCGTGCTTTTCAAAGTCGTGCGCGCCGATGCGCACGTCCACCGTGTGGTCGCGCAAAAACAGGCGGCGGCAGTGGAGCGCCAAATCGGTCATGACGTCGCTCATGGGGCGTCTTTCTTGTCAGCCAGAAACATCACGTCCCGCTCCAGTGGCACCAGGTGTTGGCCGTTGTCCACGCAGACCGTGGTGCCGGTGATGCAGGGGTTTTGCGCCAAAAACAGGCAAGTCGCCGCCACTTGCGCCGGGTCGATCGGCTCGCGCATCAGGTTCACGCGGCTGGCGCGCTCAAAGTTGTCTTGGGTTTGCGGGCCGCTCAAAAACATCAGCCCTGGGGCCACGCCGCACACACGTAAAGGGGCCAGCGCCTGCGCTTGCAAGGCCACCGAGCGCTCCAGCGCCAGTTTGGAGACGGTGTACGAAAAATAGTCCGGGTTCAGGTTGAACACCTTCTGGTCCAGCAGGTGGATCACGCTGCGCTGGCCGGGGCGTGCCTCGGAGGCGCTTTGCCGGGCCATGTGCGAGGCCAGGGCCAGCGGCGCGATCAGGTTCACTTCCAGCTGGTGATGGGTGCCGTTCAAATCCATCGCGGTGCCGGTGTCGGGCTCGAACAGCGAGGCGTTGTTCACCAGGCAGTCGAGCGGGCCGGTGGCCTGCGTGATGTGCTCCACCATGCGCTGCACCTCAGCGCTTTGGGCCAGATCGGCCTGCACCAGTTCGACCTTAGCGCCTGTGGCGCGCAGCCCCGCTTGCAGGGCTTGCGCAGCCGATTCAGAGCGCTGGTAATGGCACCACACGCGCCAGCCCGCCGCCGCAAATTGGCGAACGATCTCGGCGCCCAGGCGGTGAGCGCCTCCCGTGACCAGAACTTGTTTCATGAATGAGGTGAGTGGAAGCGGTAGATTTGTCACCCCGGACTCGATCAGGGGTTCATGCTTGCACCAAACATGGCTGCTGGATCAAATCCGGCATGACAGCAGGGCAAGCAAACCCCAATTATCGGGCAAGCCATGAATTCGGACTTGACGCCCCGTCAAACCCCTGAACGCCTTCGGCGACAATCCTCGAGTGACCGCACCCAACCTCAACCCATCTTCCGAACTGACTTCACGCATCCATCAAGCCATCGCGCAAGCGGGCGGCTGGATCGGCTTTGACCGCTTCATGGCCATGGCCCTCTACGAGCCGGGTCTGGGCTACTACACCAACGCCCTGCAAAAGTTCGGCGCCATGCCGTCTTCGGGCAGCGATTTCGTGACGGCGCCGGGTTTGTCGCCGATGTTTGGGCACACTTTGGCGGTACAGGTGCAGCAGGCTTTCCAGGCCACAGACACCCGCGAAGTCTGGGAGTTTGGCGCAGGCACCGGTGCCCTGGCCTTGCAGCTGTTGGACAGCCTGGGCGATGCGGTCGAGCGCTACACCATCATCGATCTGTCAGGCACCTTGCGTGCCCGGCAGGCCGACACCTTGCTTAGACATGCAGAGAAGGTGCGCTGGCTCGATGCCTGGCCCGACGCCATTGAGGGCGTGGTGGTGGGCAACGAGGTGCTGGACGCCATGCCGGTCCAGCTTTTGCAGCGCACAGCCGGTGTCTGGCATGAGCGCGGCGTGACCACCGCGGGCGAGGGCTTCGCCTGGGCAGATCGCCCCACGGACTTGCGCCCACCGATGGCCATCGAGGGCGAGCACGATTACCTGACCGAAATCCACCCGCAAGCCGAGGCCTTCATCGCCAGCCTGGCCGAACGGCTCAAGGCGGGCCGAGGCGGGGCGGCGTTTTTTCTGGACTATGGCTTTCCCGAGGGCGAGTACTTTCACCCCCAGCGGCACATGGGCACCGTCATGTGCCACCAACTGCACCAGGCCGACGACAACCCGCTGGTGGCAGTGGGCCAAAAAGACATCACGGCCCATGTGAACTTCACTGGCGTGGCGCTGGCCGCACAGAATGCCGGGCTCGAAGTGTTGGGCTACACCTGCCAAGCCTGGTTCTTGCTCAACCTGGGCCTGGCCGAACGCATGGCCGAAGCCAGTCTGGCCGAGCGCAGCCAGGCCCAGCGCTTGGTCAACGAGCACGAAATGGGCGAGCTGTTCAAGGTGATTGGCCTGGCCACTTCAGGTGACTGGGCCGCTCAGGGCTTTGAGCGGGGTGACCGCTCGCACCGGCTGTAAGCCATTTCAAGGTCGTCTATGTTTCGTTGGCTCATCGTCGTTTTGCTGGCCCTGATCATTTTCAGTGGCCTGCAACCCTGGCTGCAAAAGCTGGGCTTTGGCCGTTTGCCGGGCGATTTCCGGTTTCGCCTGTTCGGGCGCGAATGGTTCATCCCGATCACCAGCACCTTGCTTTTGAGCATGCTGGCCAGCGTGATCGCCAAGTGGCTTTGATGTTCGGGAGCCACTGGTTCATCACGCGGCGAGCACGATGACGGGGTGAGTCGGCACTTTGTAGGTCGGTGGCTTCAGCCCCGACATGGGGTCGCGCCAGAATCCGCCATGTCGGACCTGAAGGTGCCGACCTACGGCAGATATTTGCAGGTCGGTGGCTTTAGCCCCGACACATATCAGCGATTCGTTGGACTCGAAGCAGCCCCGTACCGAACGTGTTACAGTGCGGCACGCCATTGGCGACTTATGCCCATCTAGCTCTTCGCGAGCCGATAGCGCATCCCGGCAGAGGGATGCCAGTCTTGTCCTCCACTGTGCTCATCGCCCGCCATGCTTTTACAGCTGGGCTCAGACGATTTTTTGCTTCCTTTTGATGCACCTCTGCACGGTGCGCTGTGGTCCATTCCCAGTGGATTTATCGGAGGCGTTTTTGGCACCAGGACATGCCAAATCCCGTGCTGCGAGACCGCCCCAAAGAGGCAGGAAAAGCGGCCAGACTTCCGTTAGATAAAATCCATGTCGATTCATCCTTGTTTTCACAAGCCCATTTCGATGGGCAAGTACCGAATCCAACCTTGCTCCCGGGCGCTGCCCAATGGGGCTTTTGGCGCGCAAGTGTCCGTGGCCAGTGGCCGTGGAAGCGCCAGCACCGACCGCGTGATGCGGTTTGTGCCCGAATTTGCAACGCCCGCTGCCGCCAGCCAGTACGCCCTCGATGAAGGCGTTCTCTGGGTCGAGCGCCAGACGAGCAAACCGATTGTGTTTTGAGAAAGACGTTTTAAATGGCTAAAGAAGAACTGATTGAACTGATGGGCGTGGTCAACGAAGTGTTGCCCGACACGCGTTTTCGCGTGACCCTGGACAACGGCCACCAGCTGATTGCCTACTCTGCAGGCAAGATGCGCAAGAACCACATCCGCATTTTGGCCGGTGACCGCGTGACCCTGGAACTGTCGCCTTATGACCTGAGCAAAGGCCGTATCAGCTTCCGTCACCTGGCCGGTCGTCCTCCCATGACCCCACGCACCCCACGTTGATGGGGCGGACGGTTTGGCAGCCGTCCTTGACGCAAGGCTCTTGAAGCGCAGGCCATGGCCCCCAGATGTGATGCAACACAGGGAAATCCATGACCACTTCAGCCGAGTCCTTGCACATTGTTTGTCCGCATTGCCACACCACCAACCGGGTGCGTGCGGCCGACATGCGCAGCAGCCCCGATTGCGGGCAATGCCACCAGTCCCTTTTTGATGGCCACCCCGTGGCGCTGGACGAAGCCAGTTTTGACAAGCACATCGGCCGCAGCCAGCTGCCTGTGCTGGTGGACTTTTGGGCGCCTTGGTGCGGCCCTTGCCGCATGATGGCCCCGGCTTACGAGCAGGCC
>JACCDU011113061.1_pt1 | contig 15622 bp, 12 predicted proteins | sample 7446081 | NCBI WGS metagenome assembly JACCDU01 (sample SAMN15323447, study PRJNA562643) | freshwater metagenome | isolation source: river surface water | place: USA:Blue River Watershed | collected 2017-08-17
ATGGTGGACGCTCCTTCTCGTTTAAGTGGTGATAAACACTTCCACTTTGGCACATAGATGCCGGTTAGAGGTGGGAGCGTCCATCCCATTGAGCGCAGCGCGGCGATTTTTATCCGGCATTAGATTGCCGCGGCCCTGCGGGCCTCGCAATGACGGGGGGTGGGTCAGGGGAGGCGGGCTTGGGGCATGCGGGCCAGGATCACTTCGGTGCGGCTTTGCAAGTACGCGGAATTTGGCAGGCGCTCGAAATATTTGGGGCGCGGCAGCATCACCACCAAGCGCGCGGCCTCCCAGGCTTGCAGCTGTGTAGCAGGCTTGCGAAAGTAGTGCTGTGCCGCTGCTTCCGCGCCAAACACGCCTTCGCCCCATTCCACATTGTTGAGGTAAATCTCCAGAATGCGGCGCTTGTCCAGCAGCGCTTCCAGCATCAGGGTCAGCACAAACTCTTGCGACTTGCGCCACAGGGTGCGCTCGCCAGACAGAAACAAATTTTTTGCCAACTGTTGGGTGATGGTGGAGCCGCCCACAATTTTGGCGGGGCGGTTCTGCCGGGCAAGGGCCTCGGCGCGCGCATTGCGCTGCCAGGCTTTCTCCAGTGCATCCCATTGCACGCCATGGTGCTGCACAAAGATGTCATCCTCAGAAACGATCACGGCGCGCTTCAAGTTGTCAGGCAATTGCGCATACGCCACCCATTGCTGCCGCCAGGCCAGCCCTTTGTCGCTGTGTGCCAAGCGCCAGGCTTCTGAGCGTTGAAAGCTGGTGGACTGAGGATCCAGCACCACCATCAGCGCGATGCGGCCCGCAAAAAACACTTGCAAGGCCAGCACAGCCAGCAGCAGCAAGCCCAGCCATTGCCACAGCAGTTGCCAGCGTTTCATGGTCATCAAGGCCCGGTCAGGCGGGTTTGCAACACATCGCCGTCACGTGAAAAAATGAAGCGTGACACCAAGGCCAGTTGGTCCGCCTGACGCCGCATGGCGGTGGTGAACGGCCCAAAGGGCCCCGCCTGGTTGGCAATGGCTTGGGCGCGGCGGTCCAGATCCGGTTGGCCCGAGCTCTCCGCCACCTCGGTGCTCAGCACTTTGCCGCGTGCATCGACAGTGACAATCATGGTCAGCGTGCCATACAGCTTTTGCCCCTGCTTTTCAGGAAAGTTGCGTGTGCCCGTTGTTTCAATTTTGCGCTTCAATTGGTCGTAGTACTTGGCATAAGCCACCTCGCGCGTGGACGGGCTCAGGTAGCGCTTGCGGGGCCGGGCGTTCTCTTCCTGGATGCGTTGCTCGATCTCGGCCAGCATTTTCAGCAATTGCTGGCGTTGCTGTTCCACTTTGCTGTTTTGTTCTTTGGGGTTGGTCGCAGGAAGCTCCGCCAACAATTTTTTCACCTGGCTCAGCATCAACGATTGCTGCTCTTGCAAGGCACTGAGCTGTTGCTGCAACTGCTCGCTGCCCAAGCCGGTTTGTCGCTGCGCGGCATCGGGCAGGGGCGATGTGGCCCGGCCTTGCCGTGCATCGCCACCCCCCGCGAGCGAGGTTTGCGCCAAGGCCTGAGCGCGTTGCGGCTTGTCTTTGGCGGGCGCCTGTGTGTTCACCAGGATCACTTCCAGCGGGCTGTCCTTGAACAAGCGCTCGAAACGCGCAGGATCGACCAGCTTGAAGGACAGCAAGCCTGCATGCAGTGCCAGCGAAACGAACAAAGCCACCTGCAATCTGCTCAGGGGCCAAGGTCGTCGCAGACCCATGAAGCTCACGATGCGCCAGCCCCTTCGGCAGCAGGCGCATCCGCATCGTCCAGGCTCACCGCAATGGTCAGGGGCCCGGCGCTGGCGCTGTCGTCTTCCGACTCATCGTCTGCATCATCCGATGACGCGCCCGCATCGCGCAAGGCCACAAACTGGCCGCTCACATCCAGCGTGATGTCGTCCAGGCTGCTCAGGCGCAACAGCACTTGCGCGCCTCTTGGCAAATCGCCACCGCCCAACACCGGCAGCACCAGCGGTAAGTGGTCTGCACGCGCCATGGGGGGCTGCCCCGGGAAGCTCTTGAAGACGGTGGCCTCGAGTTCAGTGATGCCTTGCTGGCGCAGGTATTGCAAGGTCCAGAAGCGCTCCATGCTGGCTTGGTAACCGTTGTAGGCCGAATAGGCTGCATCGAAGGCCGAGATGATCGAAAACAACTCGGCGTCCTTGGGCTTGAAGGGCGCGGCCAGCGCGGCGGTGCGGCCATGGCGTGCGCAGGCAATGATTTGCCATTGGTTCACCAGGTCGGTGTAGCGACGCAGGGGCGAGGTACTCCAAGCGTAACTGGGCACGCCAATGCCCGCATGCGGCAAGGCCTTGGTGCCCATGCGCACTTTCACGCCCGGTGCCAAGCTGGCCTGGCTGCGGTAAATGGCCGGCACGCCCAACTCGGCCATCCATTGGCCCCAGGTGCTGTTGGCCAGAATCATGGCCTCGGCCACCATCAGGTCCAGCGGCGCGCCCCGCTGGCGCACGCTGATGTCCACGGCTTCCTGCCCTTGCGGCTCGCTGCCTTGCACGTCCCGCAAGCGAAAGTTGTAGTCGGGACGGTTGAAGTTTTCAGGCTTGCCGCGCACCTTTTCGCGTTCGGCCTTCAGGTGCTGCGCCAGGCGGAACAGAAAAGCCAGTTGAGCATGCGGCATGGCAGGTTGCTCTGAGGATGGCGAAGGCTCAGCCTGCTTCAGCCAACTTTCTGTGACCACCTTGTCGAGTTGGTCATGACGCAGATTCGCCGCAATCGGCACACGCTCCAGTCGTGTTTCCGAGGCTTGCACTTGCAGCGTGGCTTCGTCAAAGCGCACATACAGCGACACCGCTGGGCAGTCGCGCCCCTCTTGCAGCGTGTAGCTTTGCACCACTTCATCGGGCAGCATGGTGATTTTGTGGCCCGGCATGTACACCGTGGACAAGCGCGCGCGGCCTAAAGTATCCAAGGCACTGCCGGGCACAATGGCCAGGCCCGGGGCCGCAATGTGAATGCCCAGCGTGACCACGCCGCTGCCCAGGCCTTGCACCGACAGCGCATCGTCAATCTCGGTGGTTTGCGAATCATCAATCGAATAAGCCTGTACAGGTGCCAGCGGCAAAGTCTCGGCAATCGCAGGGGCCTCCAGTTTGGGGAAGGCCGTGCCTTTGGGAAAAAACTCGAACAAAAAACGCTGCCAATGAAATTGGTAAGGCGAGCTGATCGCCCCGGCCCGTTGCAGCAAGGCGAGCGGCGCGCTTTGCGTGGCCTTGGCCGCTTCCACCACGGCTTTGTATTCCGGCCCGTTCTTGTCGGGCTTGAACAAAATTTTGTAAAGCTGTGACAGCACAGGTTGCGGGCAATTGCCTTGCGCCAACTCTGAAGCCCAGGCTTCAATTTGCAGCTGGATTTGCTTCTTCTTTTCGATGGCGGCAAGCGCCTGCTGAATGATTTCTGCCGGCGCTTTTTTGAAGCGCCCCTTGCCGGCGCGTCGAAAGTAGTGGGGCGCTTCGTACAAGCGGAAAAGCGCAGCCGCTTGCTCGACCAAGCTTGCCTGTGCGTTGAAATACTCGCGCGCCAGGTCGGCAAAGCCAAATTCGTCTTCGGGGGCGAACTCCCAGGCCAGTTCCAGCTCAATGGTTTGCGCCAGGGTTTGGGCTTGCGAGATCAACTCGGTGGGGCTGGGCTTTTCAAATTTGAACAAAATATGGGCGGATTTGGCTTTGACCCGCTTGCCCGACTCAAGTTCAATTTGAGCCGAGCTTTCGGCTTCAGAAAGGATGCGGCCTGACAAAAACTTGCCAGCTTCTTCAAACAATGCGTACATATTGTGATTCTCCCACGTTGGCGCTTAAAGTTGGCACGCTAGTTGCAGTACTTGAGCGGGAAGGTGCGTGGTCAATTTTTTGACAGACCATTTCTTTCAGTGATTTCTTTTCCGTGGCCCGTTGAAATGTCCCTTTTGCAGATCTCAGCCCAAAGCTTTGCACGTCCTGGCACTGTCCTGGAAGTGACGCCGTTGGCTTTGTCTGAAAGCCTGGTGGTCAGCTACGAATGGTTGGTCGATGATGAAGAGCAACCACGTGCAACGGGACTGCGTTTTCAGTTGCCCCTAGATCTTTATCCCAGTGCCGTGATGGCACGCGCGAGCTATGTGAATGAGAGCGGCACACCGGTCATTGTCTTCAGTGAGCCGATCAAGGTCAATGCAGCGCCAACAGGCCTGCCCGCAATTGCGGGGACTTTTGAGGAAGATGGCTTGGTATACGTCGTCACCCCTTCGGCGATTGACGACCTTGATGGCACGGGAGACTTGCCGTTGGCTTACCAATGGCTGGCCGATGGTGAAGCCATACCTGATGCCGTGGGGGAACTTTGGGTTTTGACCCAGGCGCAAGTGGGCAAGCGCATCAGTGTGAAGGCAAGTTACACAGACGGCGACGGCAAGCCTGAGTCATTGACCAGCAATGCCAGCACGGTGGTTCGCAACATCAACGACCCCGTTGTCGGCAGCTTTCGAATCGATGGCAGTTTTGTGGAGGATCAGACGCTCAAGGCGGTCGCGACTGGCTTGTCTGACGAGGACGGGCTGCCTACGACTTTGATCTACCTGTGGAAAGCCGACGGGGTGCAGGTTCAAGGAACAAGCACCGATTTCTTTGTGCTGGGCCAGGCGCAAGTAGGTAAAACCATCAGCTTGACTGTGCAATTCACCGACTTGCAAAACAGTTTGGAAAGCATTGTTGCAGACAACGAAGGCCAGGTGGCCAACGTCAACGATCCGACTTCAGGCACTTTGAAAATCGCCGGCCTGGCCAGGCAGGGCACACTCCTGCAGGCCGATACCTCGGAAATCATAGATGGGGACGGTCTTGGCAGCTTCAGTTACCAATGGCTTCTAGACGGGGTCCCTGTCACGGGGGCAAGCCAATCTTCCTTTTTGCTCGATGACCAGGCTTTCGTCGGAAAAAAAATCGGCTTGCAAGTTGTCCACACGGATTTGCTGGGGACGGTGGAGCCCGTGCTTTCTGCCGAAACCACGGCCATCGCCAACCTCAATGATTTGCCAACGGGCGTCGTCAAGATAGATGGCGATTGCATTGAAGATGCCACACTGACAGCCAGCCAAGCACTGAAGGATGTGGATGGCATGCCATCCACGGTCAGTTTTCAATGGCTGGCAGATGGCCAAGTCATTTTGGGCGCCACGCAGGCCACCTGGGTTTTGCAACAGGCGCAAGTTGGTCGCCGTATCAGCGTGCAAGTCAGCTACACGGACGGATTCGGCACACTTGAGACCGTGACCAGCGCGGCAACGGCACTCATTGAAAACATCAACGATCCTGCACAAGGTGTGTTGGAGATTTCGGGCAAAGTTCGAGAGGCTGAAACGCTCCAAGTGGTGACCAGCGCACTGTCAGACGAAGACAACAATGGCCTGGCGCTCGGCCCTCTTGCCTACCAATGGCTTGCCAACGGCGTCAACATTGCCGGCGCAACCAGCAACAGCTTGCTGCTGACCCAGGCTCACGTGGGGCAGTCCATCAGCGTGGTGGTGAAGTACACGGACAAGCTGGGTCAGGCTGAGACGGTCACGAGCGCGAGCACATTGGCTGTCGCCAATGAGAACAACAAGCCCACGGGTGCGGTCACGGTCACAGGCACTGCACAAGAAGACCGCACGCTGAGCGCGAGCCAGAACTTGGCGGACAAAGATGGGTTGGGAATCATCGGTTGGCGCTGGCTGGCCGATGGGCAGGTCATTTCTGGCGAGGAGCAGTCGACCCTGGTTTTGAAACAAGCCCAAGTCGGCAAGGTGATCACTGCTCAAGCCAGTTACACCGACCTTCTCGGAGAAGAAGAGTCCGTCACCAGCACGGGGACCGTGAAAGTGGCCAACGTGCAAGACCCTTGCACTGGCGAGATGGCTATTGTGGGAACGGCTTTCCAGGGCGAGATCCTGTCGGTGGACTTGGACTTGAGCGATGAAGACGGCATTGCCAGCATCGCTTACCAATGGTTGATGGATGGCGTGACGCTGTCAGGTTCATCACAGAGCAGTTTGTTGCTGACCCAAGAACATGTGGGGCATCGCATCGGCGTGAAGGTCACCGCCACCGACACGTTTGGCGCTCAGACCGTGTTGCAGGCCAGTCAATCCAGCCCGATCGAGAATATCAACGACTCTCCCTCGGTCTCGACTGTGGTGCTGGTGGGGCCCTCCAACAAGACCCTCAAGGGGGCTTTGACGGCCACGGATGTGGACGGCGATCCTTACACCTTTTTGTTGTCACAGTCGCCAACGCATGGCCAGGTGACGTTGAATGAAAAAACTGGCCTGTTCGAATATGTGCCTGCGTTGAATTATTCGGGCATGGATCAGTTTTCTTACCAGGCAACGGATGGGACAGACACCTCGCAAGAAGCGACGGTTCAGGTCAATCTCACGTCGCTGTCCTCGCGTGCCGTGACAGGAGCCGTTTATTTTTGGGGCAATTCAGTCTTGGGCTCGGGGCATCAGTTGCTGAAAAATGTCGAAGTCACAGCCACCTCGGGCAGCGCGAGTTGGCTCAGCGCCACGACGACCAAGACGGGCGCTTTTATCGTGCCAGGTCTGGATGTGACCCAGGTGACGCTGTCAGCCAGAAAGTCAAGCCTCGCAGACAGCACCCTCAAGCCCGCCATCGGTCTGAACGATGTCTTGTCAGCGTTGAAACTCTACCTGGGAAAAACCACTGCGGACAGTTCGCCCTATGCGCTGCTGGCCGCAGATTTTGATGCCAATGGCAAAGTGGAGTTGAGCGACGTGCTCAATATTTTGAAAACTTACCTGGGCAAGACCACCAGCGTATCGCCTCAATGGACTTTTGTGGATGCCTCAGCCGACCTGAGCGGGCTCACTGCCAAAGCCTGCTTGACGCCCCCCCTTGCCCTTGACCTTGTCGACGCTGCCACCCCTGTCAATTTGGTGGGTGTCTTGCGCGGGGATGTCAACGGCAGTTGGTCGCAACTCTCGGGTTATGAGCTCTTGACGGTTTAGGGTCCGCAGTCAGCGATGGGGAGGCCTAAAAATTTCAAAATTTCAGGCATGTATTTTTCAAAATCGCTGAAAGCATGGTCGCCGCCTTCGCAAAGCACGCCGGGTGAGTCGGGATAGCGCGCTGCCATGTCTCGCCAATCCAGCAATTCGTCACCTTTGGCAATCAACGGCATCACTTGTGCGCCGAAACGTAGAACCGGCGAGGCCAAGTCCGACAGCTCCTGGACATGTTCTTGGGTGAAGTCAAAACATTGTGTTGGGTCATGCCAACATGTGTGCGGGCCAATATAACTTGCCAGATCGCGCGCAGGATGCGTTGCGGGATTGATGACAACGGCACGCCAAGGCCTTTGCGTTGCCAACCAAGTGGCGTAATACCCCCCTAAAGAAGAGCCCATCACCGCCGACGATAAATTCGGCCAATCGCGGGTACCCTCCAGAATGAGTGCCGCTGCCGCTTTGGGCGAAGGCGGCAAAGCCGGACACCACCAGGTCAGTCCCGGGACTTGGCTGGACAGTCGGGCCATTTGTTGTGCCTTGGTGGACTGTGGGGACGAGCGAAAGCCATGCAGGTAAAGCAAATGGGTGATCGGCAAAGGGTTCATGCCATATCCTAATTCGGCGCCACTGGTTTGCCAGCGCAGAGCGATAATGACCGCATGCCCATCGTCATCGAAAAACCTTCGCTGTTGCAAAAAGCGCTGCATCTTGTGCGTGGTTTTGATGGCCCATTGGCGTTTGCCGTGTTTCTATTGGCCTGCGCTGGAATGCTGACCATGTATTCCTCTGGTTATGCCAACGGGCAAAGATTTTTCGATCATGGGCGCAATATTTTGCTGGGTGGTTTCATCATGTTTGTGGTGGCGCAGATCCCCCCGCAGCGCCTGATGGCTTTGGCCGTCCCTTTGTACACCCTGGGGGTCGCCTTGCTGATTGCCGTAGCCCTGTTTGGTCTGACCAAAAAAGGCGCTCGCCGATGGTTGAACGTGGGTATCGTCATTCAGCCCAGTGAAATACTCAAAATCGCCATGCCTCTCATGTTGGCCTGGTGGTTTCAGAAGCGCGAAGGGCAGTTGCGCGCGTTGGACTTTATGGTCGCAGCACTGTTGTTGATGGTGCCTGTGGGCTTGATCATGCGGCAGCCGGACCTGGGAACGGCCTTGCTGGTATTGAGCGCCGGTTTGTTCGTGATTTTCTTTGCCGGACTCAGTTGGCGCTTGATTTGGCCGCCGTTTTCGCTGATTGTTATCGGCTTGACCTTGCTGGTCATCTTTGAGCCCTCTTTGTGCGCCGAAGGCGTGCGCTGGCCTTTGCTGCACGATTACCAACAACAGCGGGTGTGCACCCTGCTGGACCCCGGGCGCGACCCGCTGGGCAAAGGCTTTCACATCATCCAGGGCATGATTGCCATTGGCTCGGGGGGCTTCTGGGGCAAAGGCTTCCTGCAAGGCACGCAGACCCACCTCGACTTTATTCCTGAGCGCACCACCGACTTCATCTTCGCGGCTTATGGCGAGGAATTCGGCTTGTTTGGCAATGTCTTGCTGATCCTGGGCTTTGTGTTTTGGGTCTTGCGTGGTTTGGCCATCGCTTTGGAAGGGCCGACCTTGTTCACACGCTTGCTGGCCGGTAGCATCACCCTGATTTTCTTCACCTATGCCTTTGTCAACATGGGCATGGTCAGTGGCATATTGCCGGTGGTCGGGGTCCCCTTGCCGTTCATCAGCTATGGTGGCACCGCCATGGTGACCCTGGGCTTTGGGCTGGGCATATTGATGTCGGTGGCGCGATCCAAACAATTGGTGCAATCATGAAATCAGTGGGAATCATTGGGGTGGGCAACATGGGCGGCGGCATGGCCAGGCGCTTGCTGTCGCAAGGCTGGGCGGTACATGTGCGCGATGTCGATCCCGCGGTGCTCGCGCCCTTGCAGGTTTTGGGTGCGGTCGTGCAGCCCACGCCCGCTGCCTTGGCCGAAGCGGTGGACCGCCTGATTGTGTGTGTGGTGGATGCCCATCAGATAGACGAAGTCTTGTTTGGCGCCCAGGGCGCGGCCAATGGCTTGCGCTTGGGGCAGGCGGTGCTTTTGTGCCCTACGATTTCGCCGCAAGATGCCGAAAGCCTTGGGCAACGCTTGTCCGCTTTGGGCGCAGAGCCTATCGATGCCCCCATGTCGGGTGGACCGGTAAGGGCCGAGCAAGGCACCATGAGTTTGATGGTGGCTTGCCCTGACAGCGTGTTCGAAGCCCACCAGAACTTGCTTCAGACCCTGGCCAACCCGGTGTTTCGCATCAGCGAACGCGTGGGCGATGGCGCCCGGACCAAGCTGGTGAACAATTTGTTGGCGGGCATCAACCTGGCCGGCGCTGCCGAAGTCCTGGCACTGGCCGAGCGCATGGGCCTGAGCCAGGCCACCACGCTGAATGTCATGGAACGCTCCAGTGGCCAAAGCTGGATTGCCTCCGACCGCATGCGCCGCGCCATTGAAGGCGACTACGCACCGCGTGCCCACATGACCTTGCTGGAAAAAGACACGCGCCTGGCGGTGGAGGCGGCGCAGCGCGTGGGCGTGACGCCCGCCTTGGGCACACAAGCCAGCGCCATCTTCGCCCAAGCCAGCGCCGCCGGCTTCGCCAAAGACGACGACGCCGCCCTCCTCAAATACCTTTCCGCAACCTAACCCCCTGACATTGCGAGGCGACCATGATTTCACGCGAACCCACTCTTGAACGTCTTGCCACGGCGCAGCGCTACTTGCTCGAGCCCTTTGGTTTGGACGAGTCGCATTTGCGTCGGGCCTTGGCAGAGATCACCACGCACCGGGTCGACGATGCCGACCTGTACTTTCAGTACACCCGCTCCGAAGGCTGGAGTCTGGAGGAGGGCATTGTCAAAACCGGCTCCTTCAGCATTGACCAAGGCGTGGGCGTGCGTGCAGTCACCGGCGAAAAAACCGCCTTCGCGTATTCGGATGACATTTCATGGGAATCCTTGGTCGATGCGGCACGCACCGTGCGCACCATCGCCCAGGCGGATCAGTCCGCCAAGCGGCGTGTGCCTGCGCGCAAGATTGCGCCCAGCCGTGCGCTGTATGCAGGCACAGACCCCATCAGCAGCCTGGACAGCACCGCCAAGGTGGCACTGTTGGGTCGTGTGGAGAAGCTGGCACGCGCCAGTGACCCGCGCATTGTGCAGGTCATGGCGGGCTTGGCCAGTGAATACGATGTGGTTTTGATTGCCCGCGCCGATGGCACCTTGGCCGCCGACGTGCGCCCTCTGGTGCGCTTGAGCGTGACGGTCATTGCCGAGCAGAACGGGCGCCGCGAAATGGGCTCGGGCGGTGGGGGTGGCCGCTTTGGCCTGGCGTATTTTGACGACGCCTGCCTGAAGCAATACGTCAACGATGCCGTGCAGTCGGCGCTGATCAATCTGGAGGCGCGTCCTGCCCCGGCTGGCGAGATGACGGTGGTCTTGGGCCCCGGCTGGCCCGGCATTTTGTTGCACGAGGCCATTGGCCATGGTTTGGAGGGCGACTTCAACCGCAAAGGCTCGAGCGCGTTTTCAGGGCGTGTGGGCCAGCGTGTGGCCGCCAAGGGCGTGACGGTGCTGGACGATGGCACCTTGAGCGACCGCCGTGGCTCGCTGAATGTGGATGACGAGGGCTATGCCAGCCAGCGCAATGTGCTGATCGAAGACGGCATTTTGCAAGGCTACATCCAAGACGCCATGAACGCTCGCCTGATGGGCGTGCGTCCCACGGGCAACGGGCGTCGCGAAAGTTATGCCCATTTGCCCATGCCCCGCATGACCAACACCTACATGCTGGGCGGCGACAAATCGCCCGAAGAAATTCTGGCCAGCATGGACAAAGGCCTGTATGCCACCAACTTTGGCGGCGGCCAAGTGGACATCACCTCGGGCAAGTTTGTGTTTTCCACCAGCCAGGCTTGGTGGGTGGAAAAGGGCAAGCTGCAATACCCGGTGAAAGGCGCCACCCTGGTCGGCAATGGGCCCGACGCCCTGACCCGCGTGAGCCTGATCGGCAACGACATGGCCCTGGACAGCGGTGTCGGCACCTGCGGCAAAGAAGGCCAAAGCGTGCCGGTGGGCGTGGGCCAACCGACCTTGCGCATTGACGGTTTGACGGTAGGTGGCACGGCGTGAAAAACCTGTGCTAATATCTCACCCATGATTTCAGCCCGTTTTTATTTTGCTTACTTTAGCTTCTCACGCCCCACCGGCGGTCGAGAGATCTGAACGTACCCAAACAAACGCTCTGAACTCCCTCACCAACCGCCGGCCTCCGGCGGTTTTTTTTTGGAACAAACCATGAAGACATCAGCACCTGAACTCGCTTATCCGGCACGCGTTGAAAAAACCAGTCAAACCGACGATCAACGTATCAAGGACATCACCGTGTTGCCGCCGCCCGAGCATCTGATTCGCTTCTTTCCCATTCATGGCACGCCCGTTGAGGGGTTGATTGCCAAGACCCGCAAGACCATTCACAACATCATGGCGGCACAAGACGACCGCCTGCTGGTGGTCATCGGGCCTTGCTCCATTCACGACCCTGCGGCCGCGCTGGATTACGCGCGCCGATTGATGGCCGAGCGCGAGCGCTTTGCCGACACGCTGGAAATCGTGATGCGCGTGTACTTCGAGAAGCCCCGCACCACCGTGGGCTGGAAGGGCTTGATCAATGATCCCTACCTTGATGAAAGCTACCGCATCGATGAAGGCCTGCGCATTGCGCGCCAGTTGTTGATTGAAATCAACCGACTGGGCTTGCCCGCGGGCAGCGAGTTCCTGGACGTGATTTCACCGCAGTACATCGGCGACCTGATTTCATGGGGCGCCATTGGCGCGCGCACCACCGAAAGCCAGGTGCACCGCGAGCTGGCCTCGGGCCTGTCGGCACCGATTGGCTTCAAGAACGGCACCGACGGCAACATCAAAATTGCCACCGACGCCATTCAGGCGGCGGCGCGCGGCCACCACTTTTTGTCGGTTCACAAAAATGGCCAGGTGGCCATCGTGCAAACCCAGGGCAACAAGGATTGCCACGTGATTTTGCGCGGCGGCAAGGCGCCCAACTATGACGAGGCCAGCGTCACCGCCGCATGCCAGGAACTGGCTGCCGCCAAGTTGCCCGCAACCCTGATGGTCGATTGCAGCCACGCCAACAGCAGCAAACAGCATGAGCGTCAGCTGGAAGTGACGCGTGACATCGCACGCCAGGTCAGCGGGGGCTCACATCAGGTCTTCGGTTTGATGATTGAAAGCCACCTGAACGCCGGCGCACAAAAGTTCACGCCCGGCAAAGACAAGGTCGATGGTTTGGCCTATGGCCAGAGCATCACCGACGCCTGTCTGGGCTGGGACCATTCCCTCGAGGCCCTGAAAATTCTTTCAGACAGCGTCAAAGCTCGCCGCAAAGCCAAAAAGTAAATCCGCTTCAGCCGGCATCGCGAGCGAAGCGCGGCGATCTCTCCCCGAAGAGAGGTTGCCGCGGCCTTTGGCCTCGCAACGACGGGCGTTGCCTAGTCGGATTCAGAGCGCTTGCAACAGCCGGGCGTGGATGTTTCCAAAGCCGCCGTTGCTCATGCAAAGGATGTGATCCCCTGGTCGAGCTGTCAGCTTGACCTGCTGTATGGCCTCGTCTACCGTGCGCGCCACTTGTGCGCGATCGCCCATGCTTTGCAAGGCTTCACCCGCATCCCAGTCCAACCCACCGCTGTGACAAATGGCCAGGTCGGCTTGTTCCAGGCTCCAGGGCAATTGAGACTTCATGGTGCCCAGCTTCATGGTGTTGCTGCGTGGCTCGAACACAGCCAGGATGCGCGCGCTGCCCACCTTGCGGCGCAGGCCGTCCAGTGTGGTGCGAATGGCCGTGGGATGGTGGGCAAAGTCGTCGTACACCGTGATGGCGCCGCCGTCGCGTGCCACTTGGCCGCGCACTTCCATGCGCCGGCGCACATTTTGAAAGCTTTCCAGGGCATGGGCCGCCACTTCGGGCGCCACACCCACATGGTCGGCGGCCACGATGGCCGCCAAGGCATTCAGCTGGTTGTGAACGCCGGTGATGTCCCAGCGCAGCTCGGCCACTTGGTGGCCGCTTCGGAAAACGCCAAAGTCATGCGGCGGGCCTTCAATGCGCCACGGGGCATCGGGGTTCAGACCAAAGCCCTCTACCGCACTCCAGCAACCCTGTTCCAAAACCCGATGCAGGCTTTTCTCGTCCTGGTTCACCACAATGCGGCCACTGGCCGGCACGGTGCGCACCAAGTGATGGAACTGACGCTCGATGGCTCTGAGGTCATCAAAGATATCTGCATGGTCGAACTCAAGGTTGTTGAGCAAGGCGGTGCGCGGGCGGTAGTGCACAAACTTGCTGCGCTTGTCGAAAAAGGCGGTGTCGTATTCGTCGGCCTCGATCACAAACAAGGGGCGGGGCGTGGCCGCTGTGCTGGCGCCCAGGCGGGCCGAAACGCCAAAGTTCAGCGGCACGCCGCCCACCAGAAACCCGGGCTGCAGCCCGGCGGACGCCAGAATCCAGCTCAGCATCGAGGTGGTGGTGGTTTTGCCGTGCGTGCCGGCCACGGCCAGCACATGGCGGGGTTGCGCCGCCGCATGCAGGACGTGTTCTGACAACCATTGGGGGCCGCTGGTGTAAGGCACGCCTGACTCCAGGATGGCTTCCATCAGCGGGAATTTAGCTTGTCCCTCGGCAGTGCGTGCGCGAGACACCACATTGCCGATCACGAACAGGTCGGGCTTCAGTGCCAATTGGTCGGCGCCAAAGCCTTCGATCAACTCAATGCCCAAGGCCCGCAGTTGGTCGCTCATCGGGGGGTAGACCCCGGCATCGCAGCCTGTGACCCGATGACCCGCTTCTCGCGCCAAGGCAGCCAGACCTCCCATGAAGGTGCCGCAAATCCCTAAGATATGAATGTGCATGCCCTGATTCTAGAGGGGTGCCGGGTCGCAACAGGCACAATGGCGCCATGAGCGATGTCTTGATGGAAATTGCCGCCACCGCGGCCCGCATGGTGGTCGAGGAGGGGCTGGAGTACGGCGCGGCCAAGCAGCGTGCCGTCAAGCAAATGCGCCTGCCCCCGCGCACGGCCTTGCCCAGCAACGATGTGGTGGAAGCCGAGGTGCGCGATTACCTGGATTTGTTTTGTGCGGACACGCAACCGGCGGAGCTGCGAGCCTTGCGTGAGTTGGCCTGGGTGTGGATGAAACGATTGGACGTTTTTCGGCCCCATCTGGGTGGCGCCGTATGGCGTGGTACTGCCACGCGACTTTCTGATATTTACCTGCAGTTGTTCTGTGATGACAGCAAATCCACTGAAATTGAGCTCATCAACCAGGGTTGTGATTACCAAGTGACGCGCGTCAATGGGTTTCTAGGCCAGCCGGTGGATGCTTTGAGCCTGAGCGTCGCTTGCCCGGCTTTGCACACGCATGTCGGCGTGCATTTGTTGATTCATGACCATGACGACCTGCGGGGCGCCCTCAAGCCGGATGCGCAAGGCCGCAGCTGGCGCGGTGACATTCAGGCTTTGAGTCGAATTTTGGAAACGGAATGACTGAAATTAACAACAAATCAACAATTTTGTCAGGTCGACGAAGCCTGGTACTGGCCGCTGGCGCGGCCGCAGTGGCGGGGGTGAGTGTGGGGTGGTGGCGCTTGCGTGACCAGCGCTTGCCCATGGAGACCGAGCGGGCGCTGTGGTCGGCAGAGTTTGACCAGCTCGATGGCCAGGTGTTGCGTTTGGCCAGCCTCAAGGGCCGCCCCCTGGTCATCAATTTTTGGGCCACATGGTGCCCCCCTTGTGTGGAAGAAATGCCTTTATTGGATCGCTTCTATCAAGAAAACAATCCCAAAGGATGGCAAATTCTCGGAATCGCCATTGATCAGCCCAGTTCTGTGCGGCGCTTCCAGGCACAATTTCCCGTCAGCTACCCCTTGGTGCTGGGCGGGCTGCAAGGCAATGAATTTGGCCGTTTGCTCGGCAACGAGCAAGGCAGCCTGCCTTACACCCTGGCTTTGGATCGGGAAGGCCGAGTTTTGCAGAGAAAACTCGGAAGATTGGATGCATCTGACCTGGCTGCTTGGAAATAAGCGGTTTTTTGGTGTAAATTACCCGCTGTTTCTAGGAAATTACGGGGATTTTTATGGATTTGAGAAAACTGAAGACGCTGATTGATTTGGTGTCCGAGTCGAATGTTTCCGAATTGGAAATCACCGAGGCCGAAGGCAAGGTTCGCATTGTCAAAAGCGCAGCGGCGCCCGTCATGATGGCGGCACCGGCTGTGGTTGCAGCCCCTGTTGCCACTGCGGTGACTGCAGCGGCCCCTGCCGCGCTGGCCGCGGAACCGGTGGTGGCCGAAGCCGCCGAGCCTGCAGGTCACATCGTCAAATCCCCCATGGTGGGCACTTTCTACCGCGCCTCCAGCCCGGGCGCCAAGTCGTTTGTGGAAGTGGGCAGCGTGGTCAACGAAGGCGACACCATCTGCATCATCGAGGCCATGAAGATCCTCAACGAGATTGAAGCCGACAAGAGCGGCACCATCACCAAGATCCTGG
>JACCDU010259033.1_pt1 | contig 15618 bp, 14 predicted proteins | sample 7446081 | NCBI WGS metagenome assembly JACCDU01 (sample SAMN15323447, study PRJNA562643) | freshwater metagenome | isolation source: river surface water | place: USA:Blue River Watershed | collected 2017-08-17
AACCGCATCAAGCAGATCTTGCAGCGTTACAAAGATCTACAGGACATCATCGCAATTCTCGGTATCGATGAATTGTCAGAAGATGACCGCGTACTCGTAGGCCGCGCACGTCGTATTCAGCGCTTCTTGTCACAAAACACATTCGTAGCGAAGGTATTTACAGGAATCGATGGATCATTCGTTCCTCTATCAGAGACAATCGAAGCGTTCGAAGCACTTGCAGATGGAAAGTACGATCACATTCCAGAGCAGGCATTCTTCATGTGCGGTGGTCTTGCAGATGTTGAGCGCAACGCAGCTGAACTAGCAGCAAGCTTGGCGAAGTAATAGATCATGACACTTAAAGTCGAACTAGTTTCTCCAACGGAGCGCGTATGGTCGGGCGAAGCACAATCTGTGTCAGCCCGAACCATCGAAGGTGATATCGGTATTTTGACCGGCCACACACCTTTGTTCGGAGTACTTGTTGACGGTCAAGTAAGCATTAAGGGAACTGATGGAACCACCACTGAGTTTGGTGTCAGTGGTGGGTTCCTCTCAGTTGCGAACAACCGAGTATCAATTCTTACTGAGTCAGTTAATTAAAGGCTTCGTAAAGAGAAATAAGCGGGCCTTAATTTCAGGCCTTATTCTCGGCATCATCGGCAGTCGAGTTCTGTACATGGCTGAAAATGATGGAAATTTACTAGTTACTTCTTTTTGTGTGCTCTTGGCCATGAGCACCACACTTATTCTTCAAACTGTTGCACGGAAAGTTTTCTCTAAATTCAATTAGCTATTCGCGGGTGACGTTAGCTCCGAGGTTTTGTAACTGCTCGGCAAAGTTTGGATATCCACGATCGACGTGAAACGCCTGATCTACAGTGGTTTCGCCATCGGCGACTAGGGCAGCCAAGATTAATCCTGCGCCTGCGCGGATGTCGTGAGCTTCAACTGGAGCGCCAGATAGCTCCTCAACACCTGTAATCGAAGCATGATGGCCATCTACGCTTACTTGAGCGCCTAAACGGCTGAGCTCATTTACAAACATAAATCGTGACTCAAAGACGTTCTCTGTAACCAATGAATGGCCTTCAGCGATTGCGTTGAGTGCAATCACCATTGGAAGAAGATCGGTTGGAAATCCTGGGTAGGGAAGTGTTGCAACATCAATCGCCTGTGGGCGGCCATCCATCTTCACACGAATTCCATCTGCAGTCGATGTGATGATTGCTCCAGCTGATGCCAGTTTTTCTAATGGAAGTTCAAGGTGTTCCGGCACAGCGCCATGAATTGTGATGTCACCATGAGTCATCGCCGCTGCAAAAGCCCAAGTTCCGGTAATGATGCGATCTGTAATCGTGGTGTGATCAGTAGGTTTAAGAACTTCAACACCAGTAATTGTGATGAGCGGAGAACCCAGACCTTCGATCTTTGCGCCCATTGAAATAAGAAACTCGCCAAGATCAACAATATCTGGCTCGCGCGCAGCGTTATCGATTGTTGTTACACCACGTGCAAGAACCGCTGCGGTCATAATGTTTTCAGTTGCACCAACACTTGGAAAATCCAGCTCTACTGGAGCGCCAGTTAAACCATTGGGTGCTTCGGCGATCACATATCCATGTTCGATATGTGCTTTTGCGCCTAAAGCTTCTAAGCCTTTGATGTGAAAATCTAAACCTCGAGATCCAATTGCATCTCCACCAGGCAAGGCAACATCTGCTTGACCAACTCGAGCAACTAGTGGACCTAGAACATTGATTGATGCACGCATCTTTCGAACCAAGTCATAATCTGCGCGGTGCGCGGGCTCCTGTGGAACGGTGATCGTTACGGTATCTGCCCCGCGTTCAACTGTGCATCCAAGGCGGGTCAAGAGATCGGCCATGATGTCTACATCTGCGATATCGGGAACATTTCTAATGGTTGTTGTGCCTGCGGCCAGTAATGAGGCTGCCATAAGCTTTAAAACAGAGTTCTTAGCCCCTGAAACCGAGACCTCTCCACGTAATGAGGTGCCGCCAACTATGCGGAAGCGATCGTGGGATGCCATAGGTGCAGTCTACTTATAAGGTAAGCCCATGGTTAATTTAACGCGCATTTACACAAAGACCGGCGATGATGGAACAACATCTCTAGGAGACATGAGCCGTACCTCCAAGAATGACCCACGTCTTGAAGCATATGCAACCGTTGATGAGGCCAACTCAACTATCGGTGTAGTTCTCTCGACAGATGAGTTAAGCGACGAAGTCCGCGCCTTATTGGTGCGCATTCAAAACGATCTTTTTGATGTCGGTGCAGATCTTTGTACTCCTGTAGTTGATTCACCTGCCTTTGAACCTTTGCGTGTCCTGGAATCACAGGTCACATACTTAGAAGAGCAGATCGATAAGTACAACGCAGATTTAGAATCACTTCGTTCATTTGTCTTGCCATCCGGAACTCCGGCAGCAGCTCACCTACATGTTGCCCGCACGGTGGTTCGTCGTGCAGAGCGTTGCACATGGGCAGCGATTCACGCATTTGGCGGGGGAGTCAATCCTTTGACAGCAAAGTATCTCAACCGCTGTTCAGATCTATTGTTTGTATTGGCTCGTTATGCCAACAAAGCAATTGGCGATCAGTTGTGGGTTCCTGGAGCTAATCGCTAGGGAGTAACTGTGTAGGTTGTTCCTGGAACTTTTTCCTGTGGAACATCCTTTCGACACGAGGCTTTAATGTTTGAAATCGAGTGTTCTAGCTCGATTGGTTCTTGGCTAATAATCAAAATTGTTGCGTACTTCTTCGCCCCAGTTTCTGGGTAAGTAGTTCTAACAGTTCCAAAAGTCTTAAGAGTCTTATCTTCCTCGGATACAACGCCACGTACCGTTGCTGTTACGACCCACCAAGTACATCCCGTCGTTGATGCAACCTGCACCGCACCACATGAATACTTTTCACAAACCGGAATGCCATCTACCTGCTTGGCTAGGGCACGGGTCAAGGTCTTGTCATTTGAGGCGAGACCAACAAGCTCTTTTGCTGTTGGGATCTTGGCGTAGGTATTTCCATCTTTGCTCTTCACAAAACCTTTTGGCGGCCAAACAGGTGAAGGAGATGGCGTAATTTTCGCTTTCTTGGTTGCTGCCACCGTAGAGCTTTGGGCGGAGTGAGCCGCTGGCGCTAGAACAATCAGCGCCAGAAAGAGAGCAATGAGCTTCTTAATCGCGATCCCACTTGAATTTACGGACGCTAAAGAACACACCGATGATCAACCAGATAACCAATACAACAAATGTTGTTTGAAGCTCCCATGACTCTGCTACCTCTTGAGATGCAAATGAATCTGGAAGAAAAACAGAACGCATTCCTTGTGTCAGCCATTTCAAAGGAAAAATTGCTGCAACTTGCTGCATCCATGTTGGCAGTTGTGTGAAGACGAAAAAGACTCCGCTAAAGAACTGCAAGATGATGACAATTGGAGAAACCACTGCCGATGCACCACGCCCGCTCTTTGGGACGATAGAGAAAGCGATACCTAGCGCGGTTGAACATGCACTGCCAAGCAAAACCAACCAGGTAAAGGTAAGCCACTTAGTAGCATCTGTTGGCATATTCAATCCAAAGAAAGCAACACCAAAGCCCAAGAGAAGCAAGATTTGAATAACCATGCTGACAAAGATCAAGATTGCTTTTCCAATGAAGTAACTTGAAGCCGGCATTGGAGTACCACGCAACCGCTTTAGTGCACCAAAATCACGCTCCATTGGAATCGTGATCGCTAGTGCTTGGAAGCCAGTATTTACAAGACCTGAAGCGATCATTCCTGCGACAAAGTACTGAGAAAAGGTAACTCCGGGAGCAATCGTTTCCTTGAAAACAGAACCAAAGATTGCCAGCAAGATAACTGGGAATAACAATGTAAATACAACCGACTCACGTTGACGAGCAAACTGCCTGATCTCTAAACCACCGCGGCGAATACCCAATTGAAGAGCGCTTGGAACTTTATTCATGTACGCCTCCAATCATCTCAAGGTAAATGTCCTCTAAGGATGGACGAGTAACCACAAGCTCTGGGACCTCACCATTAAATTTTGCTGACAGCGATGCAACTAAGGCGGTCGGATTATCGCTCTTTTCAGATTTAATCTGATCTCCATCTCGCCACTGAACAGTTGCTTGAGATGTTGCTCTTCCGCCTAATTCTGCTGGAGTCGAAATTTCCACAATCTTGCCTTGATTAATTACCGCAACCCGATCTGCTAGCGCTTCGGCTTCATCCAGATAGTGGGTGGTGAGCACAATCGTTGCGCCATCGGTACGAAGCTTTTTAATCAAGGACCAGAAAGCACGTCGAGCTTCAGGATCAAAGCCAGTTGTTGGCTCATCAAGGAAGATGAGCTCGGGGTTTCCGATAATTCCCAGAGCAACATCTAGTCTTCGTCGCTGACCACCTGAAAGATTGCGAATTAAAGCGCTCTCTTTTTCCTTCAAACCAACTGAATGTATTACTTCTTCTACATCGCGTGGATTTGAGTAGTAACCACTGAAGTGATTTATTGTTTCAAAGACTGTTAAATCACCAGCGTCTGAAGAGCTTTGTAAAACGATTCCGATGCGGTTTCGCCATTCTCTCGATTCATGACCTTTGGTAGTTGGATCAAAGCCCAATACAGAAACCGATCCAGAATCACGATCTCTAAAGCCTTCAAGGATTTCGACCGTTGTTGTTTTGCCGGCACCGTTAGGACCCAGAATTGAGAAGATCTCGCCTTGTTCAATAGAGAGATCTATACCGCGCACAGCATGGACATCGCCGTAGCTTTTAGTGAGGCCTTTTACTTCGATGAGGCTCATACGAGAACTTTACTATGCGAAAATACACCTGTGAGCCCGCGTAGAAATTATCCAAAGAAGCGACAAAAGCCCGAGGAACCTCGGGAGATTAACATCGCCTCAACGGGTGAGAGCGTCGAAGAACACAGCGATGGCCTTTACATCGTTAGACGTTTAACAGGTTCAGGCTCAACCAAGCCATATCGATGCCCAGGATGTGATCAGTTAATTCCTCTAGCTACTCCACATGTCGTTGCTTGGAAAGAGTATGACGAAGAAGGTCGACGACACTGGCATACAGCGTGTTGGGCGAAAAAAGATAAGCGCCGTCCAAACACAGAGCGCACTCGAAACGCACCACGCTATTAATTACTTTAAAACTTTTTATCCAAGACGTCCTTTTAAGAACCGTGAAGCCTTGACGATCAAACGATCGGTTCCTGCAGTTCTCTTAAAACTCAAAATCTTTAATGGCAGATTAACTCGAGTGCGCACCACTGTTCGAGCGTATGTGTACTCCAATAATCCTTCAGGCCCATGGATGCGCCCATAACCACTGTCCTTAACGCCTCCAAATGGAACAGATGAGATAGCAGCAAATGAAAATGTTGAATTGATTGCAACCATTCCGCAATGCAACTGCGATGCGATTTTCTTTCCTTGTCGCTTCGACCAAATATTTGCTCCTAGGCCATAGCGAGAATCATTGGAAAGTGCGATGGCTTCCTTCATTGATTTAACTCGATTGATGATGATGATAGGTCCAAAGGTTTCTTCACGAACTGCTGTAGAACTTTCAGGGACATCAACCAAGATAACTGGTTGAACAAATGGCTCTTGTATTGATTTCATACTTCCGTATGCAAACTTTCCACCATCTTTAATGGCAGCCTTAATGTGAGATGTGATGACACCTATTTGAGATGGCATAGTTGAAGCGCCGTAATTTCCTTCACCCGGGGCTCCCGCCTTTAATGTGGAGGCCAAAGCAATAGCTTTTTCGATGAACAGGTCAGCGACTTTTTCATCGACATACACACGTTCTGCACCGATACATGATTGCCCTGCATTAGCCATGGCAGACCAGATTGTTGCATCAACAGCTCTATCTAGATTTGCATCTGATGCCACAATGACCGGATCTTTTCCACCGCACTCTAAAACAACGGGCGTCATTTGGGTGGCACAGGCGGCCGCCACTAACTTTGCGGTTCGAGTCGAACCTGTAAAGGAAAGTTTGTTGATTTCCGATGTACACAAAGCATTTCCTGTTTCACCCAAACCTGTGATGGTTGTAAAGATCCCACCAAAAGGCGCGATTGAGTTAAAGCTTTCAGCCATCCAGACTCCAACGCCGGGGGTGTACTCACTTGGCTTAAAGACAACGGTGTTGCCTGCTGCTAATGCATAAGCAATTGAGCCGATTGGAGTAAAGATTGGGTAGTTCCAGGGTCCGATTACTCCAACTACCCCTACAGGTGATCGCTCAACTGTTGCTGACATGTTTGCCATTAACGCACCTGGCGCACGATGCGATGTGCGCATAATCTCTTCAGCGTGACGTGCTGCCCAGCCAATATGGTTAACCGCATTCGCAACCTCTAGTCGAGAATCACTTAATGGTTTTCCAGTCTCTAGGGTGATTAGCTCGGCGATCTGCTCAATGTTGTTAATGATGTAGCTGCTCCAAGCGAGCAAAGTTTTCTTTCGGCCATTAAACCCAAGTTGAACCCAACCCTCGGATGCCTGACGTGCCTGTGCAACGACCGAACCTACCTCTTTAGGAGTAAAGATCGGATATCGCCCAACAACCTCGCCATTTGCAGGATTAAATGAGTTAAATGTTTTTGCCATGTCATTAAGCCTAGCCGTGTATCGATAGGATTTGAAGTATGAGCCAGACGGTACGTCCTAGCAGTGTCTTTGACGCAACCAGAACTCCTTTTCACGTTGTTACCGAAGATGGTGTTGATTTGATCGGTGAAGTTGCATCACCAGTTGGCGCTTCAAAAGGTGCAATTTTGTGCCTACATCCTCTGCCTACGGCCGGTGGCATGATGGATAGTCATGTTTATAAAAAGGCGGCAAACCGTTTACCCGCAATGGCTGGAATCACTGTGGTCCGCTTTAATACACGCGGAACAACGAGTGAAGCAGGAAGTAGCACTGGTCAATTTGATAACGGCAAAGCAGAGCGCTTTGATGTCGAGGCGATGCTTTCTTACTGCTTAGACACATTGAAACTAGAAAACCTTTGGGTTACTGGATGGTCCTTCGGAACAGATCTCGCCCTTCAGCATGCAAAAGACCCACGCCACAAAGGATTGATTCTCTTAAGTCCACCGTTGCGAACAACCACCAAAGAACAGTTGGAGTATTGGAATACAGATTCTCGACCAATCACCGCATTGGTTCCAGAGTTAGATGATTACCTACAACCAGATGCTGCACGAGAAAGATTTGCAGTTGCACCTTCGATCAGAGTTGTGGCGGTTGATGAAGCCAAGCATCTCTGGGTGGGTGAACCCGCAGTGCACAGAGTTTTGTCAGAGATCGTTTCAATAGTTACAGGTGTACCGACGGTACTTCCAGAAGAGTTCTAGCTTTTCCTTGTTTTAGGCGTTATTAGCGCGAGGAATAACCACTTCATCCAGAATCAGGATGATTGAAGCTGCGACTGGAACTGCCAGTAATCCACCAACAAGACCCAATAGTGATGAACCAATAAGGGCTGCGATGATCGTGACCGCACCTGGTACAGATAATGTGCGCTTCATAATTCGTGGAGTAACAACGTAGTTCTCAATCTGCACATAGACCACGTATGCAACAAAAGCTACTAATCCAATAACGAGCGATTGCGTTAATGCGATCAAGGTAAAGATTCCACAACCAATGAAGTGGCCAATCAAAGGAATCAGTGCGGCCACAAGGACGATCATGCCGATTGCAATTGGTGAAGGAAGACCCAGAATTGTTCCCAAAATAACCACAAAAACCGCAGCCATAGCGGCAATCAAAATCTGGCTACCTACAAAGGAGCCAACTCGCGCGATGATCGCATGGGTTAACAGACCTACGCGATCGCGACGGCTAGCCGGAACTAATGAAAGCCCTAGATCGATTGCTTGTGGCAGAGATGTGATGAAGTACAAGGTAAGAACAAGAATTGTTAGTGCAGTGAAGAATCCAGATAGAACTGATTTTCCAACACCGATAACTCCACCAAAGGTAGAGATTAGTAAGGTTCCATCTGAAGTAATCGACTTCAAACGCTCCTGCAGAGTATCAATCAAGCCATACTGGGTATTGAGTTGGTTGATCGTTTCATTCTTCATAAGATCCTGAAGAAGCTGGGGAGCGTTTTCAATCAGATGGGTTCCTTGGCTAATTACTGGCGGAACAACAACTAATGAAAAGAAAATTACAAACAAAATTACAGATGAGAAAATAACAGTAACGGCCGCGCTTCGAGATAAATTTCTTCTCTTTAACGCTTCAACCGCTGGATTAAGTCCAGTTGCTAGAAATAGCGCAATTAAAATCAAGACAAAGATTTGGCTAACGCTTGCCAATGCTCGCATTAAAACAATCGCAGTGAGTGCGCCTAAGGTTGCGATAAAGCCGAAGTAAAAAGGGTGTGCACGATTAATTGGCGCTCCCATGGTTCCGTAATTAGCGGCGACCTTTTCTGCCTTAGGTGGTCTAGCTGCTGCCTTCTTAATGCGCTCTGAAATAGCCATAGGGCCATTCTAAAGTGAATACATCACACATATAGAGACGTGGTGTTCATGTTCCTGACACATTTATACGAGAGAATACCGACCATGGCATTGAGAATTACAGGCTTGGGTGAGGAGATCGCCGCGGTTACAGGACTGCCCTGGCATCTGCCTTTGGAGGAGTGGCCTGAGGACCCTGCCCTTGCCGAAAAGCGCGGTATTTCACGACATATTGTGCGATTAGTTCGAGCCAGCAATGACCCAGATGCTGAGGTTTATGCGGTTAAAGAAACGGTATCTGAGTTTGCAAATCGAGAGTACAAAATACTTCGAGAGCTTTCACACCTTAATGCTCCTTGTGTTGAGCAGGTTGCCGTAGTCGAGGGTCGAGTCGATGCAAATGGCGAAGAGCTCCCTTGTGCAATCGTCACTCGTTTTTTGCCGTACTCACTTCCATATCGAGTGCTCTTATCTGGCGCGGTAACCCCTCACGAAATCACAACGATGGCAAGTGCTTTGGCATTACTTTTAGTTCGTCTTCACCTTCTCGGTTTCTGGTGGGGCGATTGCTCGCTTTCCAATACTTTGTTTCGTCGCGATGCCGAAGGCTTCGCAGCATACCTAGTAGATGCTGAAACTGGCGAGTTTCAAAAAACACTTAGCGATGGACAGCGTGAACATGATTTAGAGATCGTGCATTTCAATGTTGCTGCAGAGCTTGAAGACTTGGCTTTGTCCGGAGTCTTGTATCCCGGAATGGATCCAGTACGTGCATCTGAAGCGGTTATTCGACGTTACCGTCGCATTTGGTCGGCGCTGAAGGAGCGTCAGCTATTGGATCCTAAGGATCGACATGCAGTAGAACGCGCAATGCGTCAGCTGCATGATCTTGGCTTTGCTGTTGAAGAGGTTGCAGTAACTATCGATGGTGAAACTCAGATGATTTCTTTCCAGCCAAAGTTGGTGGCTGCCGGTTATCACACACAGCGTCTCCGAGAATTGATGGGACTTGAAACCGAGGAGCTACAAGCAAAAAGAGTTTTGGCATCCTTTGATAGATATAGAGCTCGTGAAAATAAATCCGGACTTACACCGCAAGAGATGGCGAAGAAGTGGTTACTGGAAGTCTTTGAACCAGTAATTGCTAGAGTTCCAGAGAATATGCGTGGACGTGTTGAGCGGGCACAGATGTTCCACGAAATCCTTGAAAATCGCTGGTATTTGAGTGAAAAAGCGGGCTATGACGTTGGGTTAGAAGCCGCTACAGACAATTATTGTTCTGAAATCCTTCCATTACGCCGTGACTCAGGCGTCGACATAGTTATTGAATAGATAGGATGGCAACATGAGTTTGCCACCTAATTTCGGGCAAGCCTTTGATTTAAGTTCACTGACTAAACCAAAGGTCGATCCAACCGTTCCTTTGCCAGGCATTGATGTTTCAGTTGAAAATTTAAGTAGCGACATACTTCCTTTGTCTCTGGTTCGTCCAGTTATTGTGTTGATGTGGTCTCCTCGTTCTCCAGAATCTGTTGAGATGGTTAAGTTATTAGGAAAGCTTGAGACCGATTACAAAGAGGCTTTTGCGCTGGCACGAGTTGACATCGAAGCACAGCCCCAAGTCGCACAAGCTTTTCAGACCAAATCGATTCCATATGCCGTTGCAATCATTTCTGAGCAGATGGTTCCATTGTTTGAACAGTCGTACCCTGAAGCTCAAGTAAGAATGGTTCTAGACAAGGTCTTAACCCTTGCTTCAGAACAAGGTGTGGGCCAAGCACCTGTGGAGCAGATGGAACCCGAAGAGGTCGAAGCAATGGATGCGCTTGAGGCAGGTAATTACATTGCTGCAGAGGCGGCTTATAAAAAGTGGCTTTCACGCAAACCTGCAGAAACTCTTGCAAAACTTGGATTGGCCCAGACCCAGCTATTGATTCGTACTGAAGGATTAGAGCTCAACGCAGTTCTAGAGGAATCTACTAAGAATCCAAGTGACATCGATCTTCAATTAAAGGCTGCAGATGTGGAAATAGTAAATGGCGGGGTAGAAGCAGCATTTACGCGACTCTTGCACGCGGTTCGTGCCACTTCCGGTGATGATCGCACCAAGGTGAAGGATCACCTGCTCAATCTCTTTGCTTTGGTTGATCAGAGCGATCCTCGATTGGTGGCGGCTCGCAAAGAGCTTGCCAGTGCACTCTTTTGAAAAGAGATTTGGCGGTTGAGCAAGAACTCAACCTAATTAAGGGACTTTTCTTTCTCTTTGGACTATTAATCATGTCCTGGGTGCCTCGATTTCCAGAGGTAAAGGCAAATCTTGGGTTAACTAATGGCGAGTTTGGCTCGATAGTGAGCATGGGAGCAATCGGCAATCTTGTTGCTCTTCTAACGGTGGGACATCTTGTCCATAAATATGGTGCTCGATGGATACTGCATATCGGCTCATTCCTACTTGGAATCAGTCTTGTTTTTCTAACTCATAGCACTTCAAGCTTATTGTTTTTGATCTTTATCATCATTCAGGGTGGAGCAATTTCTGCTTTCCATATCTCCATTAACTCTCAAGGTTTTCACTTTCAAGATAGAACCAAGAAACAGATTATTACCTTATTGAGCGGTTTCTGGAGTAGCGGTGCTCTGATTTCATCGATCATCGCTGGTTTCTTAGTTGATCGAGTCGCATTAGGTACTTACACAAACATTCTCTCGCTTTTTTGTTTCACGCTAATGACCTACATCATCATTCGCATCTCTCCGAACCTGGTGAAGGCAGATGAGAACCCCGACTCGGATCACCGCGTGCGTGACATGTTTAAGGGATTTAGCATCGATAAGCAGGTATCTGCCGCGCTATTGCTTGTCATCATGTTGGAGTATGCCGTCAGCGATTGGGCAGCGATATTTGTCAAAGAGGATATGAAAATTGCCGGAGGAATTCACACTCTGCCATACATTCTTTTCACGCTGGCGATGATCATCGGGCGATTGAACTTGCACAATCTCTTGCCTCATTACAGCATCGATTACCTTGTTATAAGGGCATCTCTGTTGTCTGGACTCTCATTTATTGCAGGAATCCTCGCTGTATCCGTCGTTGGAACAACAAATAAAACCCTAGTCATCATCATTCTTTCCATCAGCTTTACCTTGGCAGGTTTGGGCTCATCCTTCTTAGGGCCTTCTGTCATGAATGCAGCAAATACTCGCTCAAAGTTCCCATCTAGCGTGGTTATTGGCCAAATCGGAGTCATCAACATCATTTTGGTCTTTGTAGTCCGTTGGATAATTGCATGGACGGCGCAAGCAACATCTTTGACGATTGCTTTATTGATACCTTCAGTTATGTTGTTAACAGTTCCTTATTTAGCAAAGATCTTTAAGAACGCTTAAACCAAACGGTTGCAAGCGGCGGTATCCGCACAGAAGCGATCTGGGATGGACCGACAATTAGTTGCTCATTTGAAACGCCGCTTCCGCCATACGCTAGATCATCTGTATTGAGTACTTCGCGCCAGATTCCAGCATTAGGAAATGGAAGTTGGTAATTCTCATGGGGAACTGGAGAAAAGTTAGTAACGCTGACAATTGATGAAGCGTTGTCATCCCAGCGTGCAAAGGCAACAACATTTGCCGCTCCATCATTACCAACAAGCCAGGTAAAGCCTTCAGGGTTAGTGTCCTTTTCCCATAGCGCTGGAGTTGATTTGTAAATGCTGTTGAGTTCAGCCACGGTTTTTTGAACTCCCTGGTGCTCTGCATACTCAGTTAAGTGCCACTGCAAACCAGCGCTTTCATTCCACTCATCGTTCTGGGCGAATTCGCTTCCCATAAACAACAACTTCTTACCGGGGTGGGCCCACATGAATCCATAGAGTGCGCGTAATGTCGCAAGCTTTTGCCAGCGATCTCCTGGAAACTTATTTACAAGCTGACCCTTGCCATGAACTACTTCATCATGTGACAAAGGAAGCATGAAGTTTTCACTCCATGCATACAGAATCGAGAAAGTTATCTCGTTGTGGTGATACACGCGATGGATTGGTTCATGCGACAGATACTGCAAAGTGTCATGCATCCAACCCATATTCCATTTGAAACCAAAGCCAAGGCCACCACCTGAAGTATCACCAGTTACACCAGACCAAGCGGTAGATTCTTCAGCGATCATCATGATGCCGGGGTGGGTTTTATAGGCGGTAGATGTCGCCTCTTGTAGCAACTGAACAGCCTCTAAGTTTTCACGCCCACCATGTTTATTGGGCACCCATTGCCCTTCTTCGCGCGAATAATCCAAGTAGAGCATTGATGCGACCGCATCAACTCGTAAACCATCGATGTGAAACTCTGTTAGCCAGTACAAGGCACTTGCAACAAGGAAGTTTCGAACTTCATTGCGACCAAAGTTAAAGATTAAGGTTCCCCAATCAGGATGCTCACCTAAACGTGGGTCGGCATGTTCATACAAGGCCGTTCCATCAAACTTTGCCAGCGCCCATTCATCCTTTGGAAAGTGTGCTGGAACCCAATCCAAGATGACGCCGATTCCCGCATTGTGCAGCGCATCGACCAAAAACTTGAACTCATCAGGTGAACCAAAGCGAGATGTTGGCGCAAAGAAGGATGTAACTTGATAACCCCATGAAGGTCCATATGGATGTTCTGTAACTGGCAAGAATTCCACATGTGTAAATCCTTGTTGCAGTATGTACTCAACGAGTTCCGTTGCAAGCGCTTTGTAACTCAAGCCAATCTTCCAGGAACCAAGGTGGACTTCATACACAGAAACCGCCGCCCGCCATGATTGGAATTGAGCACGTTCTTGAAGCCATGAACTGTCATTCCATTGGTACCTGGACTCTTCAACAACAGATGCTGTAAGTGGTGGAATCTCTGTCGCTCGTGCCATGGGATCAGCGTGATCAACCCATCGACCATCTATACCGCAGACAGCGAACTTGTATTTTGTTCCAGCTGAAATATCAGCGACGAAGATTTCCCAGATTCCGGAAGAGCCAATGCGGTGCATTTTGTGAGAGTTGCGATCCCAATAGTTATGGTCGCCAATGAGTGAAACTGCTTGTGCGTTTGGGGCCCACACAGAAAAAGCAGTGCCCAGCAATGCTCCTGACTCATCCCGCTTCACTTGTGCGCCTAACGCTTTCCATAACTGCTCATGGCGACCTTCAGCGATTAAATACAGGTCAAGTTCACCTAAAGATGAATGGGGATTTAAGAAAGATGCAGGCTGATGATTGTCATCATCATGACCTTTGAATAACTTTGAAAATACGCCCACTTTAAATCTTTACCGAAACAATATGCGCGACTTTTCCAACAGGTCGTGTTGGATTGAGAGAAACATATGTGTGAGGGTTCCAAGTCATTGTTGAGCCATCAAGCAAGTCTTTTACTTCAAACTCATTTGTGTTGAGATCCAGCGCATCCATATTCCAATGAACCGTTGTTCCTTGAGCAAAGCTCGGATCAAGATTTACGACTACTAAGACCAGATCATTTCCTTCACGCTTTGAGTACGCGATGATCGCATCCGAATCAGTGTCATGGAATGTCAGATTACGAAGTCGCTGCAGAGCAGGGTGCGCTTTACGTATTGCATTGAGCTGTGCGATAAATGGGGCGAGAGTTAAACTCTTTTTGGCTGCACCCTCCCAATCGCGAACTTTGATCTCATACTTTTCTGAATCCATATATTCCTCGCCACCTTCTTTGAAGGCGCGGTGTTCATAAAGTTCGTATCCAGCGTACATTCCCCACGATGGAGTCAGGGTCGATGCAAGAACTGCGCGCAATGCAAACATCGCAGGGTTTCCACTTTGTAAATGGAAGGGGTTGATGTCAGGAGTGTTGACCCAGAAGTTTGGTCTAAAGAAAGCACTTGTGCTCTGAGCTACTTCTCGACCGTAATCCGTGAGCTCCCACTTGCTGGTACGCCAAGTGAAGTATGTATAGGACTGATGGAATCCAGCCTTGCCCAATGAGTGCATCATCGCGGGACGAGTGAATGCTTCAGCTAAAAAGACCACCTCTGGGCTCTCTGCATGCACAATCGCAAGTAAATCCTGCCAAAAATGAACCGGCTTTGTGTGTGGATTATCAACACGGAAGATCTTTACGCCCTTAGAGACCCACAAACGGATTACACGCAAAACCTCATTGCGAATACCTTCGTAATCATCATCAAAGTTAATGGGATAAATATCCTGATACTTCTTAGGAGGATTTTCCGCGTAGGCAATCGTTCCATCGGCTCGCTTGTTAAACCATTCTGGGTTGCTCTTTACCCAAGGATGATCTGGAGAAGTTTGGAGCGCTAAATCCATAGCGATTTCTAGACCTTGCTTACTTGCCGCCTTAACAAAATCCTCAAAATCCTTCATGGTGCCAAGTTCAGGATTGATTGCATCGTGTCCGCCATCTGAGTTTCCGATAGCCCATGGAACACCACAGTCATCTGGCTGTGCATCTAAAGTGTTGTTCTTACCTTTGCGATGCGCAATACCAATTGGATGAATCGGTGGAAGATACAAAACATCAAAGCCCATCGCAGCAACTCCGGGCAATCGCTTTGCAGCGGTAGCGAAGGTTCCGCTAACTACGGTTCCATCTGGATTTCGAATTGCGCCTTCGCTACGAGGGAAAAACTCGTACCAAGATCCAACAAGTGCACGATCACGGTCGGCGCGAACCGGATACTTTTCAGATTCTCCAGTTACCGTCCGATATTGCGAAGTACTTGATGCCTTGATGACAAAGTAAAAATCGCCTTCAGTTGGAACGGTGAACTGACCTTCGTATCGATCTGTGCCCGGCCACTTCTGCACTAATGGCTGGCAATCAACCATCTTTTCTTTTGAGTTGTACAGACAAACTTCGGCGGCAAGGGTTTCATGCCCTTCGATGATGATTGTTGCCGCTACTGGGATGCTCTCTTTTGCAATTGCCTTTACCGCAACAAATTCTCCCCCGAAGTAAACCGCGGGGGAGATATCTGTGATTGGAATTCTAGAGATCAACCTGAGCCTTCTGTATTGCCAGCATCTGCAGCTGAGACATCATGGATACGATACTTATC